>ODAI011463799.1_pt1 | contig 12499 bp, 4 predicted proteins | sample 1539321 | NCBI WGS metagenome assembly ODAI01 (sample SAMN02144231, study PRJEB22623) | gut metagenome | biome: sheep rumen | host: Ovis aries | place: New Zealand
CGCCAGAAATCTGAATTTTTGATTTATCAGTAGAAACCAGTTGAACTGTCTGGTCGTAGGTCACCGTAATAGCGACATCACCGATAGCTATATCCGTAGCTCCACTAGCAGGCGTTACAGACGACACGCCAGGGGCAGAAGTCGTTGGTGTTGGATTACCACCTCCACTACCACCTGCCGAACTGCCTGCGTCATCACCTCCACCGCATCCAAGCATCATCCAAGATGCTATTGCCATTAATATAAGATTCATTTTTGTCATTCTTGATTGAATTTAAGATAATACTGCAAAGATACGAAATAATTTTGTATCTGCATTAGCTTTTCTTGTTTTTTTCTGTTATAAATCAAGTTAACCCTACCTATTATTATATATAAGGTATATAGGGAAGCGCTTGCCAATTGTTTTCCCGCCTCCTCGGTCTCATTCATCCAAATTGTATATTGCCATTTTTGCACTTATTGACAAAATTTTGCCGAATTTGTTGATAAACCTTTGAAAAACAACAAAAAAGCAAGAAAATTTAAAAATTGTCAAGAAAACCTTGCGTTGTTTGGTAAAATTGTATTATCTTTGCAACGTGAATGTACTTGTCTACAAATAATTCTCAAATAACTATTAACAAATAAAAACCTAAAAACAAGAACCATGTCATAGGAAAAAATTGTAGCAACAGCCATTGTGGGCCCAAGGGGCTTGACGTGGATAGGAGGATAATGTCCTCTTAGATAGACTTAAACAACGTATAAAAATTAATACTAACATAATATTTTAACCTTTTTGTATGAAAATTAAGTGTAAATCTTATCTCTTTGGGCTATTGGCACTATGGTGTCTTTTGCCCAGTGTGTCTTTTGCCCAGAATCTCCGGGTAGAAGGTCAGGTGAAAGATGAGAAAGGTGAGCCCATGATTGGTGTTTCTGTTGTTGTAGTTGGCACGGGAACAGGTGTTGTCACTGATCTCGATGGCAATTTTGTGTTGCCCTCTGTTTCACAAAAAGCGACTTTGGAGTTTTCCTACATCGGCTATCTTACTAAGCAGCAGAAGCCCAGTCGCAGTATGACCATTACGATGCAGCCAGACATGCAGAGTTTGGACGAAGTAGTGGTGATTGCTTATGGACAGCAGAAGAAGGTGACTATCACTGGTGCCGTATCTGCTATTGGTGGTGATGAACTGCTAAAGGCTCCTGTTGCCAACGTAAGTAATGCGTTACAGGGTAAGTTGCCAGGTATCTCTGTCGTTCAGCCTTCAGGTATGCCTGGTGCTGACGAACCCGTTATTCGTGTGCGTGGTACTGGTTCTCTGAACAATGCAGACCCATTGGTTCTTGTGGATGGAGTTGAACGTTCGTTCAGCCAGTTGGATCCTAACGAAATCCAAGACATCTCTATCTTGAAAGATGCTTCCGCTACAGCCGTATTCGGTGTACGTGGTGCTAATGGTGTTATTTTGGTGACCACCAAGCGTGGTACACCGGGTAAGGCTTCTGTAACTGTTACAGCCAGTGCTGCTATTCAGCAGATTGCCAAGTTCGTAGATTTTGCAGATTCTTACACGTATGGTAAGATGTGGAACTATTCGGCGATTACCGACGCTCTGCCTATGAACCAGTGGCCTGGTACAGCCAATATTACTGATTATACTCCATATGGTTCTGAGGGCCTTAACACTGGTATTCGTTTTAGTCAGGATGTCATGGAACATTTCCGAACAGGCGATATGCCCCGGACGTTCCCCAATACAGACTGGGTGAAGTATATGATGAAGGATGTTGCATGGCAGGAGCAGGTGAATGTCAACGTCAGTGGTGGTACGGAGAAGGTAAGATACTTCGTTTCGGCTGGTTTCCTGAATCAGAATTCTCTTTTCAAGACTTTCTCTGCTAACGATAGTGAAAACTTTAAGTATAATCGTTTTAATTATCGTGCCAACTTGGATATTAACGTGTCTAAATACAGTCAGTTATCACTAACTTTAGGAGGACGTGTTCAGAATCGTACCACGATGGGTGGTGGTGAGGGATTCCTCTTCCGCTATTTGCAGGGTGCGACTCCCTATGCTGGTATAGGTATTGATGAAGAAGGCCGTCATGTCGTTGCAGACAATACTATTGTAGGTCCTTACGACCGTGATGCGCTTTCTAACTATTATGAATTAGGTTATGTGAACGAAAGCACCAACGTCTTGAACCTCGATGTTCAGTATAAGCTTGATATGAGTTTCCTGACTCCAGGTTTGGAATTTAAGATTAAAGGTTCATATAACACAGACTATACGGCTCAAAAGAATCGCCAGAATGGTTTCGGTTCTGGTACGAGATATGTGGCAACAATTGTTGATGGCAAGGAAGTGCTGAGAAAAGAGAATACTACTTGGCCAATTCCTTACAGTGAAGGTAAGTGGGGTAATCGTAACTGGTATGCTGAGGCAAGTTTCAGTTACAACCGTAAGTTCGGCAAGCACAATGTAGGTGCTTTGTTGCTTTACAACCAGAGTAAGACTTATTATCCATGGGATTCTGATGGTGAAATCTATACGTCTATTCCTAAAGGTTATGTAGGTCTTGTTGGTCGTGTTACTTATGACTACGATACTCGTTACATGATTGATTTTAATATCGGTTATAATGGTTCAGAGAACTTTGCAGAAGGTAAGCGTTATGGTACATTCCCCTCTTTCTCTGTAGGTTGGATACCATCCAGCGAAAAGTTCTGGGAGCCCCTCAAGAAGTTTATAGGTTACTTAAAGATTCGTGGATCGTGGGGTAAGGTAGGTAATGACAATACAAACGGTCACCGCTTCCTTTATTTGCCTGGTGCATGGGAATTTTATACTGGTACTTCTACTGTTAATCCATTAAAACGAGGAACTAACTTTGGCACAGGTAGCAGTTGGTTGAAGGCTGTGAAGGAGCTGACTGCCGGTAACCCCGATGTGACATGGGAAACCGCTTCAAAGTTCAACATTGGTTTGGATGCTGCTTTTATCAATGATCGACTGACATTGAACCTCGATTTCTTCTGGGAAGATCGTAAGGACATTCTTGAGAGTAATGCCAATACGTTGCCTGCCATTACCAGTCTGAAAGCAAGTTACGTGAATCATGGTCGTGTTAAGAATCATGGTTATGAGTTGACTTTGAAATGGGCTGATAAGATAGGTGACTTCCGCTATCAGATTAGTCCAAGTTTGGCTTATGCTAAAAATGAGGTAATAGATATGTATGAGGTTCCACCTATGTACGACTATTTAAGCAGAATCGGTTTGCCAGTAGGACAGCGTTTTGGTTATGACCTCTTTGAATTCTATCAGCCAGGTACCGAAGAGCGTTATAAGGCTGCTTATGGTACAGACATGCCTGACCAGAACATTGATTTGAAATATGGTGATGCTGTCTATGTGGACTTGAATGGTGACGGTATCGTTGACCAAAACGACCAAAAGCCTTTGGGCTATACTGATAATCCTGAAATTACCTGGTCAGTTAATGGTAGTCTCAACTGGAAGGGCCTTGACTTCTCCATGTTGTGGGTAGGTGCAGCTCATACCAGTCGTTCCTTGAGAGGATACTTCCGTGATCAGTTCGGTTCGACCGATACTTCTGCTTTGGCACAGTGGGTGGCTGACAATTCTTGGACAGAAGACAATCCTGGAGCTATTCTGCCACGTATCTCATTCACCAACCGTGTTCACAACAACCGTGAATCACGTGCATGGATTGTTAATTCTAAGTATGTACGTCTGAAGAACCTGGAGATTGGTTATACTATCAATAAACCTAAGTTCTTACCTCTGCTTAACTACATACGCTTCTATGTTTCAGGTCAAAATCTGCTGACCTTTGCAGACTTCAAGGGTAATGACCCTGAAGCTCCTGGTTCTGGACTTGACTATGGTGTACGCTATCCTATGACACGTGTGTATAACTTTGGTTTCCAAGTTAACTTCTAAAGAACAGAAATCTTGAATTATTGAAGATATGAAAAAGTTATTTAATTACATATTGGCTTTGGTGATGTCAACGGGCATATTTACAGCCTGTGTTGACGATTTCAAAGTGGGAAATGCCTTCTTGGAGAAAGCGCCTGGTGTTGAGGTAAATATGGACACAGTGTTCTCCAAGGCAGAGTACACCCGTAACTTCTTGTGGAGTGCGTACGGTCAACTCTATTGCACCTATACCGCAGGAAATATGATGAATGGCGCGCCCATTGACGTACTTTCCGATTCTTATCATTGTTATGTATCATGGGGCGGACCTAAGCAAAGCTACTATCCAGGTCTTTTGACAGAGGATGCACAGGATACAGAAGATGGTAACTTCCAGGGGAAATTCTCTTATTCTACTATCGCAGGTGGTTTGGATGCTGACGCTGGTGGTCGTCTTTCTATTTATGAGACTGTTCGTACTTGCTGGCAATTGATTGAGAATATTGAGAAGGTGCCAGATATGAGCGATACAGAAAAGAGTCGGCTGAAGGGTGAGGCTTATACCATCATGGCAAGCCGCTACTTCGATGCTTTCCGTAATTTCGGTGGCTTATGTCTCATTAAGAAGGCCTTCCCCGTAGGAGAGGAATTTACGGAAGGTCGTGCCACAGCTTGGCAAACTGTTGAGTTTATTGACTCTATCATTGGTTGTGCTATTAAAGAGCCTGGCTTGCCTTGGAATGTAGCTGATGCTGACATCGGTCAGTGGTCAGGTCGTCTGACACGTGCTTCTGCCCGTGCCCTGCGGGCCAAGGTATGGATGTTTGCTGCATCACCTCTGTTCAACAACGACCAGCCTTATATAAAATATGATAAGAGGCCTACAGGTCTGGAGAATGAAGAGCATGTTTGGTTTGGTAAGAAAGATCCTACTTTATGGAATCGCTGTTTACAGTATTGCAATGATTTCTTTGATGATAATGCTGCAAATGGTAACTATTACCAGTTAGTTCAACCTACGTCAAATGATGAAGCAGGTTATCGTACGGCATATCGTAGAGGATATCGTTATCGTAACAATGCAACCTATCATGAAAAGCTCTTCGATGTTCATCCATCGACAACCTTGTCCGACAACAATGGTGGTTGGGGATGGCGTGGCTTTGCACTTGACTGTTTGCGTCAAGGTGGTGCCGTTCCTACCAACGAACTGATGGAATGCTTCGGAATGCAGGACGGTCGTAACTTCCCATACGAAAATATCTATGGTCCAGGTAATAATCCCACAGGTATTGACATCTTCGCAGATCGCGACCCACGTCTGTATGAAACAATGGTTGTTGCTCGTCATAATCTTCCTGCAGGATTTGACTATGCAGGTAAATCCTATACCGATGCCTGGGTTGGTGGCTTAATGGATAAAAATAGTAATTTCAGTAATAAGGACGATGTGGCTTCTGGTTATTGTAAATACAAATGGTTACTTGACTATTATGGTAATGGTGGTCGTATGGATGACGAGAATATTGGTGTCGCCTATATTCGTTTGGCAGAAATGTATCTCATTCGTGCTGAAGCCAAAGCTGAGACAGGTGATCTTACGGGTGCTTTGAATGATTTGCATGTTGTTCGTAGCCGTGTAGGTTTAGGACGTCTTGAAACGATGAATCCAAGTCTGAATCTGACCACTAATAAAGACAACCTCATCAACGAAATACTTCGTGAGCGCAACTGTGAGATTGGTGCTGAGTGTGGTGACCGCCTTTATGACATGGTTCGTCGCATGCGTCAGGATCTCTTTACCAAGCCTCTGCATGAGATTCGTGTTTATGCGCTTGATGATAGTGGCAATCGTCTTCCTGCTGATGGTGATAACCAGTGGAAGGAGGGTACTCCTTGGCCAAAGTTCGAATACGAGAAACCTCAGATTACAAATGGTGCTCGTCGCTGGTGGGAGCCTGGTTATTGGACCAACAAGTGGTATCTTGACCCCGTTTCTCGTAAAGAGATTCAGAAGGGATATGGACTTACACAGAATCCAGGTTGGTAATTCTTTTAAAATTGAAAAATTAAAGAATTGAAAAATTGAAGATTATGAAATTAAAAAACATATTTATATATACCTTAGTGGGACTCTGTGGCATGCCTATGGCAGTCAATGCACAGGTGACGCTGAGCGATAAATCTACTGCCAAGGTGGATTTAGGCTATGGCGTTGAGCAGTCAGAATTTCTCACTACTGCGGCAGTGACAACCATCACTGCGGAAGAGCTTCGCCGCACGTCAGCCATCAGTTTGGCAGATGCCCTATATGGAAAGCTTCTTGGCCTGAATGCTTATCAGAATACAGGTTTCAAAGGTGAAGAAGGTCGTGGCGCTACATTTAATATTCGTGGTGTCCAAACTACAGGTGAGCGTGATATCCTGATTCTCGTTGATGGTGTAGAGCGTCCTATCGACCGCCTCACCGTTGAGGAGGTAGAAAGTGTCACCGTATTGAAAGATGCTGCTGCCGTAGCCCTTTACGGACATGAGGCTATCAATGGTGTACTGTTGGTTAAAACCAAGCATGGAAATAAGGATGGAAAGTACCACTTCAAGGTAGGTGTATCTCACAAGTTCCAGTTCGATCCAAAGACAGCTGATATGGTGGATGCATACGGCTATGCGAAGGCATTGAATCAGGCTCGTGCAAACGACGGACTTGCAGCTGCTTATACAGATGCAGAATTACAGAAATTCCAGGACGGCAGTGATCCTTATGTTTATCCAAATGTCAATTGGAAGGACGAGGTATTTAAGAATACTGCTCATGAGACTAATCTCTTCACATCTTTCTATGGTGGTACGGAGAAAGTGCAGTATTATGCACTGCTCGACTATACGGATGCACGTGGACTCTATAAGAATCCTGATCAGGGCGATTTTAATTCGCAGCTGAAGTATTCGAAGTTGAATATTCGTGCCAATATCGACTTCGAGGTTAGTAAAACCACGCGTGTAAAGGCTAATGTATTAGGTATCCTAATGGAAACTAATGGTGTGCCTAATTGGAGTTCAGATGACGGAACAAATTATTATCCCAATCCAAATTCCAACGACGATTGGTGGCGTCTGTATAAGGTTCCTGCTTTGGCATTCCCTATTAAGACTGCTGGAGGTGTATGGGGGGGTAGTCAGACCTATGGTGACCTCAACCTCTTGGCCAAGTCGCAAGGATCTGGTTTTATGAAGACGCATCAGCGTCAGATTTGGGCTAACATGACCTTGGAACAGGATCTTGACTTTATCACCAAGGGCTTGAAGTTCTATGTAGGTGCTTCATACGATAACTGTTCGAACACCGTCGAGCGCCAAACAAAGGGCTATCAGTATGGTTGGAACTATTATGATGCTGGTGAACTAAAGGAGCAAGTGATGGGTACTGTAGAGGATAAATTAACGTTCTCACGTGATGTTCGTACCCAATGGCGTATTGCTACCTTTAATGCCGGATTTAAGTATGCCTTGCAACTGAACAATGGTGATAATCTTGCTGCCAATGCAAACTACAATGTAAAGGGTGAGATTCGCGATGGACGAAATAATACGTTCTATCGTACCAACTGGCAGTTGGCGCTGCACTATGACCATGCCAACAAGTTCATGGCTGATGTTGTGTTAGCTGCTAACGGTTCAAACCGCAGCTATCCTGCTAAGTGGGCTTTCTCACCCACAATGGGTTTGGGTTATATCTATGCCAACAAACCCGAAGGCAAGATTATCAACTATGGTAAAGTCCGCCTCTCTGGTGGTATCCAGCATACCGATTACGTACCAGAAGCAGGACTTTGGCTGGCCCGCTGGAACAATTCACACGGACAATTCTGGTATGGCACTTCGTTTGCAAACTCATGGGGTGCTTTCTTGACGCAGTTCCCCATTGATGATTTCGCTCAGGAAGTTGCATATAAAGCCAATCTGGGTACGGACTTGAGATTGTTCAACTCATTGGACGTAACCTTTGATATGTTCTATCAGCAGCGTCGAAACATTTTGGTTAGTGCAGGTTCACTCAACTCAACGGTTGTTGGTATCCAGTCATCATACGATGACAAAGGACGTGTAGCCAGTTGGGGTATGGAATTAGGACTGCGCTATGCTAAGACCTTTAATAATGGTTTGAATGTGAATGCAGGTTTCACCTTCTCAACCGTGAAGAACAAGATTTTGGAATGGATTGAGACTCCTGCATATCCTAACCTCTCCGTCATTGACGGACGTGCTGATGCAGATCGTGGCCTGATTGCTTTGGGCTTCTTCCAGAGCCAGGATGAAATCGACAATAGTCCACAGCAGCAATTCGGACAGGTAAAGGTGGGTGACATCAAGTATAAGGATGTCAACGAAGACGGTGTCATTAACCAAAACGACTATGTCGCACAGGATTATGGTAACGCCTTCCCAACCATTAACTATGCTTTCACTCTCGGTGCAGAATATAAGGGATTTGGTTTCAATGCCACTTTCCAGGGAGCAGCTCATCAGGTAAAGAACCTGCGCTATGTGGATGGTGTTTGGGGAGCTCTCTCCGATAACCGTAACCTCTCTGTGGAATACTACAATAACTGTTATGATGTAGCAGGAGCTAATGCTCTGTATCCACGTTTGTCAACAGAAAATGGAGCCAATAATGCCCAGAACTCGACGATTTGGTATCGCAATGCCCGTTGGTTCAAGATGCGTGACTGTGAAATCTACTACAAGTTACCGGCAAAAGCTATTGAGCCTCTGAGGTTAACCAGTGCAAGAATATTCGTTCAGGGACAGAATCTCTTGTCTTCTACTAATATTAATGCATTGGACGCTGAGAATCTCAATACAGGCTATCCAGTGATGAAGGCTGTGAACATTGGTCTTGCAGTTGAATTCTAAGTAATTAGTAATTAGAAATAAGAAATCAGAAATTATGATTACGAAAAAATATAATAAGGTCGTGATAGGAATATTCTCATTCCTCTTACCTCTTACTTCTTTCCTCTTCACTTCTTGTGCTGATTTGGAATACACTGAGGAGAATAGTCGTGATGAGAAGTGGACCTACACTTATTTCCAAGATGGCATTAAGAACCTGGTGTTCGATGTCTATGCTCAAGTCTATAATAGTGAATTTGATGCAAATAGTGCTTATTTCCTTGCAGGTGCTACTGATGAGGCTCAATATGCACTCGAAACAGGTGACGTCAATGATTATGTAAATGGTGGATGGAGTCCAGCCAATCCTTATGACAGAACTTGGACGAAATCTTATACCGCGATTGCTGATGTCAACATGTATCTCGAAAAGTTAGATGAGGCTGATCTCACAGAATGGCAGTATAACCCTAACTATGCGAAATGGATGGCTCAGATGGAGTTGTTCCCTTATGAATTACGCTTCCTAAGAGCTTACTTTTATTTCGAGTTGTTCAAGACATACGGCGATGTTCCTTTGGTAACAACTACTTTGACCAATGGACAGGCTAACAACATTGAACGTACTCCTGCTGAGGAGATTGTAAAGTTTATAGTAGATGAGTGTGATGCCATAGCTCCCTATCTGCCTGAAAACTATCTTACAGAGGAAGGTTCTGAGTTGGGCCGTGCCACACGAATAGCTGTTGCTGCCCTTAAAGCTCGCACCTTGCTCTATGCCGCTTCGCCACTTCATAATCCAGATGGTGACAAGACTAAATGGGCTGAAGCTGCCGTGGCTTGTAAGTATATACTTGACAATGCTGCTACGTGGGGCTTGAAACTGAGTAATTATGGTGCGTTATGGGGACATGATGCATTCTTCAACTCAGAAATCATCTTCGGTATTGGTCGTGGAGAGAGCAATAGCTTCGAAAAGGCTAACTATCCAATTGGTGTAGAGAATGGTTCTTCTGGTAACTGTCCTACTCAGACTTTGGTGGATCAGTATGAGTATGCAGACAATGGCGAGACCTTCGGTGAGCGCTATCCTGGTAGCATCGACCTCAGCAGTGTTGATCCTTACGAGGGACTTGACCCTCGTTTTGCTCTCACAGTAGTGAAGAATGGTGACCAGTGGCCTTCAAACGGTGCTCAGAAAAAAACGATTGAGACCTTTATTGGTGGTTTCAATGCTGCTCCTAAGTATGGTGCAACACCTACCAGCTACTATTTAAAGAAATATGTGGATGGTTCATGCGTAACAACAGCCGATAACCAGACTTCAAAACGTCACACTTGGATTATCTTCCGTTTGGCAGAATTCTATCTTGATTATGCTGAGGCTGTGTTCAATGCTACAGGCAGTGCTAACGATGCTTCTTACGGTATGACCGCTAATGAAGCTATTAACAAGTTGCGTAAACGTTCAGATATCAATATGCCAGAGTTTACGGAAGATGGTACCGATTGGGTGAAGCGTTACGAACGCGAACGTATGGTGGAGTTGGCCTTTGAGAACCATCGCTTCTGGGACGTCCGCCGTTGGAAGAAGGGTGCTCAGTACTTCAAAAATATTCAGGTGGCTACTATTGGCAGTGATCTCCAACTCACGCGCTCTATTGTTACCCGCCAGTGGGATGATAAGTTTTATTTCTATCCAATTCCTCAGTCGGAACTGCAGAAGAATCCTAATCTGACTCAGAACCCAGGATGGTAATAGAAATGAATATTGAAAAGTGAAAAAGAAAAAATGAAGATTATGAAGCATATAATCAATTATTTAGGCTCGCTGTTAGCGGTGGTTCTTATCAGTACCACATTTGCAGCCTGTTCTGAAAAAGACGGTGCTGGCTCTGGTAATGTTGGATTGGGCATTAAGACTTTCTTCCCAACCAAGGTAGTTACCAATCAGCCCATGACCATCAATGGCTCTGGCTTTGATGCCGTTACTGAAATAGAATTTCCTAATGGTGTGAAAGTAACCAATTTTGAGATTGTCAGCGACGATATGATCAGAGTCGAAGCTCCTTCTGGCATTGCTGCTGAGGGTGGTAAACTGATTGTTCGTACTGGTGACGGCGAGGCAGAGTCTCGTCAGTCGATGACTATCGGTCATACCGTTGTAACTGGTTTTGATACGGAGCCGGAGGAGCATCTTGTAGGTGGTGATTTGATTACTATCTATGGTAAGGATTTGGAGTTTATCAAAGCTGTTGAATTCTTGGATGTAGATGGTAATCCGCAATTGGTTGATCATAAAGATTTCTATCGTAAAGGTACAAGTAGTACCATCGTACGTATTCCTTTGAAGAATATTTATACTGGTAGTTTCATCGCTTATATTTATACCTACGATGGACAGAAGATTCCTATGCCTGAACTTTATTATGAGCCGTCTGCTGACGGTGGTCATATGGAGGTTGTTAAGACCGTATTCTGGAAGAATGAGGATCCTGAAGGTAATGGTGCAGTCAACTGGAATGGTACCTATCGCTTTGGTCTTGATGGTACAGACGGCAACAATGAATGTATTGCTACTTTCCCACAAGAAATTTGGGATAAGATTAAGACGGGTACATTCTTCATTAAGTACGCTGCTGCCGATCCTAACAGCTATCAGGTTCGTGTAACTACAGGATGGTGGGGTGCTCAGTGGCTTGGCAAGGATAATGATATTGCTCCTTGGAATATGGCAGAGCGCATCATCGACAATGGCGATGGAACTTTCTATATAGAGGTTCGTTTTGATGATGATCCTATTGTAGCAGACCTCGATGCTCAACATCTACTCTTCACAGGTGCTGGCTATACTCCATTGGAACTCTACTTTGAGGAGGAGCAGTGGATTGATGGTCCTGGCGATCAGGAAGTGAAGGTTCCTGTATGGAAGAACGATGGCAGTGGCGGTGTTGTGAGCTGGAGTGGTACCTATCGTTTCGGTCTCGACGGTAAAGATGGCAACAACGAGTGTATTGCCACTTTCGCAGAAGATGTTTGGAACAGAATCAAGACAGAGAAGTTCTATATCACGTACACAGCAGACGATCCAACATCTTATCAAGTTCGTGTGACCACAGGTTGGTGGGGTGCCCAGTGGTTAGGTAAGGATAATGATATTGCTCCTTGGAACATGGCTGATCGCATCATCGACAATGGTGATGGTACGTTCACTATTGAAGTAGAGTTCGGTGACGATCCTATCGTAGCAAGTCTCGATGAACAGCATCTGTTGTTCACAGGTAATGGATATACGCTACAAGAGATTTACTTCATTGATATTGTTAAAGGTGGAAGTGGACCTAAGGAGGTTGTTTTCTGGCAAAGTGATGGTTCCGGCGGAGCTATTAGCTGGAATGGTACCTATCGCTTTGCACTTGACGGAAATGATGGTAATAATGAGTGTATTGCTACATTCCCTGAAGATGTTTGGAACAAGATCAAGTCAGGCACTTTCTATATGCAGTACTCAGCAGACGATCCAACCTCATATCAGATTCGTGTAACTACAGGATGGTGGGGTGCTCAGTGGCTTGGTAAGGATAATGATATTGCTCCATGGAATATGGCAGAACGCATTATCGACAATGGTGATGGAACGTTCACTATAGAAGTTAAGTTCGGTGATGATC
>ODAI010033757.1_pt1 | contig 12498 bp, 7 predicted proteins | sample 1539321 | NCBI WGS metagenome assembly ODAI01 (sample SAMN02144231, study PRJEB22623) | gut metagenome | biome: sheep rumen | host: Ovis aries | place: New Zealand
ATATTTTCCTCGGGAATGTCGAGAACACCAACTTCTGAACTTAAAACGAGAAGTCCGTCCTTTGTGATGTAATAGCGGCTGGGGCGGAGACCGGTTCTGTCAAGGGTGGCTCCCAGAATATCGCCGTCGCTAAAAAGAATTGCCGCAGGTCCGTCCCAGCTTTCCATCATGGTTGCCCAGTAATGGTAAAAATCTTTTTTCTCCGGACTCATGTTGTCGTCGTGTTTCCAGGGCTCGGGAATACAGGTCATAACCGCAAGGGGAAGAGCAAGCCCGTTCATGACAAGGAATTCCAGGGTGTTGTCCAGCATGGCAGAATCGCTGCCCCTTGTATCTACTGCAGGCAAAACCTTTTTCATTTGCTCAGGGCTCAGAACTGTTGAGGAAAGAGTTTCTTCGCGGGCCAGCATACGGTCCACATTTCCCCGGATTGTGTTGATTTCTCCGTTGTGGGCAATAAAGCGGTTGGGATGTGCCCGCTGCCAGGAAGGCTGGGTGTTGGTCGAAAAGCGTGAGTGAACGATTGCAAGGGATGACTGGTAGTCCGGGCTCTGCAGGTCTGCGTAAAAAGTCCGGAGTTCATGTACAAGAAACATGCCCTTGTAGACAATAGTCCGGCTTGAAAGAGAACAGACATAGGTGGGGGAAAGCCTTCCCCCTGCGTCGCACTTCGTTGCTCCGGCACCCCCTTCGCCTAGGGGCTGAGCCCCTAAAACCCCGCTTTCAAAAAGCCGTCTCAGCACATAGAGTTTTCGGTCAAAATCAAGGCCTTTTTTGCAGTCTTCCGGGCGTGAGACAAAGCCATGCCAGATTTGAGGCATACAGTCCCGGGCTTTTTTCCCAAGAACATCTGCATGTACAGGAAGACGCCGCCAGCCCAGGAAGGTCAGGCCCTCCTCTTGGCAGCATTTTTCAAAGCGGATTTTTTCGCTTTCAAGGGCAGATTCGTCCGCCGGAAAAAAGAAAGTTCCAATTCCGTAATCCCGCTCAGCACCAAGAGACTGGCAGACCTTTCCCTGGCGGCTTACAATCTGCCCCTCTTTGCAGGCTTTGTCAAAAAAATCATGGCTAATCTGAAGGAGAATTCCAACACCGTCTCCTGTTTCGCCGGAAGCATCTTTACCCGCCCTGTGTTCAAGTTTTTCTACAATGCTGAGGGCACTGTCTACAATTTTGTGCGATTTGCTTCCGTCAATGTTTACAACCGCTCCGATTCCGCAGTTGTCATGTTCAAAAGATGGCTCATATAAGGTTTTCTCTGCCTGCATTCTCTTCTCCTCTGCCTCACTTTCAGGTCACATGCCTGTTTTTTCCCTTTAACGACAAAAAAAGCCGCAGGCACAAAAGCATTTACTTTTGCACATGCGGCTTCCTTGCCGTCTTTGAGACTAGATTGTAACAAAAAAGGCCGTAGACAATGCTTCACAAAAACATTGTCCACGACCTCTTTGTCAGTTTCCTTAGACTATACATTATGAAAAGAAAAGTCAAGGGACTGATGTTATTTCTTTTTTTGACACAACTGCTTGACATTTTTTTTAACACACTGTATAAATCACATAACGAAGGACAATGAGGTCGCAGGAAGGCAATTCTTGCGACCTTTTTTGTTTTTTTACATAATCCGGTAGCCGTTGGCATATCCGGAGACTATAAAAATCGGCAATGACGTCGGGTTTTCAGACTAGTGTACATAGGTCTGACCCGGCGTTTTTTTTTGCCGTAATTTCAGGGGGCTGGGCTTCCTGGAAGAAAGAACGGAGGTATATATGGACGAGGTTACACCAATTTTTGGCGAGAACGTTTTTAATGAAACTGTGATGAAGGCACGACTGCCCAAGGAAACCTATAAGCAGCTGATGAAGACTATTCAGGGCGGCGAAAAACTTGATCCGGCAGTTGCAACGGTTGTAGCAAATGCAATGAAGGACTGGGCGGTGGAAAAAGGAGCCACACATTTTACCCACTGGTTCCAGCCCCTTACCGGAATCACGGCAGAAAAGCACGATTCTTTTATTTCTCCGGCAAGTGACGGAAAAGTAATCATGGAATTCAGCGGAAAAGAACTGGTACAGGGCGAACCTGATGCTTCTTCTTTCCCCTCCGGCGGAATCCGTGCAACTTTTGAAGCCCGCGGTTACACTGCATGGGACCCCACTTCCTATGCTTTCATCAAGGACGGCACTCTCTGCATTCCAACGGCTTTCTGTTCCTATACGGGCGAGGCTCTGGATAAAAAGACTCCACTGCTCCGCTCCATGCAGGCAATTTCAAAACAGGCTGTCCGCGTACTCCATCTTTTTGAAGGAAATGAAGGCGTTTCCAGCGTAAAGACAACGGTTGGTCCTGAACAGGAATACTTTCTTATCGATAAAGATGTCTACGAAAAACGTGAAGACCTGCTCTATACAGGACGAACACTTTTTGGCGCAAAGGCTCCCAAGGGACAGGAATTGGAAGACCACTACTTTGGCATGATTAAGCCCAGAGTCCAGGCATTCATGAAAGATTTGAATCGTGAACTCTGGAAACTGGGAATCCTTGCAAAAACAGAACACAACGAAGTCGCTCCGGCCCAGCATGAGTTAGCCCCTATTTTCTCTACCACGAACATCGCCTGCGACCACAACCAGCTGACCATGGAAATGATGAAAAAAGTTGCGGCAAAGCACGGCATGGTCTGCCTTCTCCATGAAAAGCCTTTTGCAGGCGTAAACGGAAGCGGTAAGCACAACAACTGGTCAATTTCCACAAACACCGGCAAGAACCTGCTTGACCCGGGTGCAACGCCAGAAAGCAATGCCCAGTTCCTGCTCTTCCTCTGTGCGGTCATCAAGGCTGTAGACGAATATCAGGATCTGCTCCGCATTTCTGTTGCATCTGCCGGAAACGACCACCGTCTGGGAGCAAATGAGGCTCCTCCGGCAATCATTTCCATCTTCCTGGGAGATGAACTTTCCGCAATTCTTGACTCCATCGAAAAAGGCGTCCCCTATGGAAAGCACGAAAAGGAAAAGATGAAAATCGGCGTAACTGTTCTTCCTGAGTTCAGCAAGGACACCACGGACAGAAACCGCACGTCACCTTTTGCCTTTACGGGAAACAAATTTGAATTCCGCATGCTGGGTTCAAATGAATCCATCGCCTGTGCTAACGTCTTCCTGAACACGGCGGTAGCAGAAGAATTGAGCCAGTTTGCTGATATTCTGGAAAAGGCTTCTGACTTTAAGGCAAGCCTGCATGACCTGATTCTGAAGACAATTAAGGAACACAAGAGAATCATCTTCAACGGAAACGGCTACGATGATGCATGGGTAAAAGAGGCAGAAAAACGAGGACTTTTGAACCTGCGCTCTACGCCTGAAGCCCTGCCCCATATCCTTGAAGAAAAGAATGTCAGTCTCTTTGAAAAGTTCGGCGTTTACAGCAAGGTGGAACTTCAGAGCCGTTACGAGATTCACAACGAAAACTATTCAAAAGTGCTGAACATCGAAGCGGAAACAATGCTGGAAATGTCAAAGAAAGACATTCTGCCCTCTGCCAGCAGGTACGCACAGAATCTGGCTCAGACAATCGGCCTGAAAAAAGCAGCCCTGGGAGACTGTGACGCAGTTTACGAAGAGGACATGCTCAAAAAAGTGTCTGCCCTCACTACAGACATCTACAAAAAAACTGAGGCACTGGAAAAGAGTGTGGCAGAAGCAAAGGAACTTGCTTCCGGCGGAGCTGAATCTGGCAAGGTTGCCATGGCCTACCGTGAAAAAGTCTTTGCCGCAATGACAGCCCTGCGCACTTCTGCAGACGAGCTGGAAGTCATTACGCCAAAAGAAGTCTGGCCCTTTCCCAGCTACGGGGATCTGCTTTTCAGCGTAAAGTAAAAAATAAAAAAATACATACAAAAAAAATTATTGGAGGTAATTATGCAAAGTGAAGTTTGGAGCGTCTGGTTCCTGATTGGCGCGGCACTGGTATTTTTCATGCAGTGTGGATTTGCTATGGTAGAAACGGGTTTTACCCGGGCAAAAAATGCGGGAAACATCATCATGAAAAACCTGATGGATTTCTGTATCGGTACACCCATGTTCATGCTGCTGGGCTTTGGCCTGATGATGAGCGAGAATTATTTCTTCGGCGTTATCGGCCGGCCTGACATGCAGCTTTTTACAAAGTTTGCGGAGCTGGACTGGTCCAGTTTTGTCTTTAACCTGGTCTTCTGTGCTACAGCGGCAACCATTGTAAGCGGCGCCATGGCTGAACGCACAAAGTTTTCTGCCTACTGTATTTATTCTGCGGTCATTTCTGCCCTTGTCTATCCTGTGGAAGCGGGCTGGGTCTGGAATGCCAAGGGCTGGTTGGTTCAGCTGGGTTTTGTAGACTTTGCGGGCGGTGCTGCCATTCACTCTGTCGGCGGAACTGCGGCCTTAATCGGTGCAATTTTTCTGGGTCCCCGTATCGGAAAGTATGATTATGACAAGCAGGGAAAAGTCACAAAAGTACACGCTATTCCGGGACACTCTCTGACTCTGGGCGCACTTGGTACCTTTATCCTCTGGTTCGGCTGGTATGGATTTAACGGTGCCGCCTGTACACAAATGCCGGGTGTGGGAGGACTTGCAGCAGTATTTACAACAACAACGATTGCCCCTGCCCTGGCCTGTGTCACAACAATGATTTTCACCTGGATTAAAAACGGCAAGCCTGATGTATCCATGACTTTGAACGCTTCCCTTGCAGGCCTTGTAGCAATCACGCCCACCTGTGCCACGGTAGATGCCCTTGGCGCAAGCGTCATCGGTATTGTCTCCGGCATTCTTGTAGTGGTCGTTGTAGAGTTCCTGGATTTGAAGCTTCATATTGACGACCCGGTTGGTGCTGTAGGCGTTCACCTGGCAAACGGTTTCTGGGGAACCCTTTCAGACGGACTCTTTAACGTGAAGTCAGGTCTTTGCTACGGCGGCGGACTTCATCATCTTGGCGTACAGGCTTTGGGCGAATTTACGATTGTCGCCTGGACTGCAGTCTGCATGGTCATCGTCTTCTTCCTGATTAAAAAGTTCCACGGACTCCGTGCCAGCCGGGATGAAGAAGTTATCGGACTTGATAAGCTTGAGCACGGCATTGACTCTGCATACGGCGGATTTATGCTGGCTCCCCAGGTTATGAGTTCTGGTCTTCCCAATGATGCAGACTCTGCCCTGGCTGCAAAAGAGGGCTCAACAGCTGTTCCTGTAGAAAAGGCAATTCCGGTAAGCCGGGCAACAAGCAGACCCGATGCCAGGTTCCACATGGTTTCGATTATCACCCGCCAGAGCAAGTTTGATGAACTGAAGGCTGCCCTGAACGACATCAACATCACCGGCATGACGGTGACAAATGTTCTGGGCTGCGGCGTTCAGCATGGTCAGACTCAGAAGTACCGCGGCGTTCCCATGGACATTACCCTGCTTCCGAAAATCAAAGTGGATGTTGTGGTAAGTGAAGTTCCGGTAGACCTTGTCATTACGGCAGCAAAAGAAGTACTTTATACCGGAAATATCGGTGACGGAAAGATTTTTGTCTACGATGTTGAAAACGTGGTAAAAGTCCGCACCGGTGAAGAAGGTTACGAAGCCCTGCAAGACTAATCCTACAAGCCTGGTCCTGCAGGACTAGACCTATAAATTCTTTAACTGCTTCTTTCGTTCGTACATATTCATATCTGCACGACCAAAAATCGTGCAGAACTGTCTGTCCTGCCCCGGCATATACTGAGAAAACCCACAGGCAATAACAAAAGAGCCGGAGCGGGCATTTTTTTCCATCTGAAGGTTAAAATCCCTCAGCAGTTCCACCCTGTTCTTAAAATCGTCTCCCAAAAGGAAGGCAACCATTTCATCGCCGCCTATGCGGTAAACGGGACTGTGCTTGAAAGTCTGGCAGACAAAAGAAGATGCTTCCTTGATAAGCCTGTCGCCTTCTTCATGTCCTTTGGTGTCGTTTGTCACTTTCAGGTCGTTTATGTCAAAAACAATAAGACCAAAATCCTGCAGAATACCGTCAGCAATTCTCATGTCTATGCCGATTAAATCTTCCTGATAGGCAAATTTGCTCTTTATGCCGGTAAGCGGGTCGGTAAGTGCCATAAGGCGGGCGGAACCGATTTCCTGCTCCTGAATTGCCCCCACTTCCAGAAGACGTTCAAGTTCTTTGTGCCGGTCTTCTTTTTCATCTTCAAGAACAAAGGTATGGATGACGCAAGTTCCCAAAAGATAGCCCAGGGCATAAAAAGGCAGGACCGGGAAAAAGGTTGTCAGAATGACAAAAATAACCATGGCAATGCCAAAGCCGCCAATTGTCAGGTGATGGTGACGGATCTTTCCTGCCGTGCGGGCCGCAACAAAAAACATGTAGAGAGGAGTTGCCAGAAAAAGCAGAATCTGGGCAAACATGGTCAGGCTGCGGGCCTTTTCCGTATGATATTCACCATTTGCGTCAAAATAGAACATGACCGGAAAGAAAATATTCAGCAGAAGGACAAGAAATTCAAAGGCCAGAAATAGAATTCCTGCGTATTTCAGCAGGCGGGAAAACAAATTGTCCTTATTGATATAGGTGACGACAAATCTTGTCCAGAAAAAGACCGTTATTGCCACAGAAACAAAATAGAGTTCCGTCCAGACAAAAGAAAGAAGGTTGTACCTTGCCTCATAGACAAAGCCCCAGAGCAGATCAAAGAGATAAAAAACCAGCACGCAGACAAGAAATGCACGGTAGGACCGGTGAGTCTTATCGCCTTTTACACGATCTGACAGCCGCAGAACATCAAAATTTATGATGACATGAATTAAAAAAGCAATAATACCAATACCAGCATAATTCATTGCCAAAACCCCGCTATTCACAGTATATCATTCTTTTTATAAAAGAACCATAGATGAAAGCGATACTTAAAGTTTTATTTAAGGATAATGGACAATACTGTTTATAAGCAGTATTGTCAAAAAGGGAGATGTCAATCCGTATGGAATTTACACTTGTTCAAACTGGAGTGGTCTCACTTCTTCCACCCCTCCTGGCCATTGTTCTGGCCCTGGTCACAAAGGAAGTGTATTCTTCACTTTTCATCGGTATTTTTTCCGGCATGCTCATCTATGCCTTTGCCACAGGAGGTTCAATCATTTCCTCTGCGGCAATGACATTTGACATGATGAGTTCAAAAATTGCTGACAATGCCTACATGATTGTTTTTCTTGCTCTGCTCTGGGCGGTGGTTCGTCTGGTTTCCAAATCAGGCGGAAGCGAAGCCTATGGTCAGTGGGCAGGAAAAAGGCTTAAGACAAAGAGGTCGGCAACCTTAGCAACATCCCTTCTGGGACTTCTGGTTTTTATTGATGACGGATTTAATTCCCTTACCGTGGGAACAGTCATGCGGCCTATCACAGACAAACTGCACATCTCCCGGGAAAAACTTGCCTACATCGTGGATGCAACTGCGGCTCCCGTCTGTATCATTGCTCCAGTATCAAGCTGGGCCGTGGCCGTTGCAAGTGAAGTGAGTGAAAAAGGCGGATTCAACATATTCCTCTCCACCATTCCCTACAATCTCTATGCCATTCTTACCATCGCCATGGTTCTTTTCATCGGCCTGACAGGAAAAGACTTTGGTCCCATGAAGGCCGCAGAAGAAAAGGCAGCCGCAGAAAGCCTGACCGAAAAAGCAAGTGAGGAAAACTCAAAGCAAGGTGCCATAATTGACCTTGTCCTTCCCCTCTTTGTGCTGATTGTTTCTGCAATTCTGGGCATGGCATACGTCGGCGGATTTTTTAAGGGCAGGCCCTTTTCAGAAGCAATCGGTGAAAACCCCACAGCAGGTCTTGCCCTGGGTGCCTTTGCAGGACTTCTTACCGCCTTTATCCTCTACATTCCCCGCAAAGTCATGACCGCCCGGGGCTTTATCAGCGATATCGTTCACGGCATTGGAGACATTGTTCCACCCATGCTGATTTTGATTCTTTCATGGAGTCTGGGAGGAGTCTGCCGTCAGCTCATCGGTACCGGCGTATTCATTTCCTCTTTCGTCAGTTCCACAAGCCTTCCCCTGGGATTTCTTCCTTTCCTGATTTTTATTATTTCTGCCCTGATGAGTTTTTCAATGGGAACTTCATGGGGAACCTTTGGCATGCTCATTCCCATTATCACGATGATTTGCAGCGCAGACGGTGCCGGCGCCTACCTGATTCCCTCTCTGGGCGCAACCCTTGCAGGCAGCGTGTACGGTGACCACTGTTCGCCCATTTCAGATACGACCATTCTTTCTTCAACCGGCGCCCAGTGCCAGCATATCCGCCATGTGGAAACACAGCTTCCCTACGCCACTCTTGTTGCCGTCATCTGCGGAATAGGCTTTTTGATTTCCGGGCTGACAATAAGCCCCTGGCTTTCCATTCCGGTCTGCCTGATTCTTCTTGCGGCTTCAATCCTGATTCTGAACAAAATAAATTTCAGAAAGGCAGCCTGATTTTTTTAGTGCCGGGCATTACGCTCCCAAAAGATGCCGTCTTCATAGCCCTGAATGACGGCATTTTTTTCTGCCATTTCCAGTCTTTTCTGGGCCCAGAGACAGTATTCTTCGTTTACTTCAATACCACAAAAACGCCTGCCCAGTTTTTTTGCCGTCACACAGGCAGACCCGCTTCCCATAAAGGGATCAAAGACCATGTCACCCTCTTCTGACGAAGCAAGAATCAGTTTGGCATAGAGTTTTTCACTTTTTTGAGTCGGGTGGTCAGTATTTTCCGGCATTGACCAGAAGGGAATGCTGATGTCATCCCAGAAATTTGAAGGACAGGTCAGGCGGAATTTTCCCTGCTCTCCCTCTTCCCAGTCTTTGGGAATGCCGTCTTCTTTGTAGGGGGCAAGCACTTTTCGCCTGACTTTTACCGCATCCAGATTAAAATAGTAATCATCAGGATTTTTAACTGCAAACCAGATGTCTTCCATGCCGTTCTTCCAGTTTGCCTTTGCTCCCCGGCCTTTTTCCCGCTGCCAGGTAATGCGGTTCATGACAGTCAGTTCTTTTTCAACTGCACGCTGCAGGGCGGCCGTACACTTCCAATCCCCGCAGATATACAGGGAACCGTCTTTTTTTAACTTTTTGCAGACAGCGGGAAACCAGCTTTGCAGGTAAGCTTCATAACTGTCACTGCTGCGGGCATTAAAGTGAAGTCCGTTAAAATTCTTTGAAAGATTGTAGGGAGGATCTATGATAATCAAATCAGCAAATTCGTCAGGAAGATAAGGCAAAAGGGAAAGTGTATCTCCCAGTAAAAGGCGGTTTTCTATGGAAAGACCTTCTGAAAGGGATTTGTGGTCAAGAACTTTATTCCGCAGGCCTGCAGTCTCTTCCGGTTCAAGCGTCAGCGTGCGATTATTTTTTGCCCTTTGTTTTTCCATATTTTACCTTTCTATTTTTCTTAGATTTTAACATTTCTTCCTTTTCTTGCCTAGATTTTTCTTGGGACAAAGACCCCAGCGGTCGCAAAAGCCGGCAAAGCCCGTGAAGAAATAGGAGAAGGAAAGTCAATATTCTTCCACTATTTGCACAGCAACCCGTAAAACTTTTTTCAAATGTGACAAAATTACTGTCGAAGGCAAAAAAATTCAGTATATTATAAAATGAAAACAGTCAGGGAAGTATATGAAACAATTTAATGTTACGGGAATGAGCTGTGCGGCTTGTTCGGCACGGATAGAAAAGGCTGTCTCAAAGGTAGAGGGCGTAAGAGCCTGCTCGGTAAGCCTTTTAACCAATTCCATGGGAGTCGAAGGAGATGTCAGCGACTCAGCAATTATTGAAGCCGTAGTCAATGCCGGTTATGGGGCAAGTCCCAAGGCCGATAAAAGTCATGTCGCTGGCGGACAGAAATCTTCCGCCGCTCAGACAAATGATGACGCCTTAAAAGACAGGGAAACACCTGTCCTCATCAAAAGACTTATCGCTTCTATCGTCTTTCTCCTTCCCCTTATGTATTTTTCCATGGGGCATCTTATGTGGGGATGGCCTCTGCCGGGATTTTTTGACGGAAATCACGTAGCCATGGGACTGGTCCAGATGACTCTTGCCGCCGTCATCATGGTTATAAACCAGAAGTTTTTTGTCAGCGGCTTTAAGGCCCTTATCCACCGCTCTCCAAATATGGACAGTCTTGTTGCCCTGGGCTCGGCTTCGGCCTTTGTCTACAGCTGCTGGATTCTTTTTGCCATGACGGGAGCCGTAGCGGCAGGAAATACAGAAGATGTCATGGCCTATATGCATGACTTTTACTTTGAAACCGCCGCCATGATTCTGGCCCTCATTACTGTGGGAAAGACTCTGGAAGCAAAGTCAAAGGGAAGGACAACAGACGCATTAAAAAGTCTGATGAAACTTTCCCCAAAAACAGCAGTCATTCTAGAAAATGGCGAAGAAAAAACAGTAGCCGTAGAAATGGTAAAAAAAGGAGATATTTTTCTCGTACGCCCGGGTGAAAACATTCCCGTAGACGGTCTGGTCCTTGAAGGAACAAGCGCAGTAAATGAAGCTGCCCTGACCGGCGAAAGCATACCCGTGGATAAGACGGCGGGAGACAGGATTTCGGCCGCAACCATAAATACATCCGGCTTCTTAAAATGTCAGGCTACCCGGGTTGGCGAAGACACTACCCTTTCCCAAATCATTCAGATGGTCAGTGATGCGGCCGCCACCAAGGCTCCCATCGCTAAAGTCGCTGACAAAGTTTCGGGCATTTTTGTACCCGTAGTTATCGGCATTGCAATCCTCACCTTTGCAGTCTGGCTCTTTTTGGGAGCCTCTACAGGAAGCGCCCTGACCAGAGCGGTTGCAGTTCTTGTCATCAGCTGCCCCTGTGCCCTGGGACTTGCCACGCCGGTTGCCATCATGGTTGGAAACGGCAAGGGAGCAAAAAACGGCATTCTCTTCAAGACTTCCGCCGCCCTTGAACAGGCTGGAAAAATCAGCACCATTGCCCTGGACAAGACAGGCACCATCACTTCAGGTCAGCCTGAGGTGACAGACATTCTGCCTGCTCCGGGTGTCAGTGAAGCAGAATTATTCAAATCTGCCCTGTCTCTGGAAAAAAAGAGCGAGCATCCACTTGCAAAAGCAGTCGTCTCTGCCTGCGAGGAAAAGCATTGCCTGGCAGAAGAAGTGACTGATTTTGAAGTCATTCCCGGAAAAGGACTTAAGGCAAAGCTGCATGGAAGCATACTTGCAGGCGGAAATGAAAACTTTATTGCAGAAATGATTTCTGACGGTGAATGGAAGCCGTCTGGTGAACAGGAGGCTCTGTCCGCTCAGGGAAAAAGCCTGCTCTATTTTGCCCTGGATAAAAAGTTCCTCGGTACTATCGCTGTTGCAGATACCATAAAAGAAGACAGTCCTCAGGCAATCAGGGATCTTCAGGACATGGGAATCCGGGTGGTCATGCTTACCGGAGACAACGAAAAGACTGCAAAGGCTATCGGAAAAGAAGCCGGCGTAGACCAGGTAATCGCAGGCGTCCTTCCGGACGGCAAGGAAAAGGAAATCAGAAAACTGCAGGAAGAGGATGGCAGAGCGGGAAAAAATCTGGTTGCCATGGTTGGAGACGGCATAAACGACGCCCCCGCCCTTACACGGGCAGACATAGGAATTGCAATTGGAGCCGGAACTGATGTGGCAATCGACGCAGCAGACATCGTGCTGATGAAAAGCCGGCTTTCTGATGTGACTGCCGCCATCCGCCTGAGCCGGGCAAGCCTGCGCAACATTCACCAGAATCTTTTCTGGGCATTCATCTACAATATAATCGGCATTCCACTGGCGGCAGGAGCCTTTACGGCGGCCTTAGGCTGGAAACTCAATCCCATGTTCGGGGCGGCCGCAATGAGCCTTTCCAGTTTTTGCGTTGTAACCAATGCCCTGCGTCTTAATTTCTTTAATATGTACAAAACAAAAAAGCAGGCAAAGACTGTAAGCCGGCAAAGGGAGGAAAAAATGGAAAAGACAGTCCAAATCAATGGAATGATGTGCCAGCACTGCGAAATGCATGTTAAAAAGGCACTGGAAGCCCTGGACGGCGTTGAATCTGCAGTGGCAAGCCATGAAAATAAAAAGGCCGTCATCACACTCAAAGCAGGTGCAAGTCTGGACGAAGAAAAAGTCAAGGCTGCCATAAATAATGCCGGCTATGAATTTGTGAAAATGAACTAAAAACGACTAGCATTGAAATCACACTATAATTACAATGAGCACATGGAGGCTACTATGAAAAAACTTTTTGTGATTTTTGCCCTGATGACAGTGGCAGCACTGACCTTTGCCCAGAAGGCCGGAGAAAAAATTTCCTTTAAGTCTGTCACATTGGAAGGAAAAGCGATTTCTGACAGCATGTTTGCAAAAAACAAAATCACCATGATTAACATCTGGGGAACCTTCTGTCCGCCCTGTATCGGAGAAATGCCGGACCTTGCCAAGCTCAA
>ODAI013538547.1_pt1 | contig 12498 bp, 10 predicted proteins | sample 1539321 | NCBI WGS metagenome assembly ODAI01 (sample SAMN02144231, study PRJEB22623) | gut metagenome | biome: sheep rumen | host: Ovis aries | place: New Zealand
CCCCCCCCGTAGGGAGGGAGCCGAACAACCTAAAAGCTAATTAATGAACAAATAATAAAGAATAATTAGTGCAGAATCGTTAAATTCTTCGCCCTTCGCCTCCCGGCTCCCTCCCTACGGGGGAGGGCGGGGGGAGAGGCCGTGTTTTTAATCTATCGGGAACAGATAATGCTTCCGTTTCTTATTGAAGTCAATCATCCATTGGTCGAGGATGATGTTATCGTCGAGGGCGCGTATGGAGAGAGTATGCTCGCCCCTTGTGAGACTGATGTCGATACTCTTAACTGACTGACCGCGAAGAACATTCTTCTTCCATTGCTCGGAGTTGTATGCTTCCTTTATGGAAATGACGGTCTCGTTACCTCCGTCAATACTTACGGCATATCTGACGTCGCCTTTGTCGTGGGGGTGAGTAGGAATGAGGGCAATACGCAGAATGGCAGGGGCTTCTTGGTCGGATACGAAGGAGTAGGTGAGGGAAGAGCCTTTCGGAAGTGATACAGCCTTCATGCTATGGCCGAGCATGGAGTTGAAGTGGAGACCCTCTAAATCTCCCTTAAAGGAAGACTTCTTTGCATTCTGGCTCTCACCCTTTAAAGGGGAGCGGGGAGAGGGTCGGTCGTATTCGTTACAGTTGCGGGCAATGAAACCTTCTTTTCTCGCTATCCAACTATAAGGGATGTTCTCGCCATGAGTCTCATGCACCTTGCTTAGTTCCTCTTCCATATTCTCTCCAGACAGAAGCATGGGGAGGACAGGAGCCCCGAAGACAGGAAGGTCGCGCGGGTGCATATCCATTATATTCTCCCATTTGCCATTGGCTATTGAGATGTTGTAGCAGTTGGTGAGTGCCACGATGTGATGATATGCTTTCTGAGCCTTGGCACAGGCAATACGCATTCCCTCCTCTTGCTCCTCCTTGTTTCTTCCGGGACGGCCGTTGGCCAGTTGTCGTGCCTTTTGCGCCTCAAGAATCTTTACCGCATGAGCCCTTGCAGCACATACGGGATATTCAATCATGGCAAAATAGGCATCGTTTAGTTCGGGCGAAACGGAATCCTCTGCCATATAGACAGTCTTTACTATTGCCTCGTAGTCATCGAGATAGCGTTGCATCTCATCGCCGAATGCGTGGGTAAACTCCGTATTCCTGATAGGAGATACTCCACGGTCGTATTTGTCCCTGTCGGACAGTTCGGTTTCTGACCATGCCATGAATTCCGGCTTGCGCTCTCCGCAAAGGCGATAGAACTTGCTCATGGCAGGGAAGAGGAAGTTACCGGCACTCTCGCCAAACTGGGTGACGAGCCATTTCCTATAGTGGTCGCCAACGGTTTCGCTTGTCGTGCAGTTGATATTCCATGCGAGGTCGAGGAACAGTTCTAGATCATAGCCGGCAACCTTAGGGTCGTGAACGTTTGCAATCCATATCTTGCGCATGTTATGGTCGTATGCCTGTCGCATCTGGTTATAGATAAGACCTGGCTGAGTTGTGGTAAGCCACAGATAGTCGTGAGGCCTTCCCCAATAGCTGAGATGATAGTAAACGCCACCTCCGCCTATGCGTTTCTGTTCCTGGGCGTTGCTTAGGCGAGTGATATAGCCGTAGTTGTCGTCACACCACATAAGTGTAACGTAATCAGGCACTTTAAGTCCGTTCTCATACACCTTGAGCACCTCTTTGTAAGGGATGAATACCTGCATCTGCTTGCTCGGGTCGCCAATATGCTTGCGGATAAGCTCCTGCTGGTCGTTGATGACATTCTGAAGTCCCTCAAGCTGCTCTTTCTCGGTCTTTGCACCATTCATACGACCGTCGTGAATGCCTCGCATACCAATGGTGAACATATTGTTTCGGCTATCCTTCACCTCGTCAAGACGCTCCGCCCAGTATTTCTGTATGTTCTCCTTATTGGTAAAGTAATTGAACTGCCCTTGTCTGAAGGTGTCCCATTCGCTTACGTTGTTTCGGAGAAGAGGCTCACAATGTGATGTCCCGACAAAAATCCCGAAGGAATCAGCCTCTTCCTTTGCCCCTTTCACCTTGAAGAAAGGAGTGGTTTTCTCGTGCATAGCCGGCCAGATAGTGTTGGCGCGAAGACGAAGCAGAAGTTCGAAGATGCGCTTGTAAGTCCTTCTTCCGATTTGTCCGAAGTCGCCTTTCTCATAGTTAGAGTAGCTCCAATGGCGTAACGACCAGTCCTCATCGTTGAGGAATATTCCGCGATATTCCACGCTTGCAGATTGTGTGGTGGTGAATCGACTGTCGATGGTAAGGCGCTCTTTCATCTCGGGAACAACATCTCCCCACCATATCCAGGGAGAGACACCTGCTATGCGTGACAGTTCAAGAATGCCGTATGCTGCTCCACGGCCGTTAGCCCCGACCACTATAATGTTTTTCTTATGACAGCGTATTGAGAACGCATCATGCACTTTCGTTATCTTGCTGATGTCAAAGCCCATCTTCGCTAAATCCTGTCTTTCCTTGTCGGTAGCCTTGTCGAACTGATAGATATGAATCGTTGCCTTTGAAGGAGCCTCAGGGATAGCGTATGCCTCTGTAACCTCCAGCATATCGTTAGAGAACATATTCAAGGCAGTCTCAACCACGAGGTCCCTATCCGTCAGAACACTATAGGTCACAGGATTAGTTCCGTCAAACCACACAATATCCTTTGCATGGATTGGCAGAATCAATATGGTTAATAGCAATGATATTATCGTTCTTTTCATTCTGATTAAGGTTCGTCGGGCATTATTGTCATTATCAGATTTAGGTTGATTAGGAATGACAGGGCAAAGATACAAATAAAATCTGAAAACTCACACTTTTCTGCAATTTTTTTTCTTTTTCCAAACAATTCTCCTGTTTTTTCAATCCTTATGCTCTTCCCAAGCAGGCCCTATGTAAGTCCGTAGTAACTCCTAACCAAACTCGATGAACCTCCCATTCAGGAAGGGACATAGAGCGGACCTTTATCGAGTTTGGTTAGGAAGAAGAGCGGAGGATTAGCGAACCAACTCTAACGAGGAGTACCTTGTGGCCATGAACGGATAATACATTCAAGTTTCGCTTGTTCGAAACTGTCTGGAAGACAGTACTATTCGTAACCCCGTACATACGAGTGAAACGAGGATGTGCGGGGATGAAAACCTCTACTCCTTTAACTGTCTGGAGGACAGTACATCGCCAATCAGGTACAGCCTTCCAGGCTGATTAGTTGATGGAGATTCTATATCCGAGGGCATCCTCTCCTTCGTCGAGTATGCACCTCGGTTACTCATGGTGTTGCCTTCCAGGCAATAACGGACAAGCGAAACTGGAATAATACATACAAAAGGCTCTCGCGTATGTTCGCGTGAGAGCCTTTTCTCTATTACAAGACTAATAGTGTCAATGATATCGTTTCATTACGAATTTTACCCATTGAGGTAATGCACAGGTATTGAGTAACACGATTATTACCAGAGACAAGAATGTTGTAATCAACCTCTTTTCTATCCAGCAAAGTAGCGCTAATAATACACTAATTATAGTGAAAAGTGTAATCATAGCCGAAGTTAATGAACTCCAGAGATCTATTATATACAAAGGAGACTCTATCAGAGTAAATCCCAATATAACGGCAATACACACATATACATTCTTCAAGGTGTCTTGAAACTTCTGTTTCTCCAGACAAGCGTATGTAAATGCAAAATAGCATAATGTGAATGTATATGATGCGAGGTAACATGATTGTGCCCTTACCCAGCAGACACATAGAAATATCACCAAAGACAGTAGGAAAACTATAAAATACTTTTTAAACATAACTATAAACTTTTTTTGTATTACTTTTTATCTTTAAATGTTTTATTTGCAAAGATACAGAATGATATTTTTACGTGCGAATATTATGCAAACAAAAACAAGTAAAGCGAAAGAAAATACTTACAAATAAGTAGCGTTTTTTTGTCAGATTACTCAATTTACCTATTCGTGTTTTTCGAATCTTAGCACTACATAGTATAGTCCTATGTAGGTCCGCTCTTCCTCCTATGATCCTCCGTACCAAAGTCGGTGCAAAGTCGGTGCAAAGTCGGTGAGAGAGCGGAGGAAGAGCATGTTTGGTTGGGAGGAAGAGCGGAGGATTAGCGAAGGCATAACGTTTTTTTCAAGAGAATTTGTGCCTGACTGGAAAAATCAGATTAGCGCTTGTTTTCTGGTTTGCTATTCGAGATGCCGAAAGGGTGATTTTCCCATTTGTAAGCAATCGATTGAGAAGAAAGAATATTGCAAAAAGTCGCATTTGTCTGACTTTTTCCTTTGTTTATAGATTTTAATGCGTTAATTTTCTCAAATTACTTCTTGTTTCCAACCTTTTTTTGTATCTTTGTACCATTCTGTTGTTAAGTTACACCCTCTCGGTAAATAAAAAGAATAAATTCTTTTGTTATGTTCCCGATTTTTCGTAACTTTGCAAGTAAATAAAATCTTTTTCAAATATTTAATAACAAAACATTGCGATGAAACTCTACTCTAAACTTTTTGTCTCAGCCGTAGCGCTATGTATGTCTGTCGCTGTTTCGGCACAGCAGGCACGTGAGGATTTCCGTAAGGATATCACTCTTTCTGGTTCTAACTACAAGGCTTATCCTGGTCCTCAGAAGGCTCTTACTCCTGCTCCTGCGGGCTATACTCCATATTATATCAGCCATTATGGCCGTCATGGATCTCGCTATCTCATTGGTCCTATGGATTATGACATGCCATATAATATAATGAAGAAGGCGGCTGATGCCGATTTGCTTACAGAAAAGGGACAGGAAGTTTTTGATAAGGTTGGCCAGATTCGCGAGGAGGCAAGAGGTCGTGACGGAGAACTTACTCAGCTTGGTGCAGAGCAGCATCGCGGTATTGCAAAGCGTATGTACGAGAGATTCCCTGAGGTGTTCAAGGGAAAGACAAATGTTGATGCAAAGTCAACAACCGTGATACGATGCATTATCTCTATGGAGAATGCGCTTATTCAGTTGGCTTCTATGAATCCGGAACTGAATATCACTCATGATGCAAGCCGTCATGATATGTATTACATGAATCAGCATGACTCTGTGCTTACAGCCTTGAAGAGACAGGGCGAGAAGAGTCAGGAGTATATAAACTTCAGAATGAAGCACAGAACAGGAGACCGTATCCTGAATCTTCTTTTCAAGGACAGGAGCTTCCTTAACGACTACAAGGTTCGTGGCCGTCAGATTGATGCGTATATGTTCGTTGAAAAGCTGTTTGAACTTGCTTCTAACATTCAGAGCACAGAGATTCGCCATAAGTTCCAGATGTATGACCTCTTCAACGAGGATGAGGTTTATGACCTCTGGTGCCGCAGTAATGCTTTCTGGTATGTGAACTATGGCAACTCTCCTTTGAGCGGCGGTATTCAGGGCTACTCTCAGCGTAACCTTCTCAGGAAGATTATCTCAGAGGCAGATTCATGTCTTGCCCTCCCACATCCGGGAGCAACTCTCCGCTATGGTCATGACACTATGGTTATGCCTCTCGTCTGCCTTCTTAACCTTAACGGATATGATAAGAAGGTGAGCCTTGAGGACCTTGACAAGAACAACTGGCTCAATTACCGCATATTCCCAATGGCATGTAATGTTCAGTTCATTTTCTATCACAAGAATGATCAGGACAAGGATGTCATTTTCAAGATCTTGCATAATGAGGATGAAGCTGTGCTTCCTGACCTCAAGCCAGTTCAGGGCTGCTATTACAAGTGGAGCGATTTCAAGGATTTCTTCCTGAAGAAGCTTAACGACTACGAGAAGAAATAATATGGTTATAAGGTTATAGGGTTGTAGGGTTAGGAGGTCATAAACCGAAAGACCTCAAGCCTCATAACCTCCAAACCTTAAAACCTTAGAAAACAATGAAGAAACTATTTATAGAAACATACGGATGTCAGATGAATGTTGCTGACTCAGAGGTTGTTGCCTCTGTGATGCAAATGGCTGGCTATGAAACAGTAGAAGATATAGAAGAGGCTGATGCGGTGTTCCTTAACACTTGCTCGGTACGTGAAAATGCAGAGAACAAGATATATCATCGCTTGGAGGCTCTGCACAACATAAATAAGAACAAAGGAAAGAAAGTGATCCTTGGCGTGCTTGGCTGTATGGCTGAGCGCGTCAAGGATGAGCTTATTGAGAATCATCATGCGAATCTTGTTGCGGGACCTGATTCTTATATGTCGTTGCCCGACCTTATCGCCCAATGTGAGCTTGGACAGAACGCTATTGATACAAATCTCTCTTTGACCGAGACATATCGTGACGTGCTTCCTAAGCGTGCTCACGGAATGAAGATTTCGGGTTTTGTCAGCATCATGCGAGGCTGTAATAATTTCTGCCATTATTGCATCGTGCCTTATACCCGTGGTCGTGAGCGTTCAAGGGATATCGACAGCATACTGAAGGAATGTGTTGATCTCAGGGACAGAGGCTACAAGGAACTCACGCTTCTTGGTCAGAATGTGAACTCTTATAAGTTCCCGAAGGAAGGCTCTGACGAGTTTATTCTTTTCCCGGAACTGCTCAGAAGGGTAGCAGAGGCTGTTCCTGAGATGAGGGTTAGGTTTACGACTTCTCATCCAAAGGATATGAGCGACGATACCCTTCAGGTTATAGCCGATATGCCGAATGTCTGCAAGCATATCCATTTGCCTGTGCAGAGCGGAAGTGACAGGATTCTGAAACTGATGAACAGAAAATATACTCGTGAGTGGTATATGAGTAGGGTAGAGGCAATCAAGCGTATTATTCCTGATTGTGCCATTACGACTGATATCTTCGTTGGATATCATTCTGAGACGGAAGAGGATCACCAGATGTCACTCTCTCTTATGAGGGAGGTAGGCTATGCAAGTGCCTTTATGTTCAAATATTCAGAGCGTCCTGGCACATACGCTTCAAAGCATCTTCCTGACGATGTTCCGGAGGAAGTGAAGATTGCAAGGCTGAATGAGATGATAGCCCTTCAGAACGAGCTATCAGCTGCCAATTACAAACTTGACGAGGGCAAGGAGTTTGATGTCCTTGTGGAGAACTACAGCAAGCGTAGTCGCGAGCAGCTTTGCGGACGCACCGAGCAGAATAAGATGGTGGTATTTGATAAAGGCAATCACCATATCGGAGAAACCGTTAGGGTAAGGATTATAGGAAGCACCTCTGCTACGCTGTTCGGGGAAGAGGTGAAGGCTTAGGCACTAATTCAAAAAATCGACAATATTTCATTCCCACACCTTCAATGATTCCTTGTGAATGTCTTGACGGTGTGGGATTTTTGTTTCCTTTCTTTATGGATATTTCACCCAAGGAATTCGGCATTTCCTATGTGGCAAACTTCGCCATTTTCCCGCTTTTTCTCTTAGGATACTCCATACATACTCCATAGATACTCCATAGATAGTCCATAGTTTCGATGGAGTATCTATGGTGAATTGATGGGCTATATATGGAGAATCAACGATGGATAAGAAACAAAATAGAGTTTCACCTCCCGTGTGGATGATGAAACTCTATTTTTTATTTCTTGGAAAAGAGATTTACTTCCTCTTTGCTGCTTTCTTTGGAGCTGCCTTTACGGGAGCAGCCTTTACTGCTTCTGCTGGCTTCTCTGGCTCTAAGCCCTCTATACCTACGAGTTCTACCTTGAAGATAAGCATAGAGTAAGGCTTGATCTTGCCCTGGTCGGCATCGCCGTAAGCAAGCTCGTAAGGGATGTAAAGTTCCCATGTAGAGCCAACAGGCATCATGGTGAGAGCCTCTGTCCAACCCTTGATAACCTGATTGCAACGGAACTTGGTGATTGGGTCGCTACGTTTGTATGAAGAGTCGAAGATTGTGCCGTCGAGGAGCTTTCCCTCATACTTTACCTTTACCTCCTGAGCAGCAGTAGGTATAGGACCTGTACCCTTTGTCAGAATCTTGTACTGAAGACCTGAAGGAGTGGTCACAACGCCTTCTTTCTTGGCGTTCTCTGCAAGGAATTTCTTACCAGCCTCGCGGTTAGCTCCGTAGAGTCTTTCCTGCTTAGCCTCGTGGTTAGCCTTCATACGTGCCTCGAAATAGCTTGCAGAAGTCTGCTGATTATAAATAGAGGTATCTTTCTTGAGAGCAGCTACGAAACCCTCAACGAACTTCTCACGTACGAGAGCCTCTGGACTACCCTTGAGCTCGTTCTCTATGCTTGGGAACAAACGCTCCTTTAGCATCTTTGCAATCTCTATACCAGCGGCATGGGCATTGTAGCTTGGATCTTCAGTCTTATTCATTGCCTCTTTGAAACCTGCGATGAAGTCTGCCATATAGGCTGTATCAACCTTCAACTGGCTTGTGAGGTAAGGGATAAGTCCGTTTGTCTGAGACATACCTGCAGCATAGCTCAGAGTGTCGTTGCTGTTGGCAAGAACTGTACGTTCAGGAGCAGCAGCGGGGGTGATGCTTTTCTTCTTCTTGTCATTAGCAGCGATGGTGAGCATTGAGAAGCTCACCATCATTACTGTTATAATAAATAAAGTTTTCTTCATTTCTTATCTGTTTTTATTTCTTGATGCTTAAAAGCTCAATCTTGAAGATAAGTGCAGAGAAAGGCTTGAACTGGCCAGTTGAACGCTCGCCGTAAGCAAGTTCCTGTGGAATGTAAACTTCCCAGATAGAACCTACAGGCATGTGAACGAGAGCCTCTGTCCAACCCTTGATTACTCTGTTTGCTGGGAATGTTACAGGCTCCTTGCCGTATGAAGAATCGAACACCTTTCCGTCGATGGTCTTGCCCTCATAGTTTACTACAACCATTGAAGAGTCCTTTGGAATCTCGCCTGAACCTTCCTTTATAACCTTATACTGAACACCGCTTTCGAGAACCTTCACGCCTTCCTTCTTGGCATTCTCAGCAAGGAACTTCTCGCCGGCAGCCTTGTTGTCGCCATACTGCTTCTCAGCCTCGCGAGCCTTGATAGTCTTTACTGTTGCATCTGCTATTGAGTCTGCCTGTGCCATGCTCATAAGCTGGTTTTTGCCTGTTGTTCCGGCAATGAAACCTGCGAGGAAGTTCTTCATAGAAATGGTCTTTGTTGAATCCTCACCGAAGAGTTCGCGGTTGAGACCCTTTACCATCTGATTTGAAATCTGCTGACCAATCTGGATACCAGCATAATAAGCAGCTGTCTTTTTGTCGTCGCCTGCCTTTGCACCCTCGTTAAGACCCTTGATGAAAGCGTCCATGTAGGTGGTATCAACACCGAGCTGGTTTACGAGGTATTCCTTCAGACCTCGAGTCTGGCTCATACCGATGGTGTAGCTTACTGTGTCAATGTCGTTCTTGAGGTTAGCCTTGGGACTGTTGCCGCAAGAAGAGAATGATGCAGCAAGTGCAGCGATAAGCGCGATTGCTGCGAAAGTGAATTTTTTCATTTCCTTTGTTCTTTTTTATTTTAGTTATTTTCTAGTTATTCTGATTTTTATCCGGACTTCCCAGATTTTCCGGTCTAACTGGACTTTCCGGAATCTCCGGTCCTTCTTACTTAACCTCAATAAGCTCTACATCAAAGATGAGGGCAGCGTATGGAGGGATAGAGCCTGCTGCACCAGCCTCACCATAAGCGAGGTGGTAAGGGATGAAGAAGCGGTTTTTGCCACCTTCCTTCATGAGCTGAAGACCTTCTGTCCAGCCTGCGATAACGCCATTGAGAGGGAATGCTGCCGGTTCGCCACGCTGTATGCTGCTGTCAAATACTGTGCCGTTGGTGAGGAAACCCTCATAGTGGCATACAACTGTATCGGTAGCCTTTGGCGACTTGCCTGTACCCTCTTTGAGTACTGTGTACTGAAGTCCTGAAGCTGTTGTGGTTACACCGTCTTTCTTTGCGTTCTCTGCAAGGTAAGCCTCGCCTTCTGCCTTGAGCTTCTTGCCGGTCTCTGCCATAGCAGCGCGTTGCTTAGCCTCCTGTTCCTGGAAGAATTTCTGTACAATCTTCTGTGAATCAGCCATTGAAATCTTGAGTTCTGAATCGTTGAGCACATCCTTGATTGCCTGTGCGAAATCGTCGATGTTGAGACTCTCTGCGCCCATGCTCTTAAGCTGGGAACCGATGCCCAGTCCGAGGGCGTAGCTTACATTATCCATGTGAATTTTAATCGTTTTTTGTGGAAAAATATTTAATCAAGGTGCAAAGTTAACATTTTTCTCCGATTACTTTAGTGTATTTCCGAAAAAAATTACTATTTTTGTGCATTGTTAAGAATTAATGCCCGATATTCGGCTATAAAACAACGTAAAAGCTATTGAAATTATGAGGAAGAAAATAGTTGTCTTGACAGGTGCGGGGATGTCGGTCGAGAGTGGTCTGACCACTTTCCGCGATGCTGGCGGTCTATGGGATAATTATCCTGTGATGAAAGTTGCCAGCCATACGGGTTGGGAGCAGGACCCTTGCTATGTGAATGATTTCTACAACATGCTCCGTACCAAGTATCGTGATGTGAAGCCTAATCAGGGGCACCTTCTGCTGAAGGAGCTTGAGAAGGATTTCAACGTGACTATTGTCACGCAGAACGTGGATAATCTTCACGAGATGGCCGGTTCCTCAAAAATCATACACCTTCATGGTGAGTTGATGAAGATGTGCTCAAGTCGTGATGTTGATAATCCTCGCTTTCACGTAACCCTTCCTCATGAGGGCTTCGGAGAGTCGGGTCTTGAGGTTCCTCATGGCGAGAAGGCTGGTGACGGAAGTCTGCTGAGGCCTTTCATCGTATTCTTCGAGGAGAATGTGCCTAATATGTACGATGCTGCTCAGGAAGCTCAGAAGGCTGATATCTTCATAATCATAGGTACGAGCCTGAACGTATATCCGGCAGCCGGACTTGTGCAATATTGTCGTCCGGGAATACCGATGTATCTTATTGACCCTAACGCTGTTGCTACTCGTGCTAATCTCACGCATATAAAGAAAGGTGCGAGTGAGGGAATGAAGGAGTTAATCGAGATATTAAGAGAGGGGAAGGAGTAACGTTGAAAGAGTAAAGAGTAAAGAGTAAAGAGTAAAGATTAAAGATTAAAGTTTAAAGTAGAAAGTAGAAAGATAAAGAATGAAAATACTGATAATGAATGGTCCGAACCTGAATCTTCTCGGAGTTCGTGAACCTGGAATCTATGGAGATTCTTCTTTTGAGGCTTATCTCCCTAAGTTGATAGAGCGTTTCCCTGCTGTTGAACTGGAATATTTCCAGAGCAATATTGAGGGTGAGATGATAAACAAGTTACAGGAGGTGGGCTTCACATACGATGGCGTTGTCCTTAATGCCGGAGCATATACCCATACAAGTGTGGCTCTTCACGATTGTATCCGTTCACTTCGCTGTCCTGTGATAGAGGTGCATATTAGTAATGTACACACGCGAGAGGAATTCCGTCATCATAGTTTTATCTCTGCTGCCTGCAAGGGAGTAATCTGTGGTTTCGGACTTGATTCTTACCGTCTGGCTGTTTCTGCTCTCTGTGAATAGTGGAATAAGGGTGATGGAATAAGGAATAATGTTTGATAGTTTTTTAGTCTAAATGACAAACAAACCTTATTCCTTATTCCCTTCATCCTTAATCAAAAACAAAACAATGGCAAAGTCTAAGACTCAGGATCCTACACATACCACCCTTGACGGAGAGGCTGAACTTGACAGATACGTTAGGGAACATTCTGACAAAGAGCCGGAATATCTCTATCGTCTCTATCGTGACACCAATGTCCGTCTGCTTCATGGCCGTATGGCAAGCGGGCATCTTCAGGGGCGTTTGCTGAAGATGCTCGTTGAAATGGCAAAGCCGAAGAATGTACTTGAAGTGGGTACTTTCTCCGGCTATTCAGCTTTGTGTCTTGCCGAAGGACTTTCAGAAGACGGTCATCTCTATACCTTTGAGATAAATGATGAGCAGGAAGACTTTACCCGAAAGTGGATAGAAGGTTCTCCGCTTAGTGAAAAGATATCATTTATAATAGGTAATGCAATAGAGGAAGTTCCGCGTATCGCTTCTGAAAAGGGTATAACATTTGATATGGCATTTATTGACGGAGATAAGCGTACATACGTTGAGACCTACGAGATGGTACTTCCTATTATGTCGAAAGGCGGATGGATTCTTGCTGACAATACCTTGTGGGACGGTCATGTTATTGATCCTGAATATGCAAGGGATAACCAGACGAAAGGGATACGCGATTTCAACGATGTTGTTGCTAATGACGATAGGGTAGAGAAGGTCATGATTCCGCTTCGCGACGGACTTACCTTGATAAGGAAAAGATAGGTGTTGGGTGATGGGTGTTAGGTGTTGGCGTATAGTAATAACAAACACTTAAATTTAACCTCAGTTCGACGAATTCATGGCAAACGCATCTCCGATGCTGAACTGACAATAATTACCAATCTTACCAATCTTTTTCCAACAAA
>ODAI010006156.1_pt1 | contig 12497 bp, 9 predicted proteins | sample 1539321 | NCBI WGS metagenome assembly ODAI01 (sample SAMN02144231, study PRJEB22623) | gut metagenome | biome: sheep rumen | host: Ovis aries | place: New Zealand
AGGTCATGATCACAAGGCCGGAGTTCTTGATCTCGCCGCGCATGCTCTCAATGCCGTGGGGGATCGCCAGGCCGTTGCCGATGGCGGTGTTGAACACCGGCTCCTTGTCCAGCATTGCCTGCGTGTACTTCTCGGTGGTGTAGCCGCCCTCATGGAAGATCTTTCCGATCTCGCGGATGATGTCTTCCTTCGCTGCGGGTGCATGGTTGATCAGGATGTTCTTCTTCAGGAGAAGTCCGGAGCGGTAGGTATCGCCGGTCTCCTTCTCGGAGTGCTTGTTGGTTCTTGCGTCTGTGATCTCGTTCACCAGAGCGTCATACTCCGGTGCGTTCATGAAGTTCGTGATGGTGATGACTCTTGCTCCCGGAGCGCTGGCCATGGCACGGGCCGCGAGATCCTGGTGGCAGATGACCAGCTTCGCGTCCTTCGGAACTTCAGAAACGGAAGCGTGGCTCACTTTGATGTTCTCGAATCCTGCCGCTGCCAGCTTTCTCTGGACAACAGCCGCGCCCATGGCGCTGGAGCCCATGCCTGCATCGCAGGCGAAGACGATGCGGTCGATGGTCCTGAGGTCAACGGGGGCACCTGCGGCCTGTCCCTTGGACTGGGCCTTCATATCCTTCATCTGGGACTGTGCGTCCTCAAGATTTGCCTTGCTGCCGGACATGCGGACGATCGGAGCTGCGATGATGAAGGAGACGACTGCTGCGATCACGACGCTGATCAGGACGGAGATGGTAGATCCCTTCGGAGCCATGCCGACGTAGGCGATGATGGAACCGGGGGACGGCGGGCTGGTAAGGCCCAGGTTGAAGATCATGTTGTAGAACATCGCCGCGACGCTGCCGCCGATGGTCGCCAGAAGAAGCAGCGGGTTCATCAGAATGTAGGGGAAGTAGATCTCGTGGATACCGCCGAGCAGGTGGACGATCAGCGCACCGGGAGCGGAATCCTTGGTGACCTTATCCCGGGCGAACATCCAGTAGGCCAGCAGGACGCCGGTACCTGCGCCGGGGTTGGTCTCGATCATGTAGAAGATGGATTTTCCGGTCTCCTTCACGTTCTCGATGCCGAGGGGAGTGAAGATACCGTGGTTGATGGCGTTGTTCAGGAACAGGACCTTCGCCGGCTCCACGAAGATGGAGATCAGCGGAAGGAGGTTGTTGTTCACCAGCACCTGGACGCCGCCGCTCAGGATGACCAGCACTGCCGCCATGAACGGTCCGACGACATAGAAGCCGATGATCATCAGGATGAGGCCGATGATGCCGATGGAGAAGTTGTTGACAAGCATCTCAAAGCCGGGCTTGATCTTGCCTTCCATGGCTTTGTCAAACTGCTTGATGACCCAGCCTGCGAACGGGCCCATGACCATGGCGCCCATCAGCATGGTGTACTCGGTGCCGCAGATCACACCGACGGTGGCTATGACGCCGATGACAGCGCCTCTGTCTCCGCCGACCATCTTACCGCCCTGGTAAGCGATCAGGATCGGAAGAACGTAGGTAAGCATCGGGCCGACCATGCCGCTCAGCTGCTCATTCGGGAGCCAGCCGGTGGCGATGAACAATGCGGTGAGAAGTCCCCACGCGATGAATGCGCCGATGTTCGGCATGACCATTCCGCTTAAGAAACGGCCGAAGGACTGCACTTTCTGTTTCATAAATCTCCCCTCTCCGGAATTGATTCCTCTGTTTTTACTGTTTCACGGTCTTTTTCTTTTTCACGGTCTTTTTCTGTTTCACGGTCTTTTCTGTTTCACAGTCTTTTTCTGTTTCAGCGCTCTTGTACTGCCTCAGCGGTCTTTCTGTCATCTGTACTGCTTCAGCAGGGCGATGACTTCTTCCCTGGTCGCCAGCTCGTCAGAAAAAGCGCTGGCGCTGCCGGTGCAGAGTCCCATGCGGAACGCCTGTCCGCAGTCTCCGCTGGTAAGGTATCCCGCGATGAATCCCGCCACCATGGAGTCCCCAGCTCCGACGGAATTCTTCAGCGTTCCCCTGGGCGCTTCCGCCCGGTGTTCCTGGTCGTTTTCATCCACAAGCACCGCACCGTCGCCGGCCATGGAGACCAGGACGTTTTCAGCGCCAAGTTCCTTCATCTTTCTTGCGTACTTCACCACGTCGTCCTTGGTCCTGATCTCCACTCCGAAGATCTCGCTCAGTTCGTGGTTGTTCGGCTTGATCAGGAACGGATGATAAGGCAGGACCTTCATCAGGAGATCCCTCGTGGCATCCACCGCGATCCGGATCCCTCTGCCCTTCAGGTACTCCATGATGTCCATGTACATGGTCTCCGGCATCACGGAAGGAATGCTGCCGGACAGCGCCAGGATATCGCCCGCTTTCAGGCGGTCCAGCTGCCGGTACAGCGTGTCGATGTCCTTCTGCTCGATGGCGGGTCCCATTCCGTTGATCTCTGTCTCCTCATCGGAGCGGAGCTTCACGTTGATCCTGGACATGCCCTTTTCCACCCGGACAAAGTCATTCCTCACGCCCTTTTCATCCAGAAGGCGCTGGATCTCGTTTCCGGTAAATCCCGCCGTGAAACCCAGGGCGATGTTATCAAATCCCAGGTTCTTCAGGACGATGGAAACGTTGATTCCCTTTCCTCCCGGGAACAGGAGCTCCTTCGTTGTCCGGTTGATCCCTCCCGTGCGGAAATGATCCACCGATGCGATGTAGTCCAGCGAAGGATTGAAGGTTACTGTGTAGATCACTTTTGTTTCCCCCTTTCCGGCTGCGGTGACGTCCCCGCTGCCCTGCTTTTATTCTGTCAGCTTTCTGTCCGTAATTATGCCTGTATCATGTCGCATTTGCTCACAATCGCTCTGACTCATCCAAAGTCAGTCACGTCTTGTAACTTTATTATAGCCTTGGTTCTTTCAATGTCAAGCATAATTTTTCTAATTCCATCAATTTTTCGTCAAAGTCAGTCATTTCTGGTCAAGAGGAGACAGAGGACGGCTCTCTGTCTCCTCAGCACACTGGTCATTAATTGACTTTTTTTGAAATTGTGGACCACATATTTAGAAGCTGAAAAACAGAAAGCGCAGAGATAATAGCCATTTTCCAAAAAACGTCTATTATCTCTGCACTTTCTGATTTGTTCCTTTTCAGGCCCGGCAGGAATCGTCCATGATCGGACAATTTCGTTTAAACCCGGTCATTTTTGAAGTCCTGCTGTGGTCCACTTTTTTCAGATTCTTCAATATTTGACCCCTTGCCCGCCCCGCTTTAACCCCTGATCTTAATCATTCGTGCGCTTCTTCAGTTCCCCGATATAATCCTTCGCGTCCTTGATGAAGCTCGCGATGATCAGAATGATGGCGAATCCCAGCGGGAACGCCGCGATGATCGAAACTGTCTGCATGTTGTTCATACTGCTCTCGTTGAAGATGAGGGCGATGGGCAGAAGGATGAGGAGCACTGCCCAGAACAGCTTCATCTGAACGGAAGCATCCTCCGCGCCGTCCACTTCCTTATAAGAGTACTGGCAGGCCACGAGGGTGATGGAGTCGAAGGAGGAGGCGTAAAACGCCATCATGCTCAGCACGATCAGCACCAGAGCGACTTTATGGAACGGCAGGTTCCCCACGATCCCGAGGATGGTCTCGTAAAGGCTGCCCGAAGCCTCATAGAGGGCGATGGCATCAAACTTCCCGTGCATCTGGAGCCCCATTCCATAATTCCCGAGAACGATAAAGGAGATGATGGTGGAGCTCACGCCGAAGAGGTAGGAGCCCATGATGACCTGGCGCACGGTGCGGCCGCGGCTCACACTGCCCATGAAGAAGGGCGCCGCCACTGCCCACACCATCCAGTAGGCCCAGTAGAAAATGGTCCAGTTCTGCGGGAAGGAGGAAGTCCGGAGGGCGTCGGTCCAGGTGGAAAGGGCGATGAAGTTCTGCGCCACGTTCCCGACGGCGGCGATGCCGGTCTCCACGATGTACATGGCTTCTCCGCCTGTCACGAACACGTAGAGGAGCAGTGCGCCGAACAGTGCCATACAGATGTTGGAGAGCTTCGCCACGCCCTTGATGCCGTGCATGACCGACATAGTGTAGGTCGCGCAGACCGCCAGAAGGATCGCGATGGTGACCCACTTAGTGTTCTCCACTCCCGCCAGGCTGGAAAGGATCTGGGCCAGCAGCGGTGAAGAGACGGAGAAGGTGGTGGCTGTCCCGGCGATCAGCGCGAAGACAGCGAGAATATCCACCAGCCGTCCCGGAACTCCGTCCGTGCCTTCCTTCAGGATGGGCCGGCAGGATTCGGAGAACTTCTGCTTCTTCCGGTTCCGGACGTACAGCATGAAGCCGAAGCAGGCGGAAAGCACCGCGTAGAAGCTCCAGGGGATCATGCTCCAGTGATAGATCGGATAGGCGCTGGCCCAGTCCTGCACGCTCCCCAGCTCCTGGATGTGGGGTTCCTCCGCGTAGTAGATCCACTCACACAGGGAATAAAACAGAATATCCGCTGCCAGTCCGCAGGTGAACACCATGGCGCCCCAGATCCAGAAACCGAATTCCGGCTTCTCGTCCGGTCGTCCCAGAACGATGTTTCCGATATCGGAATAAGAAAGATAGAAGGAAACGATCAGCACGCCAAGGCCCACCACCAGGTAGTAGGAACCCAGGGTATCCCCCAGGAAGAAGCGGACCGCTGCCAGCGCTGCCGTGGAGCCTTCCGGATCCATGACAAAATACACGCAGAGCATCAGGATGATCGCCATGGGGATCACTGTGGTGGAAGGATCGATATGTTTCTTCTGCACTGCCGGTTCCTTCTGTTCCAGATGCTTCTTCTGTTCTGTCTGCTTCTTCTGTTCCGGATCTTTCATGATTCCGTCCCCTCTTTTCCGGATCCCGGCAGAAGTTTTCTCTCCTGCACCGCGATCCCGTAATATTTCTTTGCGCATTCATACTGAAAGTCGGCGTACTCTCCGAATTCCACGCCCATGCGCCGCTTGTACTCACACCAGTTGCTCCACAGAAGGCCCGCCGCAGCGATATAACAGTAGATCTTCAGACGTGTCTCCCGGGAACACTCCCCGGTGCACTCCCCTGTCTGTGCTGCCTTTTCTCCCGGCACTCCAATATCCTCCGCTCCGATCCCGAAATACAGGTCGATCAGATGATCCGTGTGGTCTTTGTCGTACTCGCTGTAGCAGCAGAACATGGCGATGTCGATGTGCGGGTCCTGCATCCCGGCGTATTCCCAGTCTGTCAGCTGAAGTTTCTCCTCCCCGTCTCTCAGATAAAACAGGAAGTTGTCCGGCACCGCGTCCATGTGAGTCAGGCAGTACGGCGCCTTATGTTCCTCAATATACTCCCGGAGGGAAAAGATCTTTCTCTTCGTCTCTTCGTAGTCCGGATACAGAGAAGGCGAACCCTCTCTCAGGTCCTCGTAATCCTGGATCTTTTCGAAGAGCCGGAACTCATGTCCCACCTCCAGCTTCAGATCGTGCAGGCGGTGCATCAGCCGCACACAGCGGACGATGTCTTCCTCCCGGTAGGGGTCGCACACTCTGACGCCTTCCAGGTACCTGCTCACCTTCAGCCCGTTCTTCGGATTAATATAAGGAAGATCGTCGCAGATGCCGAGGCCCGAGATAGCCCGGTACACTTCCGCTTCCTGCTTCCGGTCGATGAAGCTGGCAGTTCCTTCTCCGGGGATCCTGAGAATATAGCGTTCTCCCCTGCAGGTAAAACAGTAAGAGCGGTTGGTCATTCCTTTGGTCATGGCGGTGACTCCGCTGATCTCCCCGGGGCCGGCGCCCAGCGCCTTCGCGACCTCGTAAAGCTCCTTCCCGTGGATGGCCCGGGCGATCTGTTCCTGCAGAAGGAACAGGCTCTTTTCTGTCCTGCCGCTGGAAAGCAGCCGCTCCACCGCGCTCCGGCATTCCGGCGCCCCGATATAGACCAGGATATCTCCGGGGTGGATCTCCGCGTAATATCCGGGAGAAAGGATGACCTTCTGTCCCCTGCGGATCGCCGCCACTGTAGCTCCCGTGCACTGCCAGAAATGCAGGTCCCCCAGCGTCATGCCGATCTTGTCCGAATCCGCCGGCACCTTCACCTCATACTGCGGCAGCGCCTTCTCTGCCGGGAGCGGCGTGGCCCGTGCCTCCAGAAGCCTGGCGCTGAGATCCATGATCTGCCGCCCCATCTCCGTGTACTGCCGGAACAGGGCCTGAAGCTGATTCTGCAGATCCGCCTGTTCTCCGCGCGCTCCCACCGTCTCCAGCCAGGCGCCCGCCTTCTCCGCCGAGAGAATAACCGTCCCGCTGCCCTCCCGGGTCCTGACGATCCCCACATCCGACAGAAGCTTCAGCGCCTTCCGCACAGTCTCCGGAGAAACGTGATAACCGGAAGAAAGCGCCGACCGGCCCGACAGCCGCTGTCCCTCCGGGAACTCTCCCGAAGCGATGCGTCCCGCCAGATCCGCTGCGATCCTCATATACTGCGGCAGTGCCTGTGTCTGCATGCGGTCCTCCTGAGATTCTGAAACTGATTTCGATTCCGATACTCTTCCTGCACCCGGTACCTGGTGCTTGATGCTCTTTTGGTATCTGGTGCTCTTTTGGTATCTGATGTTCTTTTGGTCCCTGGTGCTCTTCTGTGATATGCACCTCATTATACAACCGCCAACTTGTTATGTAAAGTAGATTGGCACTTTTTGTTTCATCTTATCCGTTCCCCGCAGGACTGACTTATTCCTTCCCTGCAGGACTGCACAAAATGCCCGCGGCTGTAAGAGTGCCGCGGGCGTTTCTTCTTTACATTATTTTTTCACTTTCTTCTTTAAGTATTACTGCTCAGATCACTTCATCAGGTCGTTCCTGTAGTTGTGTTTGTAGTCGTATTCTTTTTCTGCTTTGTTCCCTTCTGCCGGGTCTGTCCGTTCTCACCGTCCGCCGGCTTCTCCGGGCGCTCGGGAATGGCTGCCTTCAGGGCGTCATACTCCGCCTGGGTGATCACCTTGTCCGCCAGGAGCTTGTCAAGAAATTCCTGCGACAGGAAACCGTGACCGCGTCCGTTTCCTTTCCCTGTTCCCGCGTTTCCGGTATTCTCAGTGGCGCCGGTGGTGCTGTCCGCGCTGTCTGCCGCGGTCTTCTGCTTCTTTTCCTTCTTCTCCGTTCCGGATGTCTTTTCTTTCTTCTCCGGTTTTTCTGTTCCGGATGCTTTCTCTTTCTTTTCCGGCCGGTTTTCCTTCATGTAATTGCTGATCTTTTCACCGGTCTCCTTGGAGATCGTTCCGTTTTCGACCAGCTCGGAGATCCTGTCCTCCGGTCCCTTTCTCACTTTAGACTGCTCCTGGGAGGACGAAGCTTCTGCCGACTGTACCGTTCCGGCTGCCATGACAGGCATCGCACTGAAAACTGACGTTCCCATAACAGCACTGAGTGCAAGGGCTGCGATCTGTTTGTTCACTCTCATGTTTTTTACCTCCTGTAATATTCTGTTCCGTGAACATCTTTTTCTGCAGATCTTTTCATCTGCTGAAGCCAATATACTTTCCTATCCTTAAACTACTCTGAAAAGGCTGAAAAGACCGCTGCGAAGAGCTGCAGTCCCATTTTTCTTACTTTAAGCTCTTCTTAAGCTCTGCTGTTTTGAGATCTTTGCCATGTGTCTCCGGCAGCCTGACAAAATATGTACCTCATTCGGTTTTTGATTTGCTTAATCAGCCCTCTGACAGCTCAATCGACATATGCATTTCAAAATATTCTGGATTGCATATGTCATTTGAGCATGTCCGTAACGCTGAAATTCGAATCTGCAATGAGTTTGACATATGCATTCCAGAATTTTGCTGGTTTCATATGTCGCTTGAACGCATCCGGCTTATTGAAAACCGACTTTTTCGCAAATTCCGACATATGCATTACCGCATTCTTTTGAATGCATATGTCATCGGACCAGATATATCCCGGGCTGCTTACCGCATGTCTCATTAACAAACAGCACAAAAAGAACAGAGCCGCCGCACTAATTGCTTAGTGCGGCAGCTCCTTTTTATCGCGGAGTCGGCGGGATTCGAACCCGCGTGCCAGCAAGCCGGCAACCTGATTTCGAGTCAGGCTCGTTATAGCCACTTCGATACGACTCCATATTTCCTGCAGCAGAGTGGATCACCTGACAGCTCTCCCCTGATGCACCACCATAGTATAGCAAATCCGCTCCGGGTCCGCAACTTAAGTTTTGCGGTCCAGGGATCCCCGGGACTTCTTAAGTTTTGTGACGCCGGAACTTCTTAAGTTTTGCAGACCCGGAACTTCTGCTATAATCAAAACTGTCAAAGGAGGTGCGTCCCGCTGTGTTTACATTTAAAAATGTTGTGTTCGACATGGGAAATGTCCTGGTAAACTATGATCCGGACCTGGTGACAAGGCAGTACACGGACGATCCGGAGCTGATCCGCGAAGTGCACAATGTTCTCTTCTGTTCCCAGGAATGGCTGAAACTGGACGCTGGCCTCATTACCGAGGAGAGCGCGCTCCGATCGGTGCTGAAGCGCTTCCGCACAGAAGAGGACCGCAGTCTTGCCGCAAAGTGCTTCTGGGACTGGGATAAATACAATATGCACCCTGCTCCCGGCATGGCGGAGATCATACAGGAGCTGAAGGCCCGCGGGAACGGCGTCTATGTTCTTTCCAACGCGAGCATCCGTCTGCCGAAGGTCTACCGGAGGGTGATGCCGGCAGCGGAACTCTACGACGGCGTCTTTTTCTCCGCAGAATACCGCTGCATCAAACCCCAGGCCATGATCTATGAGACTTTTCTGAAGCAATTCCGCCTGAAGGCCGGGGACTGCTTCTTTATCGACGATCTGCCGGAAAACATAGAAGGCGCGAAAGCGGTCGGCATGGGCGGCTTCTGCTACACTCCCGGCCGGACAGACGAACTGCGCAGAATACTGGAGCTCCCGTAACCGGGAGCTCCTTCGTTTTATTCCTGTTCTTCGTTGATTCAGCTCTGTGTAATTCCTGTTCCGCCGTCATCCTTTCTTTTCTTCGCCGCCGGCTCCCGGGGCATTCCCGGCTCCCGAGGTATTCCCAAAGCTATTTCCGTTCGTATTCCCCTGGGTCTCTGCTGCGTTCAGCGTTCCGCTGTCCTTCGTATCTTTTTTCCCGAATCCGAGAAAGCCCTTTTTCTTCCCGTTATTATCCGCAGCCTTTTTCTCTTCACCGTTCTTGTTTCTGGCATGTCTTCCTGCGCGGAAAGCCGCCATGACGACGCGGATCACGATCCATGCGATCGGCAATGCAAAGATCAGGAACGCTACTGCGCCGGCAAACCACTCAAGACCGTCGAGAATATAGTCCACAAAGTTTTCTCCGGTCTCGCGCAGGGTCCTGCTGACGCGCTCGCCGAAGGATTCCTGGGTCACTGCAGCGTCGCAGCTGATGCTGATGCGGATCTCGGTGTAGTCGATCTGCTCGTTCAGCGCTTTCATGGTGGACTTGTAGGATTCCATGTCCGCGATCGCTTCATTCAGGCGGTCGGATATCTCCAGCGTATCCGTGACGTTTTCCGCCGATTCCAGATACTTCTGGTAGTTCTCGATCTTCTGCTGCTGGACTTTGATACGGGCTTCCGTGTCCACATACTGGCTCGTCACGTCGCGGCTGCTGTCGTTGATGGAGGTGATCCTGTAGCCGGTCCCGCGGATGGCCTCCAGGTATCTGTCCACATCGTCCTTCGGGATCTGGATCGTCAGGGATCCGCCGGCGTAGTTCCGGTCAAAGGACATGTCGTTGTTCACGATGAAGCCGCCGAACTGGTTCGTGATGGATGTGAGCTGCCCCACCGCGTTCTGCAGTTCCGTATCCGACGCGAGGCGGATGGACATGGAGACGTTCCGGATCAGCTTTCTGCCCTCTTTGACGTTCTTTTCCGGTGCCGACTGTGCCGGTGCCGACTGTGCCGGTGCCGGTACCGGTACGGCCCCTTTTTCTGCCGACGCCATCGCCATGGCTCCCCCGTCGATTCCCATGGTATCATACATGACTGGTTCTTCCGGGTAGTACGCCGCTGCCGCTGTTGTCTCCGCCACCATTTCATACCGGTCCGCGGAACGCTTTGAAGAACTGCCGAACAGTCCGCCGCCGCTGCCGCAGGCAGTCAGGGAAACAGCGCAGAACGCCGCTGAAAAGAAAACTGCACAGACTTCTTTCATTCTTCTGGTCATGATTCCGAACCTCCTTAACATAACTTGTTCATCCCAATGGACAGGTTCTGTTCTTTTTCCGTCACGGACAGGAGAGGTTTTTTACTTCGCGCCAATGCCGCCGCGGATGATGTCTTCGATCTTCCCGGACTGCTCCGACATGACCAGCCACACATACTTTCCTTCTGTCCGCACGGAGGATGCCTTCGCGACCTTGTAAGCGTCTGGGGCATAGTTGTCCATCTCGGCTTCCTTCCATTCCTTGATGTTCCGGAGTGCTTCCGCCAGCTTCTCCACGGAACCTTCTTCCTTCGCTTTCAGAATGATCACGGCGTCCGCCAGGATCGCGGAATCCGCAGTGGCGAAGACATAGCCGTCCAGACTTTCCGGATCGATGCCGTAATAGTTCACGATGTACTCATCATCCCCCAGCACCATTTCGGGAAGCTCCGCCTCCTTCAGGATCTGTTCGTACAGTTCCTCCGGGGTCTTCGGTTCTGCCGCGGGTCCCGCGCTCCCCTTTCCTCCTGCGCCGCAGCCGGCAAGGGCCAGCGCACAGAGGACGATCAGCGCCGCGATTATTCCTCTGATCCTTCTCATACACCGTTTCCTCCTTCAGTCTGCCTCCGGGAAAGACTTTCCCGGGCATATTCTTTCAGCACATCCTCCCACACTCTGTAAGCCGCGTTGGTATGGTGCACATAATGGTCACTGCAGAATTCCGGTCTGAGGTTCCCGTTCCCGTCCGAAGTCGGAGTGGACATGTCGATAAACCCCCACCCGTTCTGCGCCGCCACAACTTTCATCGCCTCGTTGAACGCCCTGATATTATCATTGTTGATGGGGCCCTTCCCCTTTCCCGCGAGGGTGTAGGTCATGCTCATGATGACAAACTCCGCGTCCGGTGACTGTTCTTTGATCTTTCCGATCAGGGCGCAGTATCTCTCCACGGAATCATTTCCCATATCCAGATCGTTCTGGCCGAACATCATGTAGACCGTCTTCGCCCCCACCATGCGGACAGAGTCCCAGATAAACCTCTGTTCTCCCTGAAAGATCGGATGTTTCGACCTCTTGGAGATCGGCATGGTCGCGTTATGCAGACTGAAGCTGGTCCGCGCCAGGAACCGGAACTGCGCCAGGAAAGGATCCGATTTCCTGTATCGGCAGAACAGCTGGAAATCTTCCATGATGGAATCTCCCACAAAGACCGCGTCCTGGTAAAACGCATTCACCTGTTCCTCCGTCACCTCCGCCGGCTGTGCTTCCGTCTCCGCCGCCGTGGTGATCCCAGGCCCTTTTTCCTGCTGCGCGCCCTCATCGGCAAGGGCCGGAACCGCCGGAACTAAAGCGATCACTGCTGCCAGCACCGCTGCTGCAAGTCTCTTTCTGCCGTTCCCGGTCCGTTCCCTGTTCTGTCTGCTCATGTTCTGTGTCCCCCTGATGTTTTACTGTGTCTTCTTCACGGCGCGTCCGTGTTTTCCGGGCGCCGTTTCGGTCCTCAGTCCGGCTTCCGGGCGCCGTACCGCTCCTCAGTCCGTGTTTCGGGCGCTGTTCTTCTCCTCAGTCCGGATACAGGCTCTTCACGACGGAAGAGGGCATCTCGAAATGCTGGTAGTCCTTGCTATTCTCCCAGTCTCCGCCCCAGTTGAAACCGTGCTCCAGGAACAGCCGGCAGCAGAGATCGTCCCTCGTGATCTTGTAAGGGAATTCCTTGTCCCTGTCCAGATAAGGAACGCCGTTTGCAGGTTCCACGCTCCGCTCCCCGTTCACCATCTTCGTATACGGATTATACAGCGGATTGATGTCTATCGCCAGACCGTAACCATGCTTCGAGATGTGGGTCGTATAGGACACAAACCGGAAGTTGAAGCTGGAAGAATTGTTGTCTGCCGCCGATGCTTCATCCACCGCGTCGTACTCGTCCACAAGCCGCATCTTCTCGATCGGATAATCGTTCTCGTAGAGTTCCTGCAGGATCTCCAGCAGATCCGCCGCGATCCTTTTGTTGCAGATCAGTTCCCCTTCGTGTACATTTCCTTCAATATCTTTGTGCAGAACGTGAAGATACCTGAGATCTTCGAACGGTACGGTACAGTCATCCTTGTAGGATCTTCCCCGGATCCGGTCCTTCAGCTCCTCGTCCAGTTCCATGCTGTAAAACGCATTTTCCATCTCTGTCTCCGTCTCAGTTTCCGTTTCTGTCTCTGTTTCTGTCTCTGTTTCTGTTTCTGTCTCCGCCGCGGTCTCCGTTTCCGCTTCTGTCTGCGTCTCCGTTTCCGCTTCTGTCTGCGTCTCCGTTTCCGCTTCTGTCTGCGTCTCCGTTTC
>ODAI011409217.1_pt1 | contig 12497 bp, 9 predicted proteins | sample 1539321 | NCBI WGS metagenome assembly ODAI01 (sample SAMN02144231, study PRJEB22623) | gut metagenome | biome: sheep rumen | host: Ovis aries | place: New Zealand
CCGATCTCCAAAACCGGAGATTTTTATTTCGGTTTATTTCTTCGCAAAACCTGAGTTTTGCGAAGAAATGAAGGCCGACCTACTCTACCTTCTTCCGTGTTCTTTTGCTGATTTCTCCAGTAGCCAGCTTATCACATCGATTATTGTATGTGTTGTCTGCATGTCCTTTTACCTTAACAAAAGTCACTTGATGCATCTTGATTAACGTCAGCAAGTATTTCCACAAATCCTGATTCTCAACCGGCTGTTTAGAGGAATTCTTCCAACCATTACGAACCCAGTTCTCAATCCAGCCGTTTTTAAATGCATTGATGAAATACGCCGAGTCAGAATACACGGTGACCTGACAAGGAAACTTCAGCGCACGAAAACCTTCTATGACAGCATAGATTTCCATTCTGTTATTCGTAGTTTCAGGAATAAAGCCTGAGAGTTCTTTTTCTACATCTCCATACTTTAAGATACATCCCCAGCCACCTGGTCCTGGATTTCCTGAGCAAGCACCATCGGTATATAGTTCTACTGATTTCATTGCATTCTCCAATATAGCTCCAGTTTCGTTACTAAATTGTCAAAGTTCTTTGCTTTTTATAACGCAGGCTTCAACAGCATTAATGACTGCTCCGCGGAAACCTTCTTTTTCCAATGACTGTATACCAGCTATCGTAATCCCATTAGGTGAACAAACTGCGTCTTTTAATACTGCCGGATGCATGCCCTTCTGTTGTATCAGCTTTGCTGTTCCGATTATCATTTGCGCTGCTAAATCATACGCCTTTGCACGAGGTGTCCCGTATCGAACAGCACCATCAGCCAGCGCTTCGATGAAGAGGCTCACAAAAGCAGGCGCACAGCCGGATAATGCGTTAGCTGATGCGAAATAACTGTCATCTACGCCAATCACAGTTCCAACTTTCTTAAACAGCATCTCAGCAAAAGCAAGCTCTTTTTCTGTACAGTTATTTTTGTTTGAAAACAAGGTAATCCCTTCCCCGACCTGCAGCGGAAGATTGGGCATTACGCAGAGGATACGTGTGCTTATCGGCGTAGCGCTCTTAATCCGTTCAAAATCCCACCCTGCCATAATAGACAAGATGAACCTATCCTCAAACGCGTCATAACACATGTCAAATACGGATTGTGCCTGCTGCGGTTTTACAGCAAGGATAACCGTTTCTGCTTCCTGAACAACCTGCCTGGCATCCGCAGAGATATACAAATCAGGGAACCCTTCTATCCCTTGGTTTGCATTCTTTCTGCAAACTAAAAGATTGTCCTCTGTTACAATATTGTTCTCCAGCAATGCATGGATAATCGCAGCGCCCATATTACCGGCCCCAATAATACCTACCTTCATCTGATTCGCCCCCATTCTATTGTCCCATCAAGCCCATTAAAACAGTGTAATCTGATTTGTTTCGGGTAAATTAGCAAAGCAGCCATTCTCGCGCATTGCATCGCATAATGAGGTCGAGAGCTTTGTACGTGAGATCAAATCCTCAATAGAAATGAACATGGACTGAGATCTGGCTTCCACGATGCTCTCTGCTGCTGTTCTCCCCAATCCGGGGATTGCCGTGAAAGGCATTCGAATCTTATTATCAGAAACCAATTGAAACTTTGTTGAGTCCGAATACCGTAAATCGACAGGCAAAAACTCTATTCCCCTATACAGCATCTCTATAACGATTTCCATTATTATCATCAGTTTATCATCTTTGTCTGTAAAGTCTTTTGAATTCTCACGTTTCCTGTCTTGAAAACTCTTGTAGTTCTTTTTTACTGTTTCAACGGTTCCACCCAAAAGATTAGCGTCAAAGCCGTCAGCTCGCACCGTATAATAGGCACAATAATATGCCGCCGGCCGATAGACTTTATACCACGCGATACGCAACGCCATGGTAACGTAGGCTACTGCATGCCCTTTCGGAAACATGTACTTGATTTTTTTACATGAATCGATAAACCAATCGGGAACATTATGTTCTCTCATGGCCGACTCCATTTCAGGAGTCAAGCCTCTTCCTTTTCTGACAGATTCCATTGTCGTAAATGAAAGCTTTGAGTCTACGCCATAATCGATCAACGCATTCATTATATCGTCTCGACAACAAATGCAGCTGGAAAGAGGTGCGATTCCAGCACGAATGATATCCTGCGTGTTTCCCAGCCACACGTCTGTTCCATGAGAAAGACCTGAAATCCGGATTAATTCCTCCATACTGCTGGGCTTTGTCTCTTCCAGCATTCCACGAACAAAGCTTGTACCAAACTCCGGTACGCCATAAGTTCCTGTATTAGAGCCTATCTGCTCTGGTGTTACGCCTAGCGCTTCCGTACTTGAAAAGAGGGAAATAACCTTTGGATCGGTCAGCGGGATGGTGCGTGCATCTACACCAGTTAAATCCATCAGCATTCGTATCATCGTGGGATCATCATGCCCCAGAACATCAAGTTTAACCAATACATCATGCATTGATCCAAAGTCATAGTGCGTCGTTATTACGGGGCTTGTAATATCATTCGCGGGGTGTTGAATCGCAACAAACTGATATATCTCGTATTCCTTCGGCAAAACAACCATGCCAGCAGGATGCTGCCCCGTAGTACGTTTAACCCCGACGCATCCTTGTGCTAAACGATCCATCTCGGCCGATGAGAGGTGCAGGTTACGGTCTTCACAATAGTGTTTAACAAATCCAAAGGCAGTCTTTTCGGCAAGGGTACCGATTGTTCCCGCCCGGTAACAGTATCCTTTACCGAAGAGTTCTTCAATATAAGCATGCGCTCTTGGCTGGTATACGCCAGAAAAATTCAAATCAATGTCAGGCACCTTGTCACCTTTGAATCCCAAAAACACTTCAAATGGTATATCAAAACCTTCTCGCTCAAGATCTGTCCCACACGCCGGGCACTTACGGGGCGGCAAGTCAACGCCGACTTTATATCTTTGACGATCAATATCGAAATCTGTAAACTTACAATTCGGACATCTGTAATGAGGCGGTAATGCATTCACTTCAGAGATGCCAACAAGGTGAGCAACGTAAGACGAACCGACACTTCCTCGCGAGCCGACAAGATATCCATCTGAATTCGATTTTTTAACAAGCTTTTGCGCAATACTGTAAAGCGTGCCATAACCATAACCTAATATGGACTTTAATTCTTTATCTTTCCTTTGAACAACAATTGCCGGCGGATTCGTTCCATAAAGCTCAGTGATCTTTTCCTCACACAATCTCTTTATATCATCAGCAGCCTCCGGCCAATACGGTTGAAAAGTCTCCTTTCCTTCCGGATGCTTGGGGTATAATCCCACATCTCCTATTCTGGATGCAATTAACAGCGGATTATCAATAACAACCTCTTCACTCTTTTCTTTTCCAAGATAGCTGAATTCATCCAACATCTCCTGTGTAGTCTTGAAATACAAAGGTGGCTGCTCGTCTGCATCTTTATATCCCTGCATATTCTGAATGATTGCACGGAAACGAGCGTCCTTCGGATCCAGGAAATGAACATCGCCCGTTGCACAAACAGGAATGCCCAGTTCCTCCCCTAACCAAACAATCTTTCTGTTAAACTCACGAAGTTTCTCAACGTCATTAACCGTGCCATCACGAAGCATAAATGCATTATTGCCTATCGGTTGAATCTCCAAATAATCATAAAACCTGGCAATACGTTTAAGCTCTTTATCATCTTTTCCATCAACTATGGCCCGAAACAATTCTCCGGCTGCGCAGGCAGAACCGACGATTATGCCATCTCTGTATTTTTGCAGTATAGCCCTCGGGGTATGAGGACGCCTGTTGAAATAATGAAGATGTCCTTCGGATACGATCCGGTTTAAATTGGTCATTCCGTCTTGTGTGGCAGCCAAAAGGATAATATGATATGCCTCACCGAGAGCACCTGTCGAAAGCGAGGTGTTGATCTCATCCAGCCATCGAATCCCGCTTTCCCCCATTTGATCAATCATTCGGTTAAGTGCCAAAGCCGTGGCATGTGCGTCATGCACCGCTCGATGAGCGTTTTTCAAACTGATACCTAACTGCTTACATATTGAGCCAAGTTTATACGACTTAAGAGATGGGAAAAGGCGCCTTGATAGTTCAAGTGTATCCAGTATGGGGCCGTTCCATGTTATACCCAACCGTTTGCATTCATTAATTAAGAATGACGAGTCAAATTTTGCATTATGTGCAGCAAACACAGCTCCGTTTATAAATGCTAAAAGCGCCGGTATTTCTTCCTCTGCAGTCTTTGCAGAGGATACCATTGCATCTGTAATGCCTGTCAAAGAAGAAACCGCAGGCGGAATGGGTTCTTGCGGATTTACAAAACGGGAATACTCTTCCACAATCTGTCCATTTCGAATGCGAATTGCGCCAATTTCTATAATTCTGCATCTCTTAGGATTTAGACCGGTAGTTTCAAAGTCTACGACAACAATATCGTCTTTGACAAGTACATGGGCTTCATTGGACACGACATTCGTTGTATCTGTCAGGTATCCTTCCATCCCCGGCAATAATTTGATACCTTTTTTCTTTGCCGTTCCGAAAGCTTCCGGGAAGGCTTGAACAACCCCGTGATCTGTAATGGCAACAGCCGGATGTCCCCATAGTGCTGCTCTTTCTATCAGGTTTTTGGCAGAAGACAAGCCGTCCATTTCGCTCATATTAGTGTGCATGTGCAGCTCAATACGCTTTCGATCGGCTGTATCCATCCTGATGGCTTTTTCTCTTCTGTCGATATCAAGAACAGTGATCGTTAAACAATGGTCAAAGCTGTCCATCTTGACATCGCCACGTATGGCCAAAACAGCCCCCGGCTTTATGCTTCCGATTACTTTTTCAACGGCTTCTTTTTCTTCTTTTGTTGGTATTTGTGATACTATTTCAGGAGACTCTGCAGTGTTGTGACCCCGCTTTGGTTTATACCGCAGGAACGCTTTACACTTTATGGTTTCAGTATAATCTGTCACAGCAAATGTGACAATCTGCATGTCTCCCTGCTTCGTCTGCCTGCTCTCGCAGGTAAGGACTTCACCTTCAATAACAATTCGTCCGCTTTCTTCATTGAGTGCTGCTATTTCTGTCGGTTCTGCATTAATACTACGGCCAAGTATCGTGCCTTCTGCTTTCTCTTTTTCTTTGTTCTTAATGCTATCATTCCGATGACGCATCAGCTCTTCCATAGCACGTTCTTCTTCTTTTTGTCGCCTCTCCCTAATCTCACTCAGCTGTTCCTCTCTCATTTGAATCGAAAGAAACACGACTCTAATGTCTGCTAAAAACACATTATGGATCAGTTTCTCAGTATAAGCATCAACACCGATTTCTTTTAGCATCTGTGGCGCAAGTCGGTCTTCAATAGAAAGCGTTAACACATTATTCTTACACGAAAACTTAGCATTAACCAAGAAGGGCGCGCATGAAGGGAATTTCCTTTTGATACACTTCATGAAGAATTCTTTGAACTCTTCTGGATTTGATAGAAATGCATTTTTTAGTTGAGGTGAACGGATAATTAGAGAGATGTTCATCTCAGGGAAATATCGTTTCAATGCATTTCTTATATATAAATACGGCTCTTCTTCCACCAAGACATCGGATGTAAAGCAGACGATAATACGAGAATGGTTACAGTCGGCAGTAACACTCTCTAATGTCAAATGACCCGCCAAGTATTTGGCGGGACCATTCAGCATGCTTTCCCAATCTGTGTTGTTCATTCGGCACATCAAACCTCATTCTTTTAGCATACTATAGACTTCATTAATCAAAGCTTCGCAGAGATCACCACTGATTTTCCGTGGCGGAAAACCTTTACGGATCAGAAGACCTGTTCCATTCCCGCCTCCACAGATTCCGACATCCGCTTCTGCAGCCTCTCCGGGACCATTTACCACACACCCCATGATTGCTATGCGAAGTGGAGTATCCAGGTTCTGAAACTCCTGTTTGATTCTCGATGTTATTCCCAGCACATCAATGCACGTTCTCCCACAAGTAGGACATGAAACATATTGTATTCCTTGTTTCCGTAGTCCGAGATACTTCAGTATTTCAATTGCTGCCGGAGGCTCCTGAGCGGGATCCCCTGTCAATGATACGCGTATAGTGTCACCAATGCCATCCAAAAGCAGTGCCCCTATGCCTATTGCACTCTTTATCTTACCCTCTTCCGGAAGGCCAGCCTCGGTTACGCCAAGGTGTAACGGATAGTCACATTCTTTTGCTGCTAAACGATAGGCATCAACCGTCGTACGGACATCGCTGGATTTCATAGATAAAACAATGTCTGTAAAACCACGTTTTTCGAGCATTCTGGCATGATTGAGCGCACTTTCGACCATTCCTTTGGCAGTCGGACCTCCGTATTTCCTGAGTATTTCTTTTTCAATAGACCCGGAATTCACTCCTATACGAATGGGGATATGGTGGCATTTAACACAATCAACCAGTTTGCTGACATTGTTTTCTCCCCCAATATTGCCAGGATTGATTCTTAGTTTATCTATACCATTTTCGCAAGCTTGTATTGCCAACCTATAATCAAAGTGTATGTCCGCAACCAAAGGAACCGGACTCTTATCTACCAATAATCGAACAGCTTGTGCACACTTGTCGTTGTAAACAGAAATCCGAACAATATCAGCACCATGTTGTGACAGTTCACAAATCTGTCTCAGTGTTCTGTCTACATCCGCTGTATCGGTATTGGTCATGGACTGAACTGAAACTGGTGCACCGTTTCCCATCAGTATACTTCCGATTCTAATACCCTTTTTACTAGACACTGTGCTGATCCTCCGTTAATTGAATCTGTGGGTCACTAGACTCCATATATCCTTATAGCTTAAAACTACGATTAGGAGTAATATGACCGAAAAGCCAAGAAAGTAGATAAAGGATTCCACTTCCTCCCGGACAGGCTTATGACGAATCGCTTCATAGATCAGAAACAGAAGCCTGCTGCCATCCAGCCCTGGAATGGGCAGGAGATTGAAAACGGCCAAATTAACGCTGATAAGTGCCAATAACTCAATATAAATCCCCGCCCCTCCTCTCCGAGTTTCATCCATCACATAGTAGACAGTACCGATCGGGCCGGTCAAGTTTTCAAATCCCCTGTGCTCAGTGAGCAATCCCTTCAATGTCTTAAGAATCAACAGCGCATTCTGCATGTTATAGCGGAATGATAGAACGATACTATCTCTTACCGACATTGCTTTCTTCATTTGCTCAAATACAATCCCCGCTCTCCATCTGCCAGCCTGAGCATCGTAGAAAGGAGTGACGCGAAACGAGAGCTTATGCTGCTCTCTGCTAACTTCAATACTTAATGGTATTCCGTCTGTTTTAGCAATTGCATCGGAAATCTCCTGCACACTGTTCATCGAGACACCATTTATTCCAATGATGGTATCCCCCGTTCTCAATCCCGCATTAAATGCGCTTGGGGCCAAATCGCCGATAGTTGGCACCACTGTGTTTAAACCGATGGACATCAAATAAACAGCTATGATCAATATGGCCAGTCCCAAGTTCATGAGCGGGCCGGCAAGAACAATCACGAAGCGCTTCCAAATCGGCTGATGTTCGAAAAGAGCTGCCTTCTCAACTTCTCCATCTTCCTTAGTGTAAAACGAGCAAAAACCACCAATAGGCAAGACTCTTAGCGAGTATATTGTCCCCTTCATTGCTCTCTTCTGAATCAAGACGGGACCCATTCCAATTGAAAACTCTTTAACTTTTACTTTGCAGACCCGTGCTGCAAAAAAATGACCGAGTTCATGAATGAAAACCAAGACACCCAGTGAAATGACAGCTAATACTAAATACATTTTCTTTGTCCAAACTATCAGCGTATAATTATCGAAAACTGCCAGTTGAAAGGAATTCCGAGGCCTTTTGGCGAGCACGCCGATCCGCCTCGTAAACCTCTTCAAGGCCCGGATTATGAACTACAGGTATCGCATTCATCGTTTTTTCAACCAACCTGGAAATATCTCCGAAATAGATTCTGTCCTTTAAAAATGCATCAACCGCTATTTCGTTTGCTCCATTCATTACGGCAGGCATAGTCCCGCCTTCTCGCAAAGCATCATACCCAAGCTTCAGTGCAGGAAAACGCTGCATATCCGGCTTTTCAAACGTCAAGTTCAACGGCTCGGCAAAATTGATGCTTTTCCCTCCAGTCGCCAATCGCTTTGGATAACTCATTGCATAGAGAATAGGCAGCCGCATATCAGGTGTACCCATCTGCGCGATAACCGCACCATCATCAAACTCCACCATTGAGTGAACAATACTCTGCGGATGCACGACAACACTTATTCTTTCGACAGGCATATCAAATAACCACCGGGCTTCAATAACCTCAAGGGCTTTATTCATCATGGACGCAGAATCGATGCTGATTTTACTCCCCATGCTCCAGTTTGGATGATGAAGAGCGTCTTTCTTTGATGCTTTTTCGATAGCTTCTTTAGTCCATCGAAGGAAAGGACCGCCACTGGCAGTTAATATGATTTGAGATGGTTTGTTTCCGGCAGCTCCTTGTAAACACTGAAAGATAGCGCTATGTTCGCTGTCGATGGGAAGGATGGCAATATTCTTTTTCTTAGCCATTGACATAACCAAGTTGCCAGCAGCAACCAATGGCTCTTTGTTGGCCAACAAAACCCTTTTGTTTTGAACAAGCGATTCAATTACAGCGTCTAAGCCGGCAAACCCAACTACAGAAACGAGGATATCATCTGCTTCGCATGCCCTGATCAGAGAAATAATCGCCGTGTCTCCAAAGAACCAGTCACATGCCGCTTTCAAATCGTCGGGGATAATCTCCGGTTCTTTGACTAAAGCTGCAAATCTGGGGCGAAAACGTTTCACCTGCTCAAACAAGCGATCAGTGTTCGAATACGCAGCAACGGCTTCTACTGTCCACTTGTCAGGATAACGGGATATGACATCTAATGCCTGAGTTCCGATAGAGCCTGTTGAGCCCAGTATAGCAATTCTTCTCATAATTTGCCTCTCTAGATAGTTAAAACAAGGGTATAGCAATAAAACACAATTAATGTAAAAATGACGCTGTCAAAGCGGTCCATAACTCCCCCGTGACCCGGAAAAACATGCCCGTAATCCTTAATCCCGCTATATCTTTTGAGCAATGATGCGCTTAAATCGCCAATTTGGCCTGCTATTGCCCCAAGAAATCCTAAAAGAACAGATGCTGGTAATCCCGGCATGGGAATATGCAGGGCTTGCACAAGAACGGTCCGCACAATTACACATCCCAGGATTCCGGCAACGGTATAGAAAACTGCGCCTTCAACCGTTTTATGAGGACTGATTTCCGGACAAAGCTTGTGTTTCCCGAAGGCCTTTCCTCCGAAGTATGCAGCAGCATCACCTAGAAAAGCCACAGCAAAGGCCAAGGTAACCAGCGCTGCTCCCGGAACCGTTCCAAACGAGCGGTTCATCATCATTAAAAACATAGACATGGGCAATAAGGCAGTAAAAAGCGGATAGACCGAAGCAGCTGCATTAGGAAAAGTTGGATCCTTAGACAGAAGCACGCCCGTAATGGATATGCCCATTGCGCCGGTCACGAGCAAAAGCGGATCCAAACCGCCTTTAATCCTCGAGAATGGCCACATGCACAATACTGCTATATACCCGCCCCAAACGCATATGTTGTAACCAGCTGAACGCAGTGCACGATAGCATTCATTCATTGCAATTGCGGCAAGCAAGACAATTACTACTTCTGCCAGCCAGCCGCCATGGACAAGAACAAAAACAAGAAAGGGCACCCCGATGCATGCAGTCAATACCCGTTTTTTCATAGGCGCAGTTATCCTTTCTTTATGCCGCCAAAGCGCCGGTCGCGCTTGCTATAGGCTAATAAGGCCTGATCAAAATCCTGGACGCCGAAATCTGGCCACAGTTTTTCTGTTACATAAAACTCAGCGTAAGCAATCTGCCACAACAGGAAGTTACTTATACGCATTTCCCCGCTCGTACGTATCAATAAATCAACTTCAGGGAGCCCATTTGTGTATAGTTTTTCTGAAACTATCCTTCGATTAACTTCTTGTGGCATAAGCAATCCGGAGGAAATCATCTGTCCGATCTGCTGACAAGCGTGTATTATTTCTTGCTGTCCACCATAGTTGATGGCAATGCTCAGATTCAGTCCAGTGTTATGGCACGTTCGCTCAATGGCGCGATACAGTGCTTCCTTTTGCCTGGAAAACTGTTGGGGTATACCGTCAATATCTCCCAATATGCGTATCCTAACATTTTTTTCATGCAATTCATTTAATTCACGTTTAAAGTAATCCAAAAGCAACCCCATCAAGAGGCCTACTTCTTCCGTCGAACGTTTCCAGTTCTCTGTAGAAAACGCGAATACAGATAGGGCATTTATCCCAACTTCATCAGCGTGTCTTATAACATCCCGCAAGGCTTCAACACCGGCTTTGTGCCCAAATGTCCGTGGCATTCCCTTCGCCTGCGCCCAGCGCCCGTTTCCATCCATAATAATGGCAACGTGACGGGGCAATCTGGATTCATCTATACCGTTTAAGTAATTGATGGTTTGCTCTGCCATTGTATTCTCCTATAAAAACCTAAACCATAAGTGGCGAGATGAAATGGCTCACCCTTATGGCTTAATAGGATAATTAATTATACAAAACGGATGAAAACCAATCATTAACACCGTTTAACAGACGGCAACAGCTCAGTGGACATCCATGATTTCTTTCTCTTTTTCACCATTTATTTTGTCTATATCTTTAATTGCAGCGTCTGTTAATTTCTGAATATCCTCTTCTGCTTTCTTCTGGTCGTCTTCGGTTATTTCATTGTTTTTCTTGAGTTTCCGCACTTGTTCAACCGCATCGCGTCGAATAGAACGCACAGCGACTTTACTTTCTTCCGACGTCTTGCGAACGACTTTGGTCAAATCACGCCGTCTCTCCTCCGTCAGTTCTGGAAGAACAAGACGGATTACTTTGCCGTCGGTAGAAGGATTCAATCCCAAATCGCTCGCTTGAATCGAACGACAAATCTCTTTCACCATTTTCGTATCCCACGGGTTAATCTGAAGCACTCTCGGCTCCGGTGCAGAGATATTGGAAACATTCTTTAACGGCGTTTGAGAGCCATAATAATCGACAGTTATCCGATCCAGCAACTGAGGATTTGCCCGTCCAGCGCGGATTGCCATGAGATCAGCGCGGAGAACACTTTTGGTTTTCTCCATCTTCTCTTTTGCGATACTCTGAATATCCTGAATTGTCACAGCACAAAACCTCCTTTTTTCTCTTTCTGATATTCTATCTTACTGGCATTGAAATAGCAATACTTTTTTGTCATGTTCGGTATTGTCGATCGGCACGTTTTTGTAAACATATCCTTGATAATAAGCTTTAAAGAATCGGATCGGACTCCATCATATGCCGTAATGTCTTTTCCATTGTTGCAATGTACTCTGCACAAATGAAAAACAGTCAACCAACTTAAGGCTGACTGTCAGAATTATTTAAGGCTTAGGTGGTGCTCCGCAAACATCGCAGGGCTTCAGTTTGTTGTATGGGCTTTTGTTGATATCTCCGTAGTTAAATGTACCTTTCAACGGCAGATATTTTGAAGCAACGGAAGAACAATTAGGATCAATGTGGTACTTCTTCCCGCCATCTTTATTATAGTAGAGTTTTGTCTTAGGCCCAGGTGTTGGTGTGGATGTCGGCTCCGGTGTAGGCGTTGGCGTTTCATCAGGATTAGGTGTGGGCGTTGCCTGTTCAACCAAAATACCACTTGAAATAGAGTCGGGATCGACATACCACCCGGAATTCTCGTATAGAGTAATGGCGTCGTATTGATATGTGCGAATCTCCCCGCCGTAGTTTACATCTGCCTGTATCGTTGTTGTGCGCGCCGTACTTGAATCGGTACCAGACGGGGCGCTCATCTGTCGCCAGTCGATAAGAATCCGCTGCGCAAACTTCCAAAAGAGTTGTTGTTGGGGGGGATCACTCTGAGCATTTCTCCAGCTGGGTGCTGTAAACTCGACCATATCAGCTATGATGCCTTTGCGCCACTTTTCCATAAAGTTTTCAAGTGCCACCTCGGCAGCCGACTTGTGATCAGAAACATAACCAATAACCGTATTGGGTGTACTTGGAGTTGTTGTTTCTGAAAACTCATCTGAAGCACCCTGGACCTGTATTTCAGAATACCCTTCAAATGCATCATCGATACCTTCATCTGTCGAGTAATAGTCTGCCGGGACATCGGTCCCCATTGTGCTGTAGGATGAAGCAAACAAAGGTGTTTCCACCGGCACAAGAGTAGGCGCTGCATTCTTGGGCACACTATATGGATCGCTTGTCATAGCCTGTGTATTTAATGCAGAAATAAGGGTGATAACGGTTAACAATCCATAGACTGCTGTGATAATCATCCTTCCGG
>ODAI011610065.1_pt1 | contig 12496 bp, 11 predicted proteins | sample 1539321 | NCBI WGS metagenome assembly ODAI01 (sample SAMN02144231, study PRJEB22623) | gut metagenome | biome: sheep rumen | host: Ovis aries | place: New Zealand
AACTTCACCGAGCGCGGATTCGGTATCCGCGGCGCAGTCGGATGCTCCGACCGTGCAAATACCGCGATTTCCAAGGCAACCGCTGAGGACTTCGACTTCGAGTACATATTCGGAAAGCTCGGCGTTCGCTGGCTCCATACCGGCGGAATCTACGCTGCTCTTTCCGAGACAACTTCCAAGACTGTCATTGATGCAATCAAGACAGCGAAGAAGTACGGCACAATGATTTCCTATGACCTGAACTACCGTCCGTCCATGTGGTCCGCAATCGGCGGCAAGGAAAAGGCACAGGAAGTCAACCGTGAGATCGCCAAGTATGTCGATGTCATGATCGGTAACGAAGAAGACTTCACCGCATGCCTCGGTTTCGAAATCGAAGGCAACGATGAGAACCTCAAGGAACTCAACCTCGACGGATACAAGAAGATGCTGAATGAAGCAGTCAAGACCTATCCGAACTGGAAGGTTGTTGCGACAACACTCCGTACCGTTAAGACAGCTACTGTCAACGACTGGAAGGCAATGTGCTATGCCAACGGCGAAATCTACATGTCCAAGTCTTACGACGGACTCGAGATTCTCGACCGTGTCCGCGGCGGTGACTCCTTCGCATCCGGCCTTGTATACGGCCTGATGACAACACAGGATCCGGAAATCGCTGTTAACTACGGCGCAGCGCACGGCGCACTTGCAATGACCACTCCGGGCGATACTTCCATGGCAAACAAGAAGGAAGTCGAAGCGATCATGGGCGGTGCCGGTGCACGCGTACAGCGTTAATCCGTTACACGAATCCAAACCTCATTCAATCAGTTTAAGACCTCTGCACGGCAGGGGTCTTTTTATGAATTCATATACCCTTGACAACGCTGTAAATTATGTGCATTTTCATTTTTCCTTCGCAATAAACTGACTGCCGGTCAGATATCCGTGACAGCGCTACCATTTTTTCTTGAAACATTTTCATTTGACGGTATAATTTTAAAAAAGAGGTAAGAAGAGATGATTGATTCGTTATTTATGGATTTAGGTGCAGTTTGCCGTAATCTGCTGCCGATTGTCGGTGCGGTGGCATTGATTTATCTCTGTATTGTCCTTCGGCGGCTTGCAGGAATGCTTGATGAAACCACTAAGGTCATCAAAGGTCTGGACCCGACTGTCAAGTCTGTCAATCAGAGCCTTGAAAAGGTACAGGCTCCGCTTGATACCGTCGTAAAATACAGCCACACGCTTGATGACATGCATGACAAAACCATCGATTCCGTACAGAAGATGGCAGAAAGTGCAAGTGAGAGCGTTGATCGGGTAAAGGAATATGTTACCGGCAAACTGCAGGATATGGATACCTATGATGCAGTTCAGCCTTATAACCCGCAGAACAGTGAGGCAGGCAATTAATCTGTCAGGAGGTTTTTATTATGAGTGAGAATAACAACGAACGTGACGGAATGCTGAATCAGAATACGGACGAACCGAATGATAAGGCTCCCGCAGAAGAACCGATCAAGTCTATCGAACAGACCGTTGAAGATCTGAAGAAAAAGATTCAGGGTCTTGCCGGTGAGGACCAGGATGAAGCGGAAAAACCCGGAATTGATTTCGGAATTTCCGAAGAACAGAAGGAAAAGGTTGAAGAACTCAAGGAGAATACCATGAAGACAGTCAGTGAGACCATTGAAGATGTGAAAAAGAAGGCTGAGGAGCTCACAAAGAGTCCGGATGTACAGAAGACGATTGAATATCTTCGCAGAAATGTCATGACAGCTGTGGATACCGCGAAGGTCAAGTTCAATGAATTCCGTGAGAATCCGGAAGTGAAGAAGACCATGGATGATGCCGGTGCAAAGCTTCGTGAGTTTACCGAGAAAGCCGGCGACACCATTGATAACATTCTTACCGATGACCGCAAGAATGATATCCGGAAGAACTTTGAAAAAGCCGGTGATGCTGTATCGCAGAGTGTTGACAGCGCCTCAAAGGCAATCAATGAGTTTGTTTCCAAACCGGAAGTTCAGGAGACCATTGAGAAGACAAAAGCAGGTGCGAAAGATCTTGCGGAGAAAGGCACCGCTGTCATCAAGGATCTGTTTGATAAAAAAGACGGCGAATAACACATAGTTCTTCAGCAGATTTTAGAACAGGAAAAACAATATGAAACGTGTAACCATTTATGATGTCGCCAAAGAGGCGGGTGTTTCACTGGCTACCGTGTCACGTGTAATCAACGGATCAACGGTTGTCAAAGAACCCACAAGACAGCGGGTTCAGGAAGCTATTGAAAAGCTTGGATACAAGCCGAATGCGATTGCGCAGGGGCTTGCGTTGCAGAAGACAACAACGATCGGTCTGGTAGTGCCGGAAGCGAGTTTTACTTATACCGGTCAGATTATCAACGGGCTTATTGATGTCGCTAAAATCTATAACTACAACATCATGCTGCATACGATTACTGCAGGCATTACAGACATCAACGATATTATCGAAGATATCATCAAATCCCGTGTTGACGGTGTTGTGATTTACAGTGACAAGCTGGAAATGGATGAAGTGGAAAAACTGAAGCAGTATTCCATTCCCATTGTCATGATTCAGAACCGCGTCAAAGCGGATAATGTCTGCTGCGTATATGTAGACATTGAAAAAGCAATCTATGAGCTCACCATGAAATATCTGGAAGAGGGCAAGGATAAGATCGGTATTATTGAAGACCGTAAGAACCGGTATGCGACCGAGCAGATGGTACGCGGCGCAGAAGCTGCGTTCCGCCGCAAGGGAAAACGGTTCCGCGGATTTATCCAGATTCCGGCATCCTCCAGATCCAGCTATGAGTATCTGTACGGATTCCTGAAGGATAACCGTTATGACGTGATGATCGGAAACCGTGATTCCCAGGCGATGGCGATCGTCAATTCCGCAAAGGAATGCGGCATTTCTGTCCCGGATGAACTTGAAGTGGTATGTGTGATTGACACAAAGTACAACACTTCCTTCCGGCCCCAGATTTCTTCCTTCTCCATTCCGTCCTATGATCTTGGTGCAGTTTCCATGCGTGTCATGACCAAGATGCTGCAGGATCAGAAGGATTTTGAGAAGGAGATCGAACTCAGCTATCTGTTTACGCCGCGCGGAACAACGAACAATTGACAACGGCCATATTATCGGATAGTATTCAAAACAGCGATGAACGGAAAGAGTAACTGATTGGCGGTTCCGTACAAGAGACGCCCCGGTATGGTGAAAGGGGTCGGAACAGATCAGCGAATACACCCGGGAGCTTTCTGTAAAAAGCAGAACGTGCGTCAGCGTTAATGACAAGAGTGCACAGCAATGTGAACTAAGGTGGTACCGCGCAGGAGCGTCCTTAGACGGGCGTTCCTTTTATTTTCTGTAAATTCAGACAAGGAGTGATGATTGACATGGATTTTATTGAAGAACTGCAATGGAGAGGTCTCGTCAAGGACGTAACGGATCTTGACGGTCTGAAAGAGACTCTGAAGCAGCCGGTAACGATTTACTGCGGATTTGATCCGACTGCGGATTCCCTGCATGTAGGACATCTGCAGCAGATTATCCTGCTTCGCCGCTATCAGCTGGCAGGACATCGTCCGATCGCGCTGTGCGGCGGATTTACCGGTATGATCGGTGATCCCCGTCCGACGACGGAGCGCAAGCTTCTGACGCATGAGGAAGTGCTTCATAATGCGGAGTGCATCAAGGATCAGCTCGCAAAGTTCCTCTCATTTGACGGAGACAACGGTGCGATCATGGAGAACAACAATAACTGGCTTGGCTCCATGAAGCTTCTGGATTACCTGCGTGACTACGGAAAACTGTTCAATGTTTCCTATATGCTGCAGAAGGATACGATCAAGAAACGTCTTGAATCCGGCATTTCCTACACGGAATTCTCCTATACGATCATGCAGGCAATGGACTGGCTCCATCTGTACAAGACCTATAACTGCCGTATTCAGATCGGCGGAAGCGATCAGTGGGGAAATCTCACCACCGGTATGGAACTGATCCGCAAAGTACTTGGTGATGACGCAAAGCCGTATGGCATTACCTCACCGCTGATTACCAAATCGGACGGATCCAAATTCGGTAAATCCGAAGGCAAGAATATCTGGCTTGATCCGGCACGGACCAGTGCATATGAGTTCTACCAGTTCTGGCTGAATACACCGGATGCGGATGTGATCGACTACCTGAAGCGTCTTTCCTTCCGTACACCGGAGGAAATCAACGCCCTGGAGACTTCGCTTGCGGAACATCCGGAGTATCGTGAGGCGCAGAAGGCACTGGCCGAGGAACTGACCCGTATTGTTCACGGGGAAGAGGGACTTGCCAAGGCGCTGAAGATTACGGAAACCTTCTTCCGCGGAAACATCATGGATCTTACACCGCAGGAAATGCGGGAAGGTCTCGCAGATGCACAGAAGGTTGCGGTTGCGGATGGTGTGACACTGATTGATGCGCTCGTTGAAGCAGGCGTATCCCGCTCCAAGAGCGATGCCCGCAAGCTGATCCAGCAGGGCAGCATCAGCGTCAACGGTGTAAAGACGGCAGAGATCGACCGTGTTCTGACAAAGGCAGAGGCGGTTGATGAATCGTTCTCCATTCTCCGCAAGGGAAAGAAAAATTACATTGTAGTAACGTTTGACTGACAGAACGATGAGCGGTCCGGAAAATCATAAGTCCGGACCGCTCTTTTAACGCGCGTATGTTATAATCCCACTGAGGTACACTATGCAGAAATTACTCGCTTCATTATTGTGTGCATTTATGCTGGCAGGCTGCTTTGCGCAGAAGGATGATTCCGCGAATTTTGCGGCTTATGAAGGCTTTTATAAATCCATTCAGGACAATGACAAATTCCAGGACGGCTCTCTGTATTATCAGATCAGTGCCGAAATGTCGACGCTCGGGGACGGCACGCACCGGTATTATATTTTTCTGGATGATGCACAGATTGCCATGTATGATGTTGTTCTTCTGGCCGTTGAAAACAGCACTCCGTTTGAAAACAGCACAAAGATGATGCCCAGCATCGGTATTTTTGAGTCTCAGGACTATTCCCTGATTCCCAATCAGGCAAGAACCGATAAGGGTTACGTGAAGGGACTTGTCCTTTCCGGTGAAACGGCGGATGAATCCGTCGACATTACCATGCTTGTGGAATGGCGTGACAGAAATAAGGAAAACGCGCATCGTGAATATCTTTCGTTTACGATTACCGAAGAAGGATTCACTGCCGTCAGCCGTCAGATGCCTGAGGCAGAACTGATCGATTCTGAAGAAGGGCAGCCGAATGAGTGATAACCAGCAGAGACAGATCAAACAATCGTTTATTGTTGGCTCTCTTACCAGTTCGGCTGGTATTTTTCTGTCGAAGGCAATCGGACTTTTTTATGTTGTTCCGTTTACTGCCATTGCGACAGAAAACAATATGGTGTTTTACACCGGAGCCTATAACTATTACAACATCCTGCTTCAGATCAGCTCCGCAGGACTGCCGTATGCAATCGCCGCACTGATCGCCAAATTTGCCAGCCGGAATGATTACAAATCGGTTCTGCTGGTACGTCGTCTGAGCACACTGATTCTCGGTGCCAGCGGCCTTGTCATGATGCTGGCGTTCATCGCACTGTCCGGTCCGCTTTCCGTATCGCTGCTCGGCGAAGGGGCGACGGCAATCGATCTTAAGCAGATGCGGATTTCGTTTATCATTCTGAGCCTTGCACTGTTTCTGGTTCCGATTCTCTACAGTTACCGGAGTTTTTATCAGGGACTGAAAGATCTCAAGGTATATGCAAGCAGCCAGGTCATTGAACAGATGACCCGTGTTGCGGCGCTGCTTGGACTTGGCGCGTTTGTCGTCTATGTTCTGCATTTTGACCGTATTTTTGCCATCTACATGGCAGTGCTGTCGACTTCAATCGGCGCCGGCGTGGCAATTCTTTACTACATGCACTATGACAAGCCGCATTATGCACTGATCCGGAAGATCGCCCGCCAGCAGGAATCCGAAAGTGCTCCGCAGGCACAGATTCTGAAGGAACTGTTTGCGTTCGGCATTCCGTATCTTGTGGTTTCCATTCTCGGCAATTCCCAGACACTGATCAATACGCATTTCTTTATTTCCCTGACCACATCGCTGGGCATGAAATATGAAACCGCCAAGCTGCTCTACGGCATTATCCAGATGCAGTGCGACAAGCTGACCTCCATTCCGCAGGTGCTTGGAATCGGATTTTCTGCCGGTATCGTTCCATATATGACAATTGCCCTTGAAAAGCATGATATGGATGAACTGCAGAAAAACGTGCGGGAATGTCTGGATACCGTATTCTATATTGCGCTTCCCATCTGTTTCAGCATGTTTGTACTGGCACGTCCGGTTTACTATCTGATGTACGGCGCTGCCAATCTGAACTATGGAGAGAGTGCACTCCGCTGGTCGAGCTTCCTTGCGCTTGCCACAACGATCACACCGATCTGCAGTTCCATGATGATGACCCTGCATTTCCGTAAGGCCAGCATCTTCTATCTGTTTGTCGGCTTTGTCGTGAAATGCGTTACCTTTTATCCGCTGATCCGCTTTACCGGTTACAGCGGTGCGATCACATCGAGCGTTCTCTGTTCAATGACGATTATTTATCTCTGTCTTGCCAAGATTTCCAACCGGTATGATGTCAGCTACAAACTGACGTTTATCCGTGTATTGAAGATGCTGCTGTGCTGCCTGTGCATGAACGGCGTGTTTGTGCTGCTGCGTCTTGTCGGATTCAGCATTGTTGAAAACAACCGTCTGATTGCGCTTGTACAGATGGCTGTTTACGGCATTCTCGGTGCGGGGGTTTATTTCTATGTCAGTATTCTGATGAAGCTGCCGCAGGCGATCTTCCATATCAGTTCCATGCGGGAATTCCTCCGGCGTCTTCTGAAAGGCCAGCTGAACCGCAGAAAGAGGTCCTCCTGATGCGTCTGGATAAAATGCTTGCCGATATGGGGATCGGGACCCGGAACGAAATCCGGAAAGCCTGCCGTGACGGACGGATTACGGTAAACGGCCTTACCGCCAAAAATCCGGCCGTTCATGTTGATCCCGATCATGACGAAGTTGCTGTGGATGAAGAGCCGGTCCTCTATACAAAATATGTTTATTTCATGCTGAACAAGCCGCAGGGAGTTGTCAGTGCTGTCAGTGACAGCCGGACAACCGTCATTGATCTCATTGACTGCGGTGTCCGGGGTCTTTACCCGGTCGGCCGGCTTGATCGTGATACGGAAGGGCTGCTTCTCATCACCAATGACGGACCATTGGGACATCAGCTGCTTTCGCCGAAACATCATGTTGACAAAGAATACCTTGTGACCGTAAAAAATCCGCTGAAGGAAACCGATGTTCAGCGGATAAAAGAAGGTATTGTGATTGACGGGGGAGAACGGTGTCTTCCGGCGGATATGCATATCCTTGATCCGCATACCTGCAGGATCACGCTCACAGAGGGAAAATATCATCAGGTCAAGCGGATGATGATTGCCCTGGATAATGAGGTTGTCGGACTGAAACGGATCCGTATGAAGCATCTCCTCCTGGATGAAACACTTCAGCCCGGGGAGTACCGGGAGCTGACCGCAGAAGAACTTGCCGATCTCAGAGAATCGGGGCAGTCTGTTTCTGAATGACAAACTCACCGGTCTTTGCGTAATGTTCCAGCGTTGCGATAACCGCATCGGTAAGCGGTGTCGGTGTGGAACTGCCTGACGTAACGGCGATCCGGTGTTTTCCGCGGACCTGATCTTCCTTCAGGTCATCCGCAGTTTCAATCAGCAATGCAGCGGGGATACCCGCTTTTTTTCCGATTTCACGCAGCTGATTGGAATTGTTGGAATGGGGATCGCCGACAACGACCAGAAGATCGGTATCGGTAAGCGCCATGACCGCTTTCTGACGCATGGTTGTGGCAGTGCAGATCTCCGGATTTGCGGCAGCGTCCGGATAACGTTTCAGGCATTCCGCAATCAGTTCCTCCGTATCCAGCATGGAGAGGGTGGTCTGATTTGTGATCATGACATTTTCCAGCGGTCCAAGCTGTTCGAGGTCCTGAACCGAAGTGATCAGGTGAACACGCGGGCTGATGCCGAGCGCGCCTTCCGCTTCCGGATGATTCTTTTTGCCGATATACAGAACATCTCCCGAAACGGTATGTTCGCGGATCAGGCGATGCGTTTTTTCCACATCCGGACAGGTCGCATCGACGATCGTGAGACCTTTTGACCGTGCTTTTTCAAAAACGGCATCACTTACGCCGTGCGCTGTAAAAATGACAATTCCTTCATCAATCTGATCAAGCAGCTCAAGCCGGGTCAGACCGGGGGATTCCAGACATCGGATTCCCAGTTTCTCACAGGCTTCCACAACATATCGGTTGTGCACAATCATTCCCAGCATGCTGATTTTCCGGTCGGGATAGGTCTCTGCTGTTTTCCGGGCAATCTGTATTGCCCGAACCACACCCTGACAGTACCCTCGCGGGACAACTTTGATAATCTCCATAGAACCTCCGCTGTAAATCCATTATAATTGGGATGATTTTGCAGAATGGAAGAATTGTATGAAAAAATTTACCGATTTTAATCTGAGTAAAAAAACAATGCGGTTTATCCAGCTGAACGGATTCCGCGTACCGACACCGATTCAGGAAGAGGTGATTCCGACCATGCTGAAGGGAAAGGACGTGATCGGTCTTTCCAAAACCGGCACCGGAAAATCTCACGCATACCTGATTCCGCTTTGTGAACGGATGGACTCCTCTAAAAACAATGTTCAGGCTGTCATCACTGCACCGACCAGAGAACTCGCTGTGCAGATTTTTGAGAAGGCAAAACGGATGGCGGAAGTCGATCCGGGTCTGCGGATCCGTCTGTATGTCGGAGGCAAGGACCGCGAGAAGGACCTGCGTCAGCTGAAAGCGTCACAGCCGCATATTGCGATCGGAACGCCCGGCCGCATTAAGGATCTGTTTCTGGATGAAGGTGCACTGCGTATCGACAAAGCTGCCGTGCTCATTGTCGATGAAGCGGATATGACACTTGAATACGGCTTTCTGAATGAAATTGATGCCTTTGCGGGAAGAATGTCGGAAGACCTTCAGATGGCCGCATTCTCCGCAACGATGCCGGATCAGCTCAAACCGTTCCTGCGGAAATACATGCATCAGCCGCAGACTGTAAAAATTGAGGAAAGCCGTTTTTCACCGGATATCACGCATATTCTGGTACCTTGTTACCACCATTCCTATCAGGAAGTGATCCGCTCCATTCTGCCGGGATTTCAGCCGTATGTATGTCTGATTTTCGCAAATACACGGGAAACGGCGCATGAGATTGCGGAAGACCTTCGTGCGATGAAACTTCCGGTCACAGAACTTCATGGCGACCTTGAAAGCCGGAAACGCAAACAGGCGATGAAGGAACTGTCACTCGGTATCAACTCCTATGTTGTCGCAACGGACCTTGCGGCCAGAGGAATTGACCTGGACACCGTCACCCATGTTATTTCCTGCGGATTCCCGGAGGATCTGGAGTTCTATATTCACCGTGCAGGCCGTACCGGCCGTGCCGGTTCCACCGGAATCTGCTATGCACTTTATAAGGAAAACGATGATCAGGCGATCCGCTCACTGATGAAATCCGGTGTGCACTTTGAACACCGCAGATACCGCAAGGACGGCTGGCAGGATCTCCATCCGTACGGTCAGAAACGGCTGAAGAAGGATGATGAGATCGAGAAGCAGATTGCGATGATCATGACCAAAAAGAATACAAAGGTCAAACCCGGATACAAAAAGAAGCGTGCCGCAAAGATCGAACAGATCCACCGGAAAAAGAAGCGGGAGTTTATCCGTTCCAAGATCAAGGAAGAAAAGCTTGCAAGGTATAAGGAAAACAGCCGCGCGGAGAAAAAGGGATGATCATCGGATCACATGTGTCCATGAGCGGTCCGGATTTTGTGCTTGGCTCGGTTGAGGAAGCACTTGGATACGGCGCAACCGCGCTCATGCTTTATACCGGTGCACCGCAGAATACAAGACGCAAACCGACGGAGGAACTGAAGATTGAAGCCGCAAAAGTCCGTATGGCGGAAGCCGGCATTCCGATGGAACATCTGATCGTGCATGCGCCGTATATTATCAATCCGGCAAATTCTGTTAAGGAAGAAGTCATGGATCTTGCCAGAACGTTTCTGATTGAGGAAACCCATCGGACTGCCGCAATCGGTGCCTCCTATATGGTCCTGCATCCCGGAAGCTTTACGACAACAGATCTTGCGACAGGCATTCAGACTGCCGCATCACAGTTCAATACGATTGCGGATGATCTTGCGCCAGGGGTGACGATCTGTCTTGAAACCATGGCTGGAAAGGGAAGCGAAATCGGTTATCAGCTCGAACAGCTTGCGGAACTTCTTTCCAGAGTTACGCATCCGGAACAGTTTGGAATCTGTCTGGATACGTGTCATATGAACGATGCAGGATATGATGTAACCGATTTTGATGCGGTTCTCGATGCGATTGACCATACACTCGGATTATCCAGGCTGAAGGTGATCCACCTGAATGATTCCAAGAATCCAAGGGGAGCCCGCAAGGACCGACACGAGAATATCGGATTCGGTACGATCGGCTTTGAAGCACTTCATGCGGTTGCCGTAAATGAGCGGACTGCATTGATTCCGAAGATCCTGGAGACACCGTGGGTAGCCGGACATGCGCCGTACGGTATTGAAATTGAACAGCTTCGTACCGGAAGCTTTTCCAGAGAACCGCTGATCGAATTGGGACACGATTAAAAAACACAGGTTTGTAACCTGTGCTTTTTTGAATCAGGAATTCTGTTTTTGCGCAACCAGCGCATCGATTTCCTTTTTGAGTTCTGCGGCCAGCTGATCCTGAGGAACCTGACGGAGAATCATGCCGTGGCGGAAGAGAATACCGCCTTCATGGGATCCGGCAATACCGATATCTGCACGTTCCGCTTCCTGCATGCCGTTTACCGGGCAGCCCATAACCGCAACTGTAATATTGGAGCGGATGGTACTCAGATAGTCCTCAATCTCCCGTACGATCGGCAGCATATCATACTGGATTCGTCCGCAGGTCGGGCAGGCAATCAGGTCCGGCTGATTCTCAATCAGTCCGAAACAGTTCAGGAGCTGTTTTCCGATAATGAGTTCATCCTTCGGAGGAGCAGAGACGGATACACGGATCGTATCACCGATACCTTCATGAAGCAGAATACCAAGCGCAGCCGAACTCTTTACGGCAGAGCCGGTAAATCCGCCGGCTTCCGTTACACCCAGATGGAGCGGATAGGGGAATGCTTCCGCCGCAGCTTCATAGGCCGCAACGGTCAGCGCCACGTTGCTCGATTTGAAGGACAGACAGATATCATGGAAATCCAGTTCTTCAAGAATATCGACATGGCGGCGGGCACTTTCGATCATTGCCTCGGCACAGGGTTTCCCGTACTTTTCCAGCAGGCTTTTCTCCAGCGATCCGGTGTTGATTCCGATCCGGATCGGGACATGGCGTTCCTTACAGCGGGATACGACTGCCTCAGTGTGAGAACGGTCTCCGATGTTTCCGGGATTGATGCGGATTGCATCAATCCCCTGATCCAGACAGTTCAGCGCAAGCAGATAATTGAAATGAATATCTGCGACAATCGGTACACTGACGTGTTCCTTGAGCGCGGCGATGGACCGGCTGTCTTCTTCATCCAGTACAGCAACTCTTACAATCTCACAGCCGTGCTCTGCCAGTTCATTGATCTGAGCAGCGCTTGCGGCAGTATCTTTTACAGGCACATTTGTCATCGACTGCAGGACGCAGCGGTTCTGTCCGCCGATCTGCACATTTCCGACATGAATGGGCCGTGTTTCCGTACGTTTTACCATTTTTGTAATCTCCTATGCCACAATTATTGCACAAAGCGGACTATTCCGCCTGAAGCGGGGGAAAAAAAGATGGTTCTATCTTCGGTTTTGAATATAATGGAGCAGTAAAGAAACGGAGAAGCAGTGTATGGATTACAGTAAGCTTGCACTTGAACTGCATGAAGCTCATCAGGGAAAGATTGAAGTTATTTCGAAAGTCAGAGTCGAAACCGCAGATGATCTCAGCACCGCGTATACACCCGGCGTTGCGGAACCCTGCCGGAAGATTGCGGAAAATCCGGAGGATGTATACCGTTATACCTCCAAGGGAAACATGGTAGCGGTTGTGACGGACGGAACCGCTGTTCTCGGACTGGGAGATATCGGTCCGAAGGCAGGTCTTCCGGTCATGGAGGGCAAAGCGGTCCTCTTCAAACAGTTCGGCAATGTGGATGCATTTCCGATCTGCCTTGACACCACGCATACCGATGAGATCGTTGAAACAGTTGTCCGGATTGCGCCTTCCTTCGGAGGAATCAATCTTGAAGATAT
>ODAI012473204.1_pt1 | contig 12496 bp, 10 predicted proteins | sample 1539321 | NCBI WGS metagenome assembly ODAI01 (sample SAMN02144231, study PRJEB22623) | gut metagenome | biome: sheep rumen | host: Ovis aries | place: New Zealand
GGTGGAGAGGACCGGGACCATGCTGCATCTGCCTCAGGAAGAGATCCGGCTGCAGCTGGAAAACCTGGCAGTGGACCGCAGGGTCCGGATCCTCTTCAAAGAGCCCCCTTTTTCCGCGGACCCGGGACAGCCGGATCCGTCCGCAGGCTATGCCGGAGTCCCGGGGCAGCCGGATCCCTCCATGGCCTATTCCGCGGATCCGTCCATGGCTTATCCCGCGGATCCCTTCCCCGGATCCTCCGGGGAGAGCCGGGAGGAGACCGAGGTCTACCTGACCGGCGTCTTCCGGCGGGAGCAGGAGATCGCGAAAATGCTCCTGGATCTGGACGCCAGGGTCCGCGGAGGAAAAAATGGACCGGAGGCCCGGAAAAAGACGGAAAAGAGGATCCGGGCTCTCGAAAAGGAAGAGAAGATCACCCTGGATCCCCTGCAGCGGCAGGCGGTCCTGGCGGCGGAGGAAAACGCGATCCTCCTGATCTCCGGCGGACCCGGAACGGGAAAGACGACGACCATCAACACCATCATCCGCTTTTTTATGGGAGAGGGCCTGCGGGTCCTTCTGGCGGCGCCCACGGGCAGGGCGGCCAGGCGGATGTCGGAGGCGACCGGCTATGCCGCCATGACCATCCACCGGCTGCTGGGGGTCCGGTCGGTCGGAGACGGGACCGGCGCGGATGCCTTTTCCGGCGGTCCGGGAAAGGACCCGGCGGACAGCTGGTCCGGCCCGGAGGCGGGTTCCCGGTCCGGAGACAAAAATTACTCCTATTTTGAAAGGGACAGGGATAACCCCCTGGAGGCGGATGTCGTCATTATAGACGAGATGTCCATGGTCGATATGAACCTCTTCCACGCCCTGCTCAGGGCCGTTCCGGACGGAGCCAGGCTCATCATGGTAGGGGATGTCAACCAGCTGCCCAGCGTCGGACCGGGCTGTGTCCTCCAGGACCTGATCGAATCGGAGGCCTTCCAGACGATCATGCTGCAGCATGTCTTCCGCCAGGCCAGTGAGAGCGATATCGTCATGAACGCCCACCGGATCCTGGAGGGGGCCTCGCTCTCCATGGACAACCGGAGCAGGGACTTTTTCTTTCTGGAGCGCGACCAGGTGCCGGTGATCTACAAGCACATGGTCCAGCTGATCCGGGAGATGCTGCCCGGGTATGTGGGCTGCAGGGCCGGGGAGATCCAGGTGCTGACCCCCATGAGGAGGGGGAGCCTGGGAGTCATGCGGCTCAATGAGGTCCTGCAGAGCGTGCTCAATCCGCCCGCGGAGGGCAAAAGGGAGCACACCAGCCATGAGACGGTCTTCCGCGAGGGGGACAAGGTCATGCAGACCCGCAACAACTACGCGATCGAATGGGAGATCCGGGGCAATTTCGGCATGCCTGTCGACCGGGGGACCGGAATCTTCAACGGGGATTTCGGCCGGATCCTGGAGATCAATCCCCAGAGCGAGACCATGACGGTGGTCTTTGATGAGTCCAGGACAGTGGAATATCCCTTTTCCGAGCTGGAGGACCTGGACCTGGCCTATGCAATCACGGTGCACAAGTCCCAGGGATCGGAGTATCCGGCGGTGATCCTGCCGGTCATCACGGGGCCCTCGGGGCTTTTCAACCGGAACCTCCTCTACACCGCGGTCACCAGGGCCAGAAACTGCGTCGTGATCCTGGGCAGCCGGTCCGGCGTGGAGCGCATGATCGCCAATACCAGCCGCACCAGGCGCTGGACGGGCCTGCGGGACCGCATCCGGGACCAGCTGGCCTGATTCCGCTTTTGCGTATGTGCAGCATCCGGGCCGGCTGGCCTGATTCCGTTTTTGCGTATGTGCAGCATCGGGGACCAGCTGACCTGACCCCTCCTCCGGCCCGGTCCGGGGAAAGAGACCTGCGCAGGACCCAGGACTCGCGCGCAAGCCTTACATTATGACATCAGGAGTCTGCAGATGAAGGATGGAAAAGAGACCCTCCGCGAGGGATCGCGGATCCGGAAAATGCTCGCGGCGCCCCTTTCGGTCTCCCGCGACCTGGTCTTCCCGAGGCGGTGCCCGGTCTGCGACCGCCCTGTGCGGCCCGCCGGGGCCCTGATCTGCCCGGAGTGCGAGCAGATGCTGGAGAGGGTGGAGGAACCGGTCTGCCGGCGCTGCGGCAAGCCCCTCCGGTCCCCGGACCGGCATTTCTGCGGGGACTGCCTGTCCCTGCGCCACATTTATGAGCGGGGCTGCGCTGTCTTTACCTACCACAGCGCCGCGGGCGGCCTCTTCCGCTTCAAATACGGGGGCAGGCAGGAGTACGGAGCCTTTTACGGCAGCTGCATGGCGCAGAAGTTAGAGGAATTCACGGGCAGGGCCTGGACCGGACAGGATCCCGGCCTGCCGGACCCTGAGGATCTCCGGACAGGGGGCGGGTATCCCCGCCCCGGGATCCCGCGGCCGGATTTTCTGGTCCCCGTCCCTCTCTCCGCCCGGCGCCTCAAAAAGCGGGGCTACAACCAGGCCCTGGTCCTGGCCCGGGAGGTCTCCGCGCGCACGAAAGTCCCGGTCCTGGACCATGCTCTGGGCCGCGTGTCCGACACCCTTCCCATGAAAAACATGGCCCCCGCAGAGCGCCAAAATAATTTGAAAAAGGCTTTTCAGGCATTTGGAAATGATGTAGAATTAAAAACGATTATGCTCATTGATGATATTTATACAACAGGATCGACAGTGGATGCCTGCGCGGACGCCCTGTACAGGCGCGGAGCCGGGCATGTCTTTTTCATGACGCTGGCGATCGGAGAGGACAGTTCAGACGGATAAACGGCAGCCGAAGGCGGAAGGAGAGCAGGAGCAGAACATGCTGAATGAGGAAAAAATCCGCGTGATGACCCGCGTCACGGTCTACGAGGAAGGACGGGGCATCAGCGATGAGAGGACCGCGAAATACTTCCGGGGCGACTATGTCTTTGGAGCCATGGTCTTTTCCTTTTTCACGGGGACCCTGGCCTGGGGGATCTGTGCGGCCATTTACTGCGGCTATTTCTTTGAACAGATCTTTTTTTCGGTCTACGAGAATGCTTTGGATCCGATCCTGCGTCTCGGTGTGATGAGCTATGCAGCCTTCATGGCCGTATACATGATCGCGACCTTCCTGATCTATCAGGCCCGCAGCGCGGCTTATGCCAGGCGGCGGATGCTGTATGAGCAGGATCTGGACAGGCTGCTGGAGATCAGTGACAGTGAATACAGATGATCCCGGTCCCGCGGGACGGACATCTATTCTTCATCGCGCAATACCCTTGACTTCAGTCGTGGGATACGCGCGCAAAAAAGGAAACTCGCTTCATCGTGGGTACAATCCCGCGATGAAGAATTTTCAGCGACGGAGGCGGAATGAACGGGACTGCTGGAATCTACCAATTGAGAGAGAGATTAATATTGTTTTATAAAAAGCAGGAGTATCTGCTGGTCCCGGTTTTCCGGTTCGCGGTCTCCCTGGCCCTGCTCCTCCTGCTCCGCGCCCACCTGGGCGTGCACGGACCTGCCGGCGGCGCGCTTGAGAGCACCCTTCTCAACGTGATCATCGCCCTGGTCTGCTCCATGCTGCCGCCCGGCTTCGCGGCGGCCGTCATCAGCCTGGTAATGGTCTGGGACCTGTACAGGCTGTCGCTGGAGGCGACAGCTCTTTGCGCGGCACTGCTTCTGCTCTGCCTGCTCGTATATTTCCGGTTTTCACCTCCCGACACCATGGTGCTGCTGATCATGCCGATCGCCTATGCCTTAAACCTGCACTATGCGGTGCCGGTTTTCGCGGGCCTCCTCTTTGGCCCCGGGACTGCGGTACCGGTCGTGTTCGGGCTTATTTTTACAAGGTATGTCCTGCTGGTGGAGGAGAGTCTGCCGGCCATGGGCAGCACGGCTGCCGGCGCCGCCCTCACGGGAGAGCGCCTGATCAGCAACTTCCGCGGTCTGATCGACGGCATGATGGGGGACAGGGGACTGATCATCCTGGCCGCCGCGCTGGCCGTCACGGCAGTGGTCGTCTGCTTTATCCGCCACCTGGTCATGGCCAATGCCTGGACGGCGGCGATCACCGTGGGCTGCGTGCTGGAGCTCCTGATCCTCCTGATCGGTGATATGCGCTTCGATACCAACATAGACCTGGGCAGGGTCTTCGCGGGGATCGTGATCTCCTTCCTGCTGGCGCAGGTCTTCCGGTTCTTTGCCTTCAATGTCGATTATCTGCGCATTGAAAGTACGCAGTTTGAGGATGAAGACTACTATTATTATGTAAAAGCGGTTCCAAAGGTCATGGTTCCGATCCCTTCGATGTCTGTCACCAATATCAATGAACAGACAGAAAGAACAGCCATCCGGAAGAACGGAGAGGAAGATTAACCATTGAATTTTCCCGGGGTAGACTTTTTTTATTATTATATTTCCCAGCTTCGTATACCCGATGTGAGATGGACGGATGTCGTTGAAGTCCTGATCATTTCCTATCTGGCATATCATATCCTGCTTTGGGTCAAGAATACGCGCGCCTGGCAGCTGATGAAGGGAATCGCCGTAGTCGGAGCGATCGCCCTGGCAGCAGCTGTCTTTAACATGACCACGATCCTGTGGATCTTCCAGAATGTCGCAGGGATCGCAGTCACAGCGCTCGTCATCATCCTGCAGCCTGAGCTCCGCCATGCCATGGAGGAACTGGGCCGCAGAAATATTCTGAGCTCTCTGTTCAAAATGGAGCCCTCCAAGACGGAGGAGGGCCGTTTTTCCGACCGGACCATCAATGAGCTGGTGAGGGCCTGCACGGAGATGGGCCGGGTCAAGACCGGTGCCCTGATCGTGATCGAGGTGACCACGCCGCTCCTGGAGTATGAGAGGTCGGGGATCGAGATCGACGGCATCGTCTCCAGCCAGCTGTTGATCAATATTTTTGAAAAAAATACGCCCCTCCATGACGGCGCGGTCATTATCCGCGGCAACAGGGTCGTCTCCGCGACCTCCTATCTGCCCCTGTCCTCCTCCAGACTGGACAAGAATCTGGGGACCAGGCACCGGGCGGGCGTCGGGATTTCCGAGGAGACGGATTCCCTGACCCTGATCGTGTCGGAGGAGACCGGCCATCTGAGCTATGCCTACAAGGGCAGGCTCTGGAGCAACGTGACGCCGGAGGAGCTCAGAGGGGCTCTGACCCGGCTGCAGAACAAGCTCTCCGAGGAGGAGGCAAAGAACGCCAGCCGCACGGTCCTGGGAGACACGATCAGCAAGATCGGAAAGAGCGCCAGCGCTCTGCGCAGGACCCGGACCTCAGCCGCCGGACCTGAGGCGGAAGGCGGAAGCGAAAAGGAAGGGAAGACCGGCCCTTCGGCAAAGGATGATAAGGGAAAGGAGGGCGACGCGCATGATTAAGCGTATCAAAGACCTGGACCCCAACATCTGGCTCAAGGTCGTCTCGGTCATTCTGGCCATGGCGCTCTGGTATATAACCAATTATTTCAGCGATCCGGCCATCCGCATGACCGTCAACAATGTCAGTGTGGATATCCTGCACGGAGAGGTGATCGAAAATCAGGGGGACATGTATACGGTCCTGGACAATACGGACGAGATCCCCGTCGTCACCCTGCAGGCCAAGCGGTCGGTCATCGACAAGCTGGAGTCCAAAAATATCATCGCAACGGCGGACTGCCGGGATATGGAGCAGGACGGGTCCATCCGGATCGTCCTGACGACAGACAAATACAGCGGCAGCGTCGAGCGCATGTCAGGCAGCATCTCCCACGTCCAGCTCAGGGTGGAGCCCAAGGCTACAAAGTCGCTCCCGCTCGAGGTGGAGACGGAGGGGAGCCCGGCAGGCGGCTATATCCTGTATGAAGCAGCTTCCGAACAGAACCAGGTGATCGTCTCGGGGCCCCAGTCCTACGTCAACAACGTGGGCAGGGCCGTCGCGTCCGTGGATATCTCCGGCGCGGAGAGGAGCATCAATTCCTATCCGGAAATCGTTCTGTACGACGAAGACGGCAATGTCATTTCTTCAGAAGAGAGGGAGACCCAGAAACTCCATCTCAATATCTCTTCTGTAAAGGTGGTCGCGACGATCTATCAGACGAAGGAAGTCCCGGTCACCTGCGGTTCGGGGGTGCCGATCGCGTACGGCTACAACCTGGAATCGGAACCGGCGGCTGAGCCGGGCTCCGTGACAGTGGCCGGCGCGGCGGGGATCCTGCAGGATTTTGAACAGGTGGAGATCCCGGCGGAAGACATAGCGTCCGAACCGCTCACCACAAATATTCACAAATCGCTGAAGATCAGCAAATATCTGCCCGAGGGAATCTTCCTGGCGGACAGCAGCGCGGACACAGTGACTGTGTTTGTGCGCATAGAAGAAGTCGATTCCGGAGAATCCTCCGGAACGGCGGAGACAGATACCGGCGTGACGGCAGCTGAAGAGGAGACAGCAGAGGAAGGAAATTCGTAACGCCGGACAGCAGCATTTATGGAAATGGAGTAATAAGACAATGCTGAATTACAAAAAGTACACAAAGAACCCTGTGGTAAGTTATCCGGAGAGACAGTGGCCTGACAAGGAGATCGAGAAGGCTCCCGTATGGTGCAGCGTTGACCTGCGCGACGGCAACCAGGCCCTGATCGATCCCATGGTCGTCAGTGAAAAGATGGAGATGTTCAGACTCCTGCTCAAGCTCGGCTTCAAGGAGATCGAGATCGGTTTCCCCGCGGCCAGCCAGATCGAGTATGATTTCCTCCGCGCCCTGGTCGACAATGATATGATCCCGGATGACGTCTATGTCCAGGTCCTCTCCCAGTGCAGAAAGGAGCAGATCGACAGGACTTTCGAGGCCATCAAGGGGATCAAGAACGTTATTTTCCACATTTACAATTCCACCTCGACCCTGCAGCGGGACGTGGTCTTCAATATGGACCGCCAGGGCATCATCGAGATCGCCCAGAACGGAACCCGCTGGGTCAAGGAGGGGGCAAAGAACTTCGACGGCAACCTGGTCCTGGAGTATTCCCCCGAGAGCTTCACGGGAACCGAGCTGGACTTCGCCCTCGAGATTTGCACCGCCGTCCAGGACATCTGGCAGCCCACGAAGGAAAAGCCCATGATCTTCAACCTTCCTTCGACGGTTGAGATGAACACGCCCAATGTCTACGCCGACCAGATCGAGTGGATGAGCAGGCACTTCAAAAACCGCGACAGCATTATCCTCAGCGTCCACCCTCACAATGACCGCGGCTGCGGCGTCGCCGCTGCGGAGCTGGCCCTCCTGGCAGGCGCCCAGCGAATCGAGGGGACCCTTTTGGGCAACGGCGAGCGCACCGGCAACGTGGACCTGCTCAACATCGCCTATAACATGTTTACCCAGGGCATCAACCCCGAGCTGGATATCGAGGACATCAACGAGATCATCGACGTCTATGAGCGCTGCAACAAGATGAGCGTCGACGAGCGCCACCCCTACGCCGGCAAGCTGGTCTTCACGGCCTTCTCCGGCTCCCACCAGGATGCCATCAACAAGGGCATCGCGGCCATGAAGGAGCGCAAGTCCGAGATCTGGGACGTCCCCTATCTCCCCATCGACCCCTCCGACATCGGCAGGGTCTACGAGCCCATCATCCGCGTGAACTCCCAGTCCGGCAAGGGCGGCGTAGCTTTCATCATGAGCACCTACTACGGCTTCAAGCTCCCCAAGGGCATGCACGGCGAATTCGCCAAGGTCGTCCAGGACATTTCCGAGAAGGTCGGCGAGGTCCCGCCGGAGAAGATCATGGAGGCCTTCCGTCAGGAATACCTCTACAAGAACGAGCCCCTGCATTTCAAGAAGGCACAGGTCTCCGATCTGAGCGACGACGTCAAGACCCCCTTCGACACAAGGATCCGCGTCGACTATTCCAACCACGGCATACCCGAGTTCTTCGAGGCCTCCGGCAACGGCCCTCTGGACGCCCTCCAGAGAGGCTTCCGCGAGAAATTTGGCTACAACCTGCGCATCCTGGACTACGAGGAGCACGCTCTCCAGTCCGGCTCTGACTCCCAGGCGGCCGCCTACATCCACCTGCTGGACGGCGAGACCGGCAGAGTCACCTACGGCGTCGGCGTGAGCTCCAACATCACCCGCGCCTCCATCCGCGCCGTCTTCTCCGGCATCAACAGGCTGGGCCTGGGCGAGAAGCAGCAGGGCATCGCGGACCATTATTGAGAAACCATAGTTACTATCACAGTCCCTTCGGAACTGTGATAGTAACATGCGAAAATCGTATTCCAATGCGCTATACGCGCACGATTTTCGCTCTCTTACTCGGGTTTTTGCATGATAAAGCCATGCAAAAACGCCTCGAATTTACTGGCTGTGAATAGAAACAAACCATACCCAGGTTAAATATATTCAGCAGATGCTGAGCAGTTACAGATAAACACGAATAAAGCAGGCTATTGGTGAACCGGGGGCCCCTGCGGCCTCCGGTCCACATGTCTGGTGTCAAGGCCTGAACCCGTTTTACCGGGGCCCCCTGTGGGGCTGTACCGGCGAAATATGACGGAGGCGGCGCGCCGGCGGAGGACCCCGGGCCTGTCAGGGAGGAAAAAAAGTGGCAGAACAGAAAAAACTGGTCGCCGAGATCACGGCGATGGACGAGGACTTTACACAATGGTATACAGATGTCTGTATCAAGGCAGGCCTGATCGCCTATTCCAATATCAAGGGCTTCATGGTCTATAAGCCCGCGGGCTACGCGATCTGGGAGGCGGTCCAGAAGCACCTGGACGCCCGTTTCAAGGCAGTCGGCGTTGAAAACGTCTACCTTCCCATGCTGATCCCGGAGCGGCTCCTGAGCAAGGAGAGCGATCTGGTCGAGGGCTTTGCCCCCGAGGTCGCCTGGGTCACCCACGGCGGCTCCGAGGAGCTCGACGAGCGCGTCTGTGTCCGTCCCACCTCCGAGTCCCTCTTCAGTGACTTCTACAGGGGAGAGATCCAGTCCTACCGCGACCTTCCCAAGATCTACAACCAGTGGTGCAGTGTCGTCCGCTGGGAAAAGGAGACCCGTCCCTTCCTCCGCTCCAGAGAATTCATGTGGCAGGAGGGACACACTGTGCACGCCACCGCCGAGGAGGCCGAGGCGAGGACCCAGCAGATGCTCAACGTCTACGCGGACTTCTGCGCCGAGGACCTGGCCATCCCCACCATCAAGGGCAGAAAGACCGACAAGGAGAAATTTGCCGGCGCGGTCGCGACCTACACGATCGAGGCCCTGATGCACGACGGCAGAGCCCTCCAGTCCGGCACCAGCCACGACTTCGGCGACGATTTCGCAAAGGCCTACGGCATCCTCTTCACGGACAAGGACAACAAGCAGAAGCACGCCTTCCAGACCTCCTGGGGCCTGTCCACCCGCATCATCGGCGCCCTGATCATGGTGCACGGCGACAACTCCGGCCTGGTCCTGCCTCCCCGCATCGCGCCCACCCAGGTCATGATCGTCCCCATCCAGCAGCGCAAGGCCGGCGTCCTGGACAAGGCCTATGAGCTCAGGGAGACCCTGAGCAATTTCCGCGTCAAGGTCGACGACAGCGACAAGAGCCCCGGCTTCAAGTTTGCCGACCAGGAGATGCGCGGTATTCCGCTCCGCGTCGAGATCGGCCCCCGCGACATCGAGAACGGCAAGTGCATCATCGCCCGCAGGGACAACGGAGTCAAGGAGGAGTGCGCCCTCGAGAATCTTGCCGCCAGGATCGGAGACCTGCTCCCTCAGATCCAGCAGGATATGTATGACCGGGCAAAGAAGCACCTGGAGGACCATACCTACACCGCAGTCACCCGCGAAGAGTTCGAGAAGACCTTTGCGGAAAAGAGCGGCTTCGTCAAGGCCATGTGGTGCGGCGAGCTCGCCTGCGAGGAAGAGATCAAGGAAAAATACGGCGTGACCAGCCGCTGCATGCCCTTCGAGCAGGAGGAGCTCGCGGCGACCTGCGTCTGCTGTGGAAAACCCGCCAAAAAGATGGTCTACTGGGGCAGGTCCTATTAATAAGACCGCCGGTCCTTTTTCGGTCGGTACGCGCCCTGCGTGACTTCTTGCGGACAGGAGGTGGAACCGATTGAAAAAGATGAAAGAGATAAAGATCCCGGACGGGGCGTACAGGATCCTGCGCGTCCTGGAAGACCACGGCTATGAGGCCTTCGTGGTGGGCGGCTGTGTCCGGGACAGCCTTCTGGGCAGAGACCCCCACGACTGGGACATCACGACCTCGGCCCTTCCGCAGGAGGTCAAAAAGCTTTTTCCCAGGACCATAGACACCGGGTTAAAGCACGGGACGGTCACCATCCTCGCGGGCAGAGAGGCCTACGAGGTCACAACCTACCGGATCGACGGGGCCTACCTGGACGGCAGGCACCCCTCAGGCGTCACCTTCACGACCAGCCTCGAGGAGGACCTCAGGCGCCGGGACTTCACGATCAACGCCATGGCCTACAGCGCCCGAGCGGGCCTGCAGGACTTTTTCGGCGGGGCAGAGGACCTGGAAAAAGGCCTGATCCGGGCTGTGGGAGACCCCGAAAAGCGGTTCGGAGAGGATGCCCTCCGCATCCTGCGGGCCGTCCGCTTTTCCGCCCAGCTGGGCTATGAGATCGAGGAGGAGACCCTGCGGGCCATGAAGGACCTGGCCCCCACGCTGGCCAGGATCAGCGCGGAAAGGATCGCGGCCGAGCTGGAGAAGATCCTGGTCTCCCCCCATCCGGACAGGCTCATGACCGCCTATGCCTGCGGGATCACAGCGGTCATCCTGCCCGAATTCGACCGCTGCATGCGGACGCCCCAGAACAACCCCCACCACTGTTACAATGTCGGCGAGCACACGATCCGCGCGGTCATGAACGTGCGCCCGGACCGGATCCTCCGCCTGACCATGCTCCTGCATGATTTCGGAAAACCGGACTGCAGGACCACGGACGACCAGGGAGTTGACCATTTTTACAGACATCCTGATGTCAGCGCCAAAATAGCTGACCGGGTCCTGCGGCGGCTCAAATCGGACAACTTCACCCGCAGGAGCGTCGTCAGGCTGACCAGCTTCCACGACCGGACCTTCCGTCTCACGGAGCCGGCGATCCGCAAGGCCGTGATCGAGGTCGGCGAAGACCTCTTTCCCCTCTATCTGGAGGTTAAGGAAGCGGATATAATGGCCCAGAGCACCTACCAGCGCGGCCAGAAGACTGCCTATCTGGAAGAGGTCCGCAGACTCTACAGGCGGATCCTGGACAGGGGGGACTGCCTGTCTCTCAAAGACCTGGCAGTCAGCGGAGACGACCTGATCGCGGCGGGGGTCAGGGAAGGCCGGGACATCGGGCGGATCCTTCATGAAATGCTGATGGATGTCGTCGATACCCCCGGTCACAACAACAGGGAATACCTGCTGCACAGATATGTCAGATCATGACAGTGGTGCAGGGGGCAGGCTCATGCCCCTCGAGGGGCACGGCGTTACATGCCCACGCCCTTTGAAGGGACGTGTACAGTAACAGCTTTGCAGGTATCAGGGAATGCGACCGGTGATACTGTGTTGACAAAGACAGCGATGTACAAGTACAATTAAAGGTACCTTCCTGCTACTGCTCAGCATCTGAAAGCAATGAGCGGCGGGACAGATTTGGACACAGTAATTGCCGCGTATAATTATATTATTGGACGGCGGCCGCACATTAACGAACCTGAAGGCAGGTAAGGATTAAAGGAGAGAACATGAATAAGGGACAGTTTGTTGAGAAGATGCATGAGAAAGCCGGACTCGGCAGCATGAAAGAGACCGAGAAGGCCTACAAGGCTTTCATCGAGACCGTGATCGAAGCCCTCAAGGAAGGCGACAAGGTCCAGCTGGTCGGTTTCGGCACATTTGATATCGGAGAGCGCGCCGCGAGAGAGGGCAGAAATCCCCAGACCGGCGAGTCCATCCAGATCGCTGCTTCCAAGTCTCCCAGATTCAAGGCCGGCAAGGCCTTCAAGGATGCCGTGAACGGCTGAGCATCCGGAATTCTGGATCGGTGAAGCAGGACCTGCAGAAGATCAATAGATGCAGTGCCTATATGTGCCCGCGGCCGCAAGGCTGCGGGCTTTATTCTCAATGCGGAGGATAATGCCCGGACGGGCATTTTCGCGCGCGGGACGCGGGACGTGCCCGCGGGTTTTGAACAGAGAAGGGAAAAGACAGGATGCGGCTGGATAAATATCTGAAGGTCACCAGGCTGATCAAGCGCAGAACGGTTGCCAACGAGGCCTGTGACAACGGAAGAGTGACTCTGAACGGAAAGGTAGCCAGAGCCAGCGCGGAGGTGAAGCCCGGGGATATCATCGGGATCTCCTTCGGAGACCGGGAGACAAAGGCGGAGGTGCTGGCCGTCCGCGAAAATGTCCGCAAGGAGGAGGTCCAGGACCTCTTCCGCTACTGCTGAAAAAACCGGGACTGACCGGGGGCTTTGACCGCCCCGGGGGGACCGGCCTGCA
>ODAI012893262.1_pt1 | contig 12496 bp, 7 predicted proteins | sample 1539321 | NCBI WGS metagenome assembly ODAI01 (sample SAMN02144231, study PRJEB22623) | gut metagenome | biome: sheep rumen | host: Ovis aries | place: New Zealand
TAGGACGCTGCCGGATTCCACAAGGAACCTTGCTATTGCAGGGTTCTTTTTTTATGTTCGTCCGCCGGCGAAAGACTTTACTTAAAATTGATACTTGTGGTAATATCCTTTCAGATGAACGGGGCAACAGAGGGAATGCCCGACGACGAAGGCAAAAGGACATAGGATTAGCTGGTTCGTTTTTTGAATGGTCGGCAGGAATCGGAATCATCGCATGGCGAAAGGAGGAAAAGAGAAGCTGGGAATCTATTTAAACCCGGGAAATGCCGGATTTGCAGAAATGGTAAAATCAGATTATGTGGATAAAACGGAACTGATCGGTTTACTGAACCGAACGATTGGAACCGAACAAAAACTGACCTGTATCAGCAGACCCCGTCGTTTTGGGAAAACCTTTGCCGCCAAGATGCTGTGTGCCTACTATGACAATTCCTGTGATTCGCATTGGCTGTTTGAACAATATCGGATCGCGTCGGATGAAACGTATCAGGAGCATCTGAACAGGTACTATGTCATCTGTCTGGATATAACGGGTTTTATTTCCTCTGCCAAAGTGAAAAACCGGTCCCTGGCTGACATTCCGGATGCGATTGAGAAAGCCATCCTGGAAGATGTTCAGGAAATGGTTCCGGATCTTAACCGGCAGGATGATCTGAAGCAATGCCTCCTTGAACTGGTTCGAAGAACCGGGACACAGCTGATTTTTGTCATTGATGAATGGGACAGTGTGTTCCGGGAAGCCAGGGAGGATGAACAGGCACAGGAGCGGTATCTGAATCTTTTGAGAAGCTGGTTTGAGAATAACAGCTTTACACATGAGGCCGTGGCGGCAGCCTATATGACAGGGATTCTCCCGATCAGGAAAGTCGGATCCCGGTCTGCTATATCGGATTTTCAGGAGTATTCAATGCTCGAGCCGCGTGCCTGTGCCAAATACGTTGGATTCACGGAGGAGGAAGTCCGGGAACTGTGTGTCCTTCATGCCATGGACTTTACTCGGATGAAAAAGTGGTATGGCGGGTATCATGTGGGCACCTGTCATTCAATTTACAATCCATATTACGTGATGCAGGCAATTGCCAGAGGGAAAACCAAGCCCTATTGGAAAATGACCTCAGCACCAGATAACCTGATGACCTTTATTGACATGAATCAGGAAGGGCTTCAGGAGGATATTGTCCGGCTGATTGCCGGTGAACGCATTCTCGTGGACACGGATACCTTTCAGAATGATCTGGAGACGTTTACCAGTAAGGATGATGTACTGACACTGCTGATTCATCTGGGATATCTGACCTGTATGGAAGAAGACGGGAACATTAACGCTGCCTGGATTCCAAATGCGGAAATACGTGATGAATTTGACAGAATCCCTCGCAGGACAAGACACAGTCATCTGATTAAACTTGTGCGAAAATCTGATCAGCTTCTTGAGGACACAGTTGCAGGAAACGGTGATGCCGTTGCAAAAGTCATTCAGGCGGTCCGTGAAACAGAGGATACCCCAACCGGATACACCAATGAACAAAGTTTGTGTGTTGCCATGAAGAAGGCGTACATCTCTGCGGTGGGTCAGTATGCCAAAATAGAGGAACTGCCAGCAGGACACGGAATCGCAGATGTCGTTTTTCTGCCAAAGAAGTATTCACGCCTTCCGGCGATAATTGTCGAACTTAAAAGGGATAAGACGGCAGAAGGCGCAATCCGGCAGATCAGGGAAAAGCACTATCCGAAAGTAATTGAAAAGTACGAAGGGGAGATTCTGCTGGCGGGAATCAGCGTCGATGAAACTACCGGGCAGTATACCTGCGTGATTGAGAAACGCTGCAAAGCCTCAGGTACTTCCGGACAGGACCCATAAAAATGCCTGAACAGATCGTATAGACTGTGACAGGTTTGCAGATAAAGCTTGTCAGGGTGGCTTTTGTCATCACATAAAACAATGAGGAGGACGGTTTCGTGAAACCAATCAACTGGAATGAGAACTGGAAGTTTTGGGCGGATAAGGATGCCTTTGCGCTGGTGTGGAATATTCCTGAACATGCGCGGGACATTACGCTGCCTCATGATGCCATGATCGAAAATCCGGCAAGACCGGACAGTCCCAACGGCGGCAATACCGGCTACCGGGACGGAGGCAATTATACCTATGTCAAGCAGATCACACTGGCAGCGGAGGATCTGGGGAAAAAGTACATTCTCCGCTTTGACGGCGTGTATTGTCATGCTCTGGTCTATGTCAACGAGCAGCTGGCCGGTAGTGAGGCCAACGGGTACACCAGTTTCTATGTGGATCTCACGCCGCTTCTGCATGCCGGCTGCAATGAGATCCGGGTACAGGTACGCAATGCGGGGATGACCAATTCGCGCTGGTATTCCGGCAGCGGCATTTACCGGGATGTCGTCCTGTTTACCTCCGGGGCGACCTATATCGAGCCGGACAATGTCCAGGTAACACCGGAAAGCGTGGATGAGGAGTTTGCACTGCTTTCGGTAAAGACGACGGTGATCAATGAAAGCCTGAATGCCCGCACCCTGATGCTGAGAACGCGGATCCTGTCGGCAGAGGATGCGGAGACGGGACGGGAGCGGACGACGTTCTTCCTGAAAGCCGGGGAGAGCCGGACGCTGACCCAGCACATTCTTGTCAGGAAACCGGCGCTTTGGTCGGAGGAGAATCCCGTGCTGTATCGGGCAGAGGTGAGACTATGTGACGGGGAGACGCAGATGGATCAGGCCGAAACGCGTTTTGGCATCCGGACGCTGTCCCTGGATGCGGCGCGGGGCCTGCGGGTTAACGGGAAGACGGTGAAGCTTCGCGGCGCGTGCATCCACCATGACAGCGGGCTTCTCGGCGCGGCGACCTATTATGATGCCCAGTACAGGCAGGTAAAGCAGCTGAAGGAAGCCGGATTCAATGCGCTTCGGATTTCGCATCATCCGGCGGCGCCGGCACTCCTGGATGCCTGCGATGCGCTCGGTATGTATGTCATGGACGAGTTTTCGGATATGTGGCAGCGGGCCAAGAACGACCTGGATTATGCGCTGGACTTTGATGCCTCCTGGGAAAAGGATGTCCGGCTCATGGTCAGGAAGGACTACAATCATCCGTCGGTTATTCTGTATTCCGTGGGCAATGAGATTCCGGAGATCGGCACGGACTACGGCAGCCTGACCTGTGCCAGAATTGCGGGACTCATGAAGCAGCTGGATCCCACCCGCTATACCACGGCGGGCATCAACGGAGTCTTTGCCGCGGGGGACCAGATGGGGCGTATTATGGCGGACCTCTCCAGGAACATGCAGGCCTCTGGTGAGATTGAGGGAAACGTCAATGATTTCATGACCGTCATGGATACCAAGATGGATGAGATTGTGGTTCATGAGGCCATTTCCGAGCGGCTGGAAAAGGCCTGCGCCAGTCTGGATGTGGCGGGATACAATTATATGACGGCCCGCTACCTGCCGGATTCCGTCAACTATCCGAACCGGGTCATGGTTGGATCGGAGACGTACCCGCCGGAGATTGCCCGCAACTGGGAACTGGTCAGAAAGCTTCCGTCGGTCATTGGGGACTTTACCTGGACGGGCTGGGATTATATCGGCGAGGCCGGTGTCGGAATTCCTGCCTATCGCTTCGGGGAGGGCGGATTTGGTGCCCATTATCCCTGCCAGCTTGCCTACTGCGGTGATCTGGATCTGACCGGCTTCCGCCGTCCGCTGAGCTATTACCGGGAGATTGTCTTTGGTCTTCGTGAACAGCCGTATATTGCCGTACAGAATCCCAATCATTACGGGGAGACGCTGATTAAAACGCCATGGGTCATGTCGGATGCCGAGGAAAACTGGGACTGGTCCGGCTGTGAGGGGAAACCGGTGGTCGTAGAGGTCTATGCCCCCGGAGATGAGGCGGAGCTTTTCCTGAACGGCAAAAGCCTCGGGGTGAAGAAACTGGAAAACTGCCGCGCCCTGTTTGAGACCGTCTATGAACGGGGAACGCTGCAGGCAGCGGCTTACCGGGATGGAAAGAAACTCGGAACATTCGATCTTTCCAGCCCGGAGGGGGAAGACCGTCTGACCCTGAAAACGGATTTCACCGGAGAGGAACTGATCTATCTCACGGTGCAGGTCTGCGGGGAAAACGGCGTCCCGCGGTGCGGTCAGGAGCAGCTGATTACAGCGGAAGTGGACGGAGCGGAACTGCTGGGCGTTGGCAGCGGTGATCCGAAGCCAACCCTTAACTATCCGTCGGGCAAGACCTGGACATACGGGGGCCGGGCGCAGATCATTCTGAAAAAGACCGGAAAGAAACAGATCAAGGTGCGTGTCCTGAGCGAATCTGCAAGTGCAGAAATAGAGATCTGAGCCGAAGAACACACAATCATAACATATGTCGGGTAATTCGAAACGGGCGCTATGTTAAAAACATAGCGCCCGCGCTATACTTTGGGCAGAACGGACAAGGATTCCGTAATCGGATGAAAAGGAGAAAAAACAATGGCAGAATCCCGAAATGTCAAACCTGCATCGCAGGACTCTGGCAAATTGTCCCCGGCATTTGTTTTCTTCCACTCGACCTCTGTGAATGGCACCGCGATGGCCATCGCGGCAACCATTGCGAGTTACTTTTCCCTCTATGCGCAGGAAACCGTGGGCATCACGGCAGCGCAGCTGGCTGTCATTCTGCTGATCTGCAACATCTGGGATGCCATCAACGATCCCCTGATGGGCGTTCTGTGTGAATCGATGACCACCCGCTGGGGCAAGTATCGTCCCTGGTTTGTGTTCACCCCAATCGTCCTCATGGTCGATATGTGGTTCCTGTTCTCAAACCCCACCTTCCTTGCAGCCAGCCCCATGGGCAAGTGCATCTGGACCTGTGCTTGGTACATGGTGTACGGCATGGTTGTGACGGCATATACGATGCCATGGCAGGCCATTCTCCCGGCCATGACATTGGATGACGGCGAGCGCAACCGGGTTCTGACCATCGGCGCGGCGGTCATGGCGCTCATGTTTACCGTTGCCTCCACCTTCTCTACCCAGCTTGTTCAGATCTTCGGCAGCTACCGGAACCTGATGCTTGTCTATTCCTTCTTCGCCATCATCTGCTTCTGGGGTCTGTTCAAGACTTCCGAGGAAAAGTATGTCATGAAGAGCGAGAACAGCGGCGGTCTCAAGCAGCTCGGCTACTTCTTCCGTCATAAGGAAGTCTGGGCCATCATCGTGGTATGGATCTGCGCCTCTGTTTCCTACGGCTTCATGTTTGCCTCCTCCGTTTACTATGCACAGTACATCTGGGCACCGCTGCGTGTCGATTTTGCCGTGATGGACGAGGCAGCCATCGGCGCGACCATTGGCGGCACGATTTCTACGTACATGGGCTTCATTTCCGTCGGTGCACTGGTCTCCATGATGGTGCTCATGCCCATCTTCCTCAAGTTCTTCAAGAGCGGCTGGAAGACGATGCTCTGGTCTCAGATCCTGACCGTTGCCATCTATCTGCTTCTGTTCTTCACCGGCCGCATGAACTTCATGTACTGCTGCGTGATGAGCTTTATCGCCACCGTGGTTGGCGCTATGGTCAACGCACTGACCAACTTCCTGGTCAACGACACCATCGACTTTGTCATGCTCAAGGAAGGAAAGCAGCTCAACGCGGTTGTCTCCTCCATCAAGGGCTTTGCGTTTAAGTGCGGCTCCACCCTGGTCAATTCCGGCATGCTGTTCGTCCTGGCCCTTGCCAAGTTCGACGCCCAGCTGGGACCCTTCGGTCAGCCTGAATCCGCCATCCAGGCCACCAATGTCATTCGTTTCCTGATTCCTGCGATTGTTTCCGGAATCATCATTGTTGTCATGGTCTTCTACCCGATCCGCAAATACTTCCCGGCAATCGCCGAAATGAAGGAAAAGATGGCTAAAGAACAGGCCAACGGTGAGGAAATCCACATCTGATGAACGTATAAAAGGCGAAAAGCCCCACACTCGACAAAGCGTGGGGCTTTTTCCAAAAGGGCTGCTCAGGCAAATGAACAGAGTCGAGCATGCAAAGGAGGAGCCGGGACGGCGAAAGAAATGGTTGGTTCCTGGCCGCTCATTGACGGGTCAGGCATTGGTTTTGCGGTATTCCTGCGGAGAGCAGCCGTAGGTGCTGCGAAACACCCGGGAGAAATGCGTCGGGGAGTTATAGCCAATGATCTCGGCGATGTCCAGAACAGGGAGCTCCGTGTTCAGCAGGTAATCCTTTGCCCGGGTCATGCGGATCTGCTTCAGCAGATCCGAAAAGCTGACGCCGGTGTTCTGCTTGATGAGTGTGCAGAGATGGGGCTTTGAGTAGTGATACTGCTCGGCAAGCTGGGCCAGCGTGACCGTCTGATAGTGATGCCGGATATAGTGCAGGATGACGGAAAAGTCTTTTCCCATGCGGTAATGATAAAACCGGGGGGAATCGCCGGCACTGCGGAGAAACTCGGCAAAGATCAGGTGCATCATGCTGATGACACAGCTGTTGGCATAGATGTCACGGGTATAGCACTCCAGCATGGCTCTTTCCGTAAGCCCGCGGCTGAACTGGGTATCCTCAATCTGGAACATCAGGTAATTGGGTTCCTGCTGCTGCTTCAGAATATTGCGGAAGAAAAGGGAAAGGGCATCGTCCCGGCTGAGCAGGGAAAAGAAGGTGGTCTCAAGGGTGCTGCGCCGCAGCATGAAGGTGTAGACCGTGCTTTCATCGAGAATCTCAACATCATGCTTTGAGCCGGGCGCAATGAAACAGACGGCGCCTTCACGGAACTGGTGTATTTCATCCTCAAAGTGCAGGCAGAAGGAACCCTTCACGGCGAAGTCGATTTCCACAAAATCATGGACATGCAGCAGGGGACGCGTATACCGGGGATGGCGGAGGATAAACACATCCCGCTTGACGGGGATGATATCCCCTTCCACGACTTCCTGTTCCACGGCATCCAGACGATGATGGGTCGGAAAGAACAGCTGGTCTGAGAACGATTCAAAGTCTTCCTCGCTACACTGACGGAAAAAATTCGTATAGCGGACGGCTTCCGGCGGTGTGTGTGTGATGAGTCCCTGTTCATCCAGAAGGTGCACCGCTTCATTGTACTGAAGACGGCTTCCGTTTTTCTGATAATGCTCCCGCAGCACATGCTGCAGGTCGCCGATCCGGATAAAAGAGTACATTATATCACGCTTTCGTATGGGTTAATACTATTACAAAATTATAACAAGATGCCAAGAAAAATACAAGAAAGGATGGGGTCGGAAATTGAAGATCACGCAGATCAAATTTGGCGGTGTACGTGAGCCTTTGGGGTATGCCATGGAAAAGGTCTGCATTTCCTGGAAGGTAACGGACACACAAAGCCAAAAGCCAAAGAACACCATCATTCGGATTACGGCGGCCGATGAGCCGGAGATCTTTCTGGCAGCCCGGGAGGGTGCAGATCTGAACCACACCGGCGAATGCTTTTCCATTCCGCTTTTGCCGCGCAGAGCGTATCGTGCCCTGATACGAGTTGAGGGGGACGCGGGGGACTGCGCTGAGGCGGAGAGCGTCTTTGAGACCGGCAAGCGGGATGAGCCGTGGCAGGCGGACTGGATTGCGGCAAGCAAGGGAGATGGCTGCCATCCTGTCCTGAAAAAGGCGTTTACGGTGAAGACCGGGCTGGTGCGGGCCAGACTCTATGCCACCGGTGTCGGCCTGTTCGAGGCTTTTGTCAACGGAGAAAAGCTGGGGGATGAGTACCTGAAACCAGGGGTCACCAACTATGAACGGCGTATTCAGGTCATTACCTTTCCGGTGGAAGGGCTCAAAGAAGGCGAAAACGACCTGAGCTTCCTCCTGGGGAAGGGCTGGTATATGGGCACCTTTGGTCTGGAAAACGCTGAAAACAATTACGGTGACCGGATGGCCGTCATTGGCGAGCTCCACCTTGACTATGCAGACGGGACGCACGAGTGTATCTGCACGGATGAAAACTTTGTCTGGTGTCCCTCCAATATTGCCCAGTCCGGCATTTACTTTGGTGAGACGGTGGACCATACACTGCATGAGACAGTGGAATGGAAAAGGGTGGATGTCATTTCGGATCCTGCGGCGGAGGAGGGGACGAAAAACCTCGTCAAGACTCATCTCACAGACCGGCTGAGCCTGCCGGTGGTCATCAAGGAGAAACTCCCGGTAAAGGAAATCATCCTGACGCCGGCCGGTGAAACCGTACTGGACTTTGGCCAGAACTTTGCCGGATTCCCGGAGTTTGATGCCGATTTGCCCCACGGCAAGCAGGTGACACTTGACTTTGGCGAGGTGCTCCAGAACGGGAACTTCTACCGCGGCAACTATCGTGAGGCCAATTCCCAGTTCATCTATGTCTCAGATGGGGTCAGGCGCACGGTCCGTCCCTGTTTCACGTTCTTTGGATTTCGCTATGTCCGTGTGACGGGCTGGGTCGGGGAACTGACTCCGGACATGTTCCGCGGCTGCGTGCTCTATTCGGATATGGACCGGGCCGGACAGATTCATACCGGGAATCAGAAGATCGACCGGCTGTATGAAAATACCGTCTGGGGGCTCAAGTCCAACTTCATTGACATGCCCACTGACTGTCCGCAGCGCAATGAACGTCTGGGCTGGACCGGGGATGCACAGATCTTTGCCCCAACCGCCAGCTACCACATGGACACCAGGGCCTTTTTCCATAAGTTTGAGCAGGACCTCATGGATGAGCAGAGTTTCCTCGGCGGCGCGGTGCCCAATTATGTGCCCAATATCGGACACAAGACGGATGCGACCAGCGCCTGGGGCGATATCGGCACCTTCCTGCCCATGACGCTCTGGAAATACTATGGCAGCCGGGAAGAACTGGCGTTTGCCTATCCCATGATGAAGGGATGGGTGGATTACATGGATGGTCTGGATACACAGCGGCGCTATACCTTTGAGCCCGGTTTCCAGTTTGGCGACTGGCTGGGACTGGATGGCCCCAGTCCGGAGGGGTTCAAGGGCGGTACAGATGATCATTATCTGGGTGCGGTCTATTATTACCAGTCCGCAAAGCTCACGGCTGAGGCAGCTGAAATTCTGGGGAAACAGAGCGAGGCAACGCACTATGCGGAGCTGGCCGGAAAGATCCGCAGCGGCATTCTGAATGAGTATTTCACACCGAATGGCCGCTTTGCCATGGATACCCAGGCCAGTTATATCGTGGCACTGAAATTCGGTCTGTGGATTGACCGGGACCGCCTGATCCACCAGTTTGTGGAACGTCTCAAGAAGGACGGATTCCGCATTCGCTGCGGCTTTGTGGGTGCGCCGCTTCTTTGCACCGTGCTGGCTGAGTGCGGGCTGACGGACCTGGCGTATGGGTTCCTGCTGAAAGAGGATTTCCCCAGCTGGCTCTATTGTGTCAATCTGGGGGCCACCACGGTCTGGGAGCGGTGGAACTCCATCGGACCGGATGGCACCATCTCCGATACCGGCATGAATTCCCTCAACCATTACTCATATGGCTCAGTCATGGAATTTGTCTATGGATGGGCGGCCGGCATCCGGCCGCTGAAACCCGGATTCCGCAAAGTCCGGATCGCGCCGAACCCGGACTATCGTCTGCCTGTTCTTGAATGCTCGTTCGATTCCATTGCAGGAAAGTATGTCTCCAATACCCGGATCAACAAAGACGGAACCCTGAGCGTGCATGTGGAGATTCCGTTTGGTTGCGAAGCGGAGCTGACGCTGCCGCGTTCCGGCAGGGAAAAGGAGACCCTGGGAGCAGGCGTGTATGACTTTACCTATACCCCGACAACGGATTACCGGAAGCCGTATGATGAGAATACGATGATTTCCGTGTTGGGTGAAAATGAACAGGCCCTGGGTATTCTGTTCTCCCTTGTTCCGCCGATTGGCGGCATGGCCAGGGGAAAAGATCCGGAGTTTGGCAACAACAGCCTGGCGGAATTCCGCTATCTGTCGTTCCTGCCGTTTGACCCGGCCAAGCTGGAAGAGGCGATTGAGCAGATCAGGAACCTGACGGTGGAGGTATAAGATGGATGAGCAGAACAACATGCCGCTGGAAATGATCTTCGGCAATTACATGTCCTGGAAGCTGGATGAGAAAACCTGGATCATCAGCTTTATGGATGGAACGGAGTATATCTATCTGCTTGAGGGCGATGAAATGGCCATGCTCATCGACACGGGATACGGGATCGGTCATCTACGTGACTATGTCGAGAAGCTGACGGACAAACCGGTTGTCGTTGTCAACACGCATTTTCACCCGGATCACGCTGCCGGCAATGACGAGTGGGAGGAGGTGCTGCTCTCCTCCGGCTGGCCGGTGGATGTGCCTTCTCTGGATGGCGGCAGGTATCCCAGGGACCCGGAAGGGCACCGGTATCCGGATTACCGGAAAACCATCGTGCATGACGGGGAGGTGATTGAGCTGGGCGGCCGCAGAATCCGGGTGCTGGAGGCGCTGCCGGCACATTGCAACAGTTCCCTGTTTTTTGTGGATGAAGGGCATAAAATGCTCTTTGCGGGAGATGAGTTTGAAGCAGGACAGACCCTCATGTATGACAATTCCTGCAATCCGGAGGCACCCTATCACGTCGAAAAGCGGATCGAAAATCTGCGCAGCAACGCCTGCCGGCTGAAAGAAATCTGCAAAGAGGGCTGGTATCTTCTGCCCAATCATAACGGAACGCCCATTTCCATTGCCTATCTGGATGATTATATCGGGCTGGCCGATGCGATTTTTGCCGGGACAGCGGTGATTGAGGATAAGCTGAACCATCGGTATATCGAAAAGGATCCAAAGGCACCTGAGCTCTGTCGTGTTCGCTTTGGTGCGTGCAGTATCTTTATCAAAAAAGCGGAAGTCCTGAAGATTTATGGAACAAAAGCATAATCGGTGTAAAGAAGAAAGGAGCATTTCCATGCATGTTGCATTCGTATCTCTTGGTGCATTCGGACACGTAAACCCCACCCTTTCCGTGGCGACGGAGCTGATCCGGCGCGGTGTGCGCGTTACCTACTTTACCACGGAGGAATTCCGCAAGGTCGTAGAGCCCACCGGTGCGAAGTTTGTTCCGGTTCCCTCCTGGATGGCGGACAATGACCCCAAGAATCAGAAGAAGGAGGAGGGAAAGCAGGACAGCGGGGACAGCGTGGCTGCCATCGTGCCCTTCCTTTTCCTCAACGAGGCCGGCGCCTATATTGACACCGTTCTGGATGTCCTCAAAGCGGATAAGCCGGATGCGATTCTCCACGACTTTGCGGGCATTGCCGGCACCATGGCGGCGGATGTGCTGAAAGTTCCCAACATCATGATCTATACCAGCTATCCCTCCAATGACACCTATTCCGTGGCGGAGTCCTTCTCCGGGATTCCGGCAGATCATCCGCTGCGCATTGCAGCTGACCAGATTGCCGAGGGGTACACGAAAAAGTATGGCTGCCGCAAGATGACGGTCAAGGAGATCTTCGATGGCCAGGGTGACCTGAACCTGGTGATGATGCAGAAGCGTCTTGTTCCCAACAACGAAAGCTTCGGCGACAACTTCGTTTTCACCGGCGTGCAGATCGGCAAGCGCAGCACCTTTGGCACATGGACGGCGCCGGACAACGGCAAGCCGCTTCTCTACTCCTCTCTCGGCACTGCGTTTAACAACTGGCCGGAATACTATCCCATCCTCTTTGATGCGGTGCGTGACCTGGATATCAATGTGTTTGCGGCACTGGGTGCCATTGATCCGGAGACGCTGCACGATGTGCCGGCCAACGTGGAACTGGGCAAGATGGTTCCGCAACTGGACATTCTGTCCCAGGCGTCCGTGTTTATTACCCATGCCGGTATGGGCGGCACGGGTGAGGCCATCTATTACGGCGTTCCCATGATTGCGATCCCCCAGATGGATGAGCAGGCGATCACTGCCCGTCAGATTGAGAAGAACGGCCTGGGCGTGGCCTTCCTTGAGAAGAATGAGATCACCAGCGAGTCACTCAAAAAAGCGATTGTCAGGCTCCTTGAGGATCCCGCCTACCGCAATAAGGCGAAGGAATTCAGCGAGGATATGCGCGCACTCGGCGGCACGCAGGCATCCGCAGATGCGATCATCCGGTTCCTTGAGAAATAAAGCCGGTCTTTCCCCGGAAATGGCTGTCATGATGGGTGATGTCCCCGGAAAAGCTGCCGCGATTGGGCAGCTTCCACCGGGAATCTGATCATCTGTCAACAGATACAGCGGCTTCACAGCACTCACGCGGCGTGTGAGTGCTGTTTTTTGTACCGATGTGACGAACCTTCTGTGAGTGTTCATTGACAATTGACGAGTATACTCTTAAAATATGCCGCGAATGTGGAATGCTTAAGTCTGTCTGCCTCTTCCAAACAGAGGCATCTGCGAATGGCCAATTAAAGGCCGTAGTTGACAGGACTGAGATCGCCATCATCGCTGAATACACAATTGCTGATCTGAAAAA
>ODAI010345249.1_pt1 | contig 12495 bp, 12 predicted proteins | sample 1539321 | NCBI WGS metagenome assembly ODAI01 (sample SAMN02144231, study PRJEB22623) | gut metagenome | biome: sheep rumen | host: Ovis aries | place: New Zealand
CGAAAGCATCCTCAAGCTCGATCTCCTTAGCGATGGTAACACCGTCGTTGGTGATGAGGGGTGCGCCGTAGCTCTTGTCGAGTACTACGTTTCTTCCTTTAGGTCCGAGGGTTACGCGGACAGTATCCGCAAGCTTATTAACACCGGACTCAAGAGCTTTTCTAGCTTCAGCTCCGTATTTGATCTCTTTAGCCATCTTTTTGTCCTCCCTTTATTACTTCAAAATAGCAAGAATGTCATTCTGCTTTACGATGATATACTCAACATCGTCGATCTTGACTTCCGTTCCGGAATACTTTGAATAGATAACCTGGTCGCCCTTCTTGACCTGCATTGCGACTTCCTTGCCGTCTACCATTCCGCCGGGGCCTACTGCGATAACTTCAGCCTGCTGGGGCTTCTCTTTGTTCTGGCCGGGAAGGACTATTCCTGACTTTGTGGTCTCCTCAGCAACGAGCTGCTTCAATACTACTCTGTCGCCCAAAGGTACTAATTTCATTGTACTGCCTCCTTTATATGAAATAATTGATTTTGAATTATTAGCACTCATCTCGGTTGAGTGCTAATCAACAAAACACATTCTAATACAAGTATTTTTAATATGCAATACTTTTTTAAAAAAAAGTGAACTTGTTCGGGGATCAGCCTTCTTCGTCCTGATGAAGCTTGATCTCAAGGAATCCGACGAGTTTCGTCTTGTCGTACTCCTCGAGGACTCCGAGGTTCGGATCGTAATACTTTCCGTCAAAATAAAGAAGATAGTGTGAGAAACGACCCATCTTTTCCATGAGGATCGCACACTTCGGAAGAACTATTTCATCGCCCTCACTGCAATACATGATGACGTCGCTGTGATCTATGCCATAGTAATTGAGAGCCGATATCATCCTGCCCATGGTTCCCTGCCACTCACGGCAATCCATGACAGTCATGACATCCGCAATGGTGACTCCTGCGAGCATTGCGATAACAGTCTGTCCGCAAAGGCCGTCTGCAGGCTGCAAAATGATATCAACCGAATCAATCTTTCTGATAGGATTCTCGAACGAATAGGGACTGTTCTGATTGATCCTGATGAGGCTTCCCGATACATGAAGAAGCATCTTGTGCTCGCCGAGCTCAAGAGGAAAATCCGTTCCGGCAGGAAGGTGTATCTCATAGAGTCCCTTCTCGAGAGGCTGAAGCTCACAGTTTATTATCTTATTGTCCATAAGGATATCTGCAGGGATTACGTCCCTCTGTTTGCAGACTTCCCAGATATTAAAGGGGATACTGATAGTGACGCCGTCCCCGCTTTTTTCTACTTTTGATTTAAAGAAATACCTCATTTTTTAAACCCCCAAATAAAAAATACCAATCGACGCGGCGGTCCGTAGACCACCTCGATTAGTATAATATCTGCCCTTTTTCCGTGTCAACGATTGGTAAATAGTTAACACTCTGTATCTATGCGCGGTCCGGGACCTCTCCGTATCCGGGATCCGAGATGTCATATCCCGCGCCCCCTCCCGTGGCATCCGTTATCTTCTTAAGGACATCCTCGTATTTATCTTCAGGTGCAAAAAAACGCAGACTGACATTTTCCGTATACTCCGCTTCCGGGTCTGCGATATCTGCATTTCCCAGTATGTTCCTGATCTTCTCGAGATATGAATAATCGCAGGTAACGGCGATCTTCCTCCCGGGTATCATCTTTACTACCGCACATTCCGAAAGCGCATTACTCACTGCTCCGCTGTACGCACGCACGAGTCCGCCCGTTCCGAGCAGCACTCCGCCGAAATATCTGGTGACCACGACGCATATATTCCTTATACCGCTGCCTAAGAGTACTTCAAGCATCGGCTTGCCCGCCGTTCCCGAAGGCTCTCCGTCATCGCTGCATCTGGTGAGTTCTCCGCCTGCGCCGATAACGAATGCACTGCAGTTATGCCTGGCATCCCAGTACCGCTTCTTTACGGAAGCGATAAAAGCAGACGCTTCCTCTTCCGTCGCAGCAGGAGATATGCTCGCGATAAACCGGGATTTCTTCTCCACGATCTCGGCGACCGCTCCCTTTTTCAACAGCTTGTATTCTTTTTGCTTATCCCCGGTTACACTTTTCATATCATTATGTTTGCGTTAGAATAACAGGTATAAAAAGGAGGTGTCACATGAGCAATTACACAGAAATCCTTGATAAAGTAAAGGCTTCTTTTTCAGAGGCCGGTCGCGAGATCACGGCAAAAACCGGTAAAGCGGCTGAAATGGTTAAACTCCGCACCAGGATCTCTACCTGTGACGAAGTCATAGAAAAGACATATGCAGAGATCGGCCGTCTGTACTATAAGCAGCATGCCGGAGATTCGTCTTCCGAATATTCCAAGCAGCTCACCGCCATCAAGAACGCACTTGAAGGTAAAGAAAAACTTGAGGCCGAGCTGAAAGAGCTCAAAGCCTCAAAGTAATCGTCAGTTATCGTCGGAATCGGTTCCGAACAGCGCTGCTCTTGCAGCCATTTCAGTTCTTTGTATCTCTATGTAAGCATCGGCCAGGGGGTCCGCCCAAAACTCCGGAGTGTGGCAACAGAACCTGCTCCTGACGGCCTCCTGGACGACCATCTTTTCCGCATTCTCCGAAGTATCATTCTCATCGACTTTCATAAGTACATCTGATCCTGCCCACAAGCATTCGGGCTCAAGGAGAGGCAGTTCGACAACTCCTTCGAAAGCGAACGGGCAATTCTCACATGCGATCCTTCCGTCATATGCACATACTCTTCCGGCATAATGAACAGTACAGTATTCATCCGGATGGAGCATAAAATAATTGGCATTCTCTTCAGCGGTACGCTGTCTGGGATTGCCGTTCTCGTCCGTGGGAAGAGCACCGGGCTCGGTTCCCTTTATGAACCATTCATACTTAATGCATGCGTCGCAGAGACCTGCGATAGGAAGCTTACCCGACTTCGAGCAGACAGCAACTCTCACGAGATTATCGGGATTTCCGTCACCATCGAGGTCGTTTGGCAGATCGAAATCTCTGTTGGGAAGTTCTTCATGGACCCTCTTCATGACCGCTTTCCAGATACGCTTCGATATTCCCTGCTCATCGATATTACCGCTGCGCATCATGATCATGTTGTCATATCCTGCCCATACGGTAGCAGTGTAGTAAGGAGTATAGCCGGCAAACCACATATCTCTGGACTTGGTGGATGTACCGGTCTTTCCTGCGATGGTCATTCCGTCAAATCTGACTGCGGTACCTGTTCCGTGAGTAACAACATCCTTCATGGAATCAGTCATCAGCCATGCGGTCTCCTCCGAAAATACCCGGTTGCCAACGGGTGAAGTATTATCGAGAATAGTCTCACCCGTATAGGAAGTAACTTTGGTATAAAGCTTCGGAGTCATATGAACACCCTTGTTTGCGAGAGTTGCAAAGCCGGCATTCAGTTCAAGTGAGGATACACCGTGAGTAAGTCCTCCGAGAGCAAGCGTCTGGTTGACGTCGGTATAATAATCTCCGCCTATCCATTCTCCGTCGGTAAGAGTGGTGAATCCCATATTCATGAGGTAATCATATCCGACTCTGGGACCCATTACGGTGATATTTTTGACCGCAATGACATTGAGCGACTGTGCGACTCCGTCTCTGATGGAGCAGATGCCTCTGTCATAATTGTGATACCAGTTCTCAACAGCACGTCCCTGACCGTCGTTGTAAGTGAAATACTCGTCCTTATATACGGTAGCAAGAGTCGCTACTCCGGTATCGATCGCAGGCGCAAATGATGCGAGCACCTTGAACGTGGAACCGGGAGATCTCATTGCATCCGTAGCACGGTTAAATGTACGTCTGCCCTCCTTCTCTCCGCGTCCTCCGACAAGAGCGACCACATATCCGGTCGCCTGATCTTCAATGACCACTGAAAGCTGAGGCTGTGCGATGAGTGCTATGGACTCGAGATAATTGTCCTCACTCTCGGTAAGACCGAGCTGCTCAAACATCGCCTTACGATAATAGTCTATGCACTCCTGCGCATCTTCTTTCTCGGGGAAGATAAGCGCGAACTTTACCTTACCGTCATCGGTTATATACCAGTCGGGGTATGTACCGGGAAGCCAGTTGTCGGTAAAGTACTTGGTCATATTCTCTTTACTGAAATTGTGCGCTTCCTTCTTATCGTCATATATCGTAAGCGCATAGTTGAGGTACCATCTGACGGGAGCTTTGTAATTCTCCTCGTTGGCAACTTCCTCATTTAAGATCTGCTGGATATCGGGATCCATCGTCGTATAGATACGCAGACCGCCGCTCGTAAGGAGGTGAGTTGCCGCAGCCTTGTCATAACCGGTTGCCATGAGATCTTCAAGTACCTGCTCATATACGGCATCCGTGAAATATGACGCGGTCGTATCGTCTCCCTGAAGAACCTCAGTATTGTGATATCCGATACGATTGTAAACATCCTCCGTATCAGCCATTGCTTCGTCAAACTCTGCCTGTGTGCAGTATCCGAGTTCAAGCATCTTCTTAAGACAGTTCTCACGTCTCTTTTTATTGTTCTCCGGATGCGAGATAGGATTGTACCACGAAGGGTTCTGCGTGATACTTGCTATAACAGCACACTCGGAAAGATTGAGATCTATCGCGGACTTACCAAAGTATCTCTGCGATGCGGATTCGACTCCGAGCGTGTTCTGTCCGCAGTTAACCGCATTCATATATCTGAGGAGGATATCATCCTTCTCTGTCTTCTTGGTAATCTCAAGTGCGAGATACTGCTCCTGGACCTTACGCTTGATCTTGCGGATCTTGTTGTCGCCCTCTTCCATCCAGTCTACAAAGACCGTATTCTTGAGCAGCTGCTGGGTGATCGTGGATGCACCCTGCGTATCTCCGAATCTGATATATCTGTATCCCGCACGTACTATACTCTTGTAGTCGATACCATTGTGCTGATAGAATCTCTCATCCTCACCGGCAACGAAACAAAGTCCGAGCATCTTCGGAACCTGATCCCATGAGACTTCTATTCTGTTCGAATCGGAGCCTACGAATGTATCGATCTCATTTCCCTGATTGTCATATACTATGGTAGCCTGACCGGTTGCGATGACCTCACTGATACGGATCTCGGGAGTACCCGAAAGGATGCCCTTAAAAAGGCCTATTCCTCCGGCAGCCGCACATATGCATACTCCGGCCATTCCTGCCAATACAAGTTTAAGAGCGAGAAAGGCAATCTTTCGACCGACTTTTCCGCCCTTTGCTCCGAGCTCTCTTCTTTTGTTTCTAAGACCGTTCTTTGAATAATCCATTACAGATAACTGGTGGGATTGCGACGAATAAGGAAATTCATCTCATATCCCTCCTCCTCATTTATCTTGCGGGCTATCTCTTCCGCAATCTCTATACTCGTCTCATTTACGCAAAAAACGCATAAATACTTATGCTTGCTAAAAAATCCCGTCTTGGGAAAATGCATGAAATATGAGATCCTCTCTGCGAGAAGTCCCTTCTCGAGCCTGTCTTTTGCCTCGGGATCATATACCTCGCAAAGCTCATATTCGTTATTAACTTTAAGTTTAGAAAATATTGTTTCCATTGCTGTCCTCTTCAAAGCCGACTACGAATAATATACCATTTTCCACCCTGAAATGCAAATCCAGGCCGGCGTATTTCATCCCGTAAATGCGCGTATTTTCGCTGTTTTCGTCCGTTTTGTATCCGGGTCTGGGGTCCTCTGCAAGGCTCTTTGTCAAAACACCCAATCTGTACTCTCCGAGCCTTTCCAGGAGGCTCTCCCGGACGCCCTCTTCACAGCGCACCTCCAGCTGTCTCTCACCCTCCGGAAGAGAGAATCCTCCCCTCGCATCGGGAAAAGAATCCGCATACGGAATATAGGGCTTGATATCTATCACTTTCGTTCCGCTCACCATGTCGATCCCGGAGACAATGATCTCGGGCGAAGTGAATTTCGGATCACCTTTACCTATCGTCACGCCAAATCTCTCAAGGTCGCTTTCATTCTCAGCGATACCGACGATCCGGGCACAGGTCATCGCTATAGGATTCGGTCTGTGAGGGGATCTGGTAGCAAAGACTCCTCTGTATTCATTACCGCCAAGCTTGGGAGGACGGACCATCGGACGAAATGACTCATCATAAACATCAAAAATCCAGAGTATCCAGATACGGTCATACTCCTCCATACCTTTGAGAGCATTGATATCCCTGTACTCTTCTTCAAATACTATCCTGCCCCTAAGTTCACCGGCGCATATGCCCTGTCTGGGGAGACCGAATTTCTCAGGGAAATCATTATATATATGTGCGATAGTTTTTACTTCGTTCATCTCTTGACCGCATCGAGAAGATGCGTAGTCTCTCCGGGCATAGCTTCGATATATTTATCCGTATCCACCTGGAGCCAGACGCTCTCAGAGCTCGGATTGAAGACTCTTGTACAGGCTGCATCGAAGCGAAGCCTCTTTGCTCTCTCCATATAATCTATGATCTCGATATTGGTCGCATACCAGATATCACTCTTACCGGATACCTTTTCGCAGAATTTCTCTATCCTGTCCCAGTTGTCATCATTATCGAATTCATAACTGTGTCCCCATACATAGAGGAGCTTTAAGTACTGCTTCTTGGGGAAATCGACTATGAAATCCGCATGTTCAAAAAGTCTGGGATCATTATGATGACATGTAGGATTCCACTCCATAGGATCCGCCGGCAGTTCATACGTTTCCGTAGCCTTGGTCGTTCTGGCATAAGCGATGCCGAGACTCTTAAAGAGAGCCTTTATCTCCTCGGAATACGAACCGTTGGGGTAAGCATGTCCCCTTATGATCTCTCCCGTCATCTCCTCGAGACCTTCTCTGTCTTTGAGGATCTCCCGGGCCGCCTCAGCCATAGGCTCACGGGCTATCGTGGGATGTGTGAAAGAATGCGTCGCGATCTCATGTCCTTTGTACAGGTCTCCGATCTCCTCGACAGACATCCTTGGCTCCGCGCCCATCTGTCCGTAATTCAGATTGAAGGTTGCCTTTATGCCGTATTTATTGAATATCTCAACCAATCTTCTGTCCTGATACTTACCGTCGTCATAGCTCATTGTGAGCGCTTTGGACAATCCTCCCGGGAAGCATGAATAAACTTTCATAGAGAGCTCCTTTCCTTTCCGCATATGATGCCGTATATGAGAACGGGCATCGTAAGTATATTAAAATGCATATATCTGAACAGGCATGTGGGCCCGAGATAAACCGTAAGCAGGTACATAAAAGGAAGCGCCGCAAGTGCAAGCAGTCTTTTGTCCTTTTTATATGCTCCGTAAATCACCGCAAAGTAACATATCCAAATATAGAGGAAAGGCCTTGCAAACAGTCCGAGTACAGGGATTTCGAATTTGCCTTCTCCGTAAAAGATATAATTGAGCACATCACCCTTTATCGGCCAGAGATTCCGTACAATTATGTCATCAAACTCTTCAGGTGTATCGGGATATGCTATGGTGAGCGTCGTCGGGAGTACCCATGTCGGTCCCGGATTCCAGTATCCGAAAGTAAGCCAGCAGAACTGGTCTATATAATCACCGGGGTATTTAAAGAATCCCTTTATGAAAAGCTTTATAAATGTCACCTTGTCATTCCTGAGTCCGGTCTCATTTACGTGGAATTTAAAATCATTGGAAAGAGCCGGTGAATAATATTCCAGCGCATATTCCGGTATGTAATAGGTAACTGCATCGTAAAAGTCTTCCGGCATCGTACCGTCTCCGGCAGGTCCGTGAAGCGTCAGTGTTCTGGCAAGACACATCTCCGGAAGTACAAATGCCTCCCTGTACGTATCCGGAGAAGTGGCATCGGTGGCATTCATAATGATCTTCTTCTCGCCTTTATACAGAAGAAAGACTGCCGCGAGCATGACGATCATCATAAGCTTTTTCTTTGCACCTTTCCTAAGCAGGCAGAATATAATTCCCGCAGCCAGATATGCATAGATGAGATTGTTCCTGAAATGGCACGCAAGCGGAGCCGCCAGAACAAGCACGATATATTCGTACTTTCGTGCCGAGCCGTCCGATATACGAAGGATAAGTGTAATAACTATAAGTGCAACTGCCAGTCCTATCGTTCCTTTCTCAGCAGTTACAGCAAAGTAAGCATTTACCGGATTAAGAAGAATGATAAAGAACAGCACCTTTCTAAGCGCTGTAGCCGTTCCGCGTCTGTGAACCTCACTCATAAAGAAAGCCATGGATCCAGATAATATGAGCATCTGGAAAAGAGTAAAGAACATCATCCCTCTCGCAGGATCTCCAAGCCTGACACCAAGGTCATAGGCCCATCCGAGCATCAAAGTGTGAAGCATCGAATGATGCGTGCTGATGGTATGAAGGAGGTAATCCCTGATCTCATCCGAAGCATCGCCAAACATATTGATAGGCCAGCTCCTTAAGAAAAAGGGAATATATGACACAAAGAAAATAAGCAACACAGTCAGGAAGTATTTCACAGATATCTTATCTCTGCATTCACCTTCCTTTACTCTGTCCCGGAGCGTATCAGCGAGTTTTATCAATTCCGAAAAAAGCGGAATGGTAAAGACAGATAAACCTATGATAACGGCAAAGGATCCTCCCAGGCCCGTCCGCCCCAGAGTTATGCTTCCTTCCGTAAGTATCAGTCTGCCCCAGACAAAAGCGCCCGAAAGCAGCATGCCCCCTACGGAAGAAAAGACGATTTTACGAGCGGACAGATCAAAGCGTGAAATCAAAAAGAACGTAAGCGCAAAAAAGACTGCGGATCCAACACCAAAAGAAAAAATGTGCATCCCGTAGAATCCGGCAGTTTCCTCGCTTGCCATGATATATTGTGCGGAATAGGCCGCTATGAAAGAAAGGATCGCATATATACCGTATAATGCGGCTTTGCTGTTTCTGATCGATCTCATCTATCTATCCTCCAAGCACAGATAGAATTATTTTATCAGAAAAATATAATAAAGTTAATTTTTTGTTGCTTTTTATATTAAAAGATGATAGAATACTTTCGTTTCGGGGTGTGGCTCAGCTTGGTTAGAGCGCCGTCTTAGGGAGGCGGAGGTCGCGAGTTCGAATCCCGCCACTCCGATACAATTAGAGCCCGTTCGCAAAGGATCCAATGATCCGAGCGATTACGGGCTCTTTTTGTATCGGAGTGGGCACTAAGAGAAAATTAGAATCTGTTTGCGAAAGAGCCTCTGCTCTGAGCATTACAGATTCTATTTTCTCGTGTGCTGGCCACATCCGACGCACTTAAGTGCATCATCAATAATTCAAATCTTCTTGTTTACATACTCCGCCAGCGCTTCCGGGCACTTTGCGCTGATATGTATACCGTCCTCCTCATATTTCTCGGAAACTATCTCTGCTTCCTTATGCAGCCTATCCAGTATGTCTCCCGATCCGTACGGTACGATCACATCCATCTCGCGGTTTTCCTTTTGGAAGACCGTCTGAAGAGCATCCAGCAGATCATCCACTCCATATCCGGTCTTTGCAGATATGTATATCGTATCGCTGTCAGGCTCATTTTTCACGGTCATATTCTCTGCGCGAAGATCAGATTTATTGTGCACATAGATCCTGGGGATTCCCATTGCATCAAGGTCCTTAAGAGTATCCTCCGTGATCTTCTTATGCACCTTATAATTTGGATTCGAAGAATCCATAACTATCAGGATCACATCCGCATACTTTACTTCCGCAAGAGTGGACCTGAATGCCTTTATCAAATCATGCGGGATATTTTCGATGAATCCTACAGTATCGGACAAAAGGAAAGGTTTCCTTCCCGATACGGAAATCTTGCGAATGGAAGTATCGAGAGTCGCAAAGAGCATATCCTTCTCGAATACTTTCTTCTCATCGTTTCTCTCCGAAAGAGGATTTCCCTTTTCGATAAGGCAGTTCATGAGAGATGACTTTCCCGCATTCGTATATCCCACAAGCGCAACATGGGGATAACCGTCCCTGGCGCGGCCGCTCCTCTGCACATCGCGCGTATGCTCCACCTGCGCAAGTTCCTTTTTGAGTTCTGTCATACGATGTGATATCTGTCTTCTGTCGAGCTCTATCTGTTTCTCGCCGACACCCTTATTTGCACGGCTTCCGCCGCCTCCGCTCTGACGTCCCAAGTGCTGCCACATACCGGTCAATCTGGGCATCATATACTGAAGGTAAGCAGTTTCGACCTGAAGTCTGGCTTCACGGGTCTGCGCTCTGCGAGAGAAGATCTCGAGTATGAGGTATGTCCTGTCCCACACCGGTACGCCTACCACATTCTGAAGATTCTTCATCTGTGCCGGCGAAAGGTTTCCGAGGCATACAGCTATCTCCGTATCCGTCTCATGAATGAGGTCCGCCAGTTCATGCGCTTTTCCGGAGCCTATCCATGTCGCATTATCCGGATGAGGGAGCGACTGCGTGACAGTTTCTTTCACCTCAAGTTCACATGCTTCGCACAGGCTCTCGAGTTCCTTCATTGCATGTTCGAAGTCATCGTCGGACTCAACGGTCCTCAGTCCGACGATCACCACAGGTATTAAATTTTCTTTATTGATATCTTTGTTCATAAATAAAAAGCTCCTCCCTTTCGGAGGAGCATGTTAAGATCTAGAAATTCGATCCGTTCCATCCCCAGTCGTGAACGCCGTGATAAGTCACATATATGCTGTTCCCGGGAATGCCAAGCTCCTCCGATAATATCTTACAGATCTCGGCAGTCATATCACGACAGGAATCCGGTCTCGTATCTCCGAAAAGACTCACGGATACATACGCTCCCTTATCGAGCTTCTTGCCTGCAAAATACAGATCGTACTTATCCTCTATTCCAACCATCAGATACGATTCAGGCTTGTTTAAAATACTTACAGCCTTTCCGAGTTTTGTCTTGATACTGTCCTTCTGATCCGAAGAAAGTTCCATTGTAAGTTTTGAATCTATAAAAGGCATGTCACACCTCCTTCGAGTGCATTACACGATGTACTCAGCTATCTTCGGAAGGATTTCTTCCTTCGTCAGTGATTTAAGTATATAATCTCTCGGATTAAGAGAGAGGATACGCATGATGCTTTCACGGTCATTCTTGCCGGTAAGGAAAACTATGGGCACATCATCGAGCACGGAGTTAGTCTTGATCCTCTCATATAATACAGGCCCCGGCATCTCGGGCATCTCATAGTCCAGAAGGATAAGGTCGGGTATATTGCCGGCAAGATACTTGAATGCCTGATCCGGCTTTACAGCCATAGTAACCCTGTAATCCTCCTTAAGCCACCCAAATACCATCCTGGCATATGTAGGATCATCATCTATGATCAGTATTTTCTTTCTGTCATCGATGTTTGTCAGTTCCACTTAATCTGTCTCCGTACTGATAATTATAATGACTAAAAACCGCCATTTCAATATTTTTTTGGCAGTCAGCCCCCTCCTTACTCCTTATCTGCAAGAAGCCTGATCAGGAAATTCCATACAGAAACCGTGGAGCTGATCGAGAGATGCTCTTCCGTTGTATGGATATCATACATATCGGGACCTATTGATACGCAGTCAAGGTCCGATTTCTTGCTCATGAGGATACCGCACTCAAGTCCCGCATGTATCGCTTCAACGATCGGCTCCTTGTCATACATATCCTTAAAGACACGTACCATCTTATCTCTCAAAGGTGAATCCGCTCTGAACTTCCATCCGGGATAATCACCCGCAAGAGAATAATCCGCACCGCACATCCTGCAGAGTGCACGAAGTCTGTTTACAAGTTCATACTTCGAGCTCTCCACACTGCTTCTGAGTGCACAGGTAAGGGATACGCATCCATCCTTCATACCGAGCATACCGAGATTAAGTGAAGTCTCTACAAGTCCCGGAACATCAGCACTCATAGCCTGCACTCCGTCAGGGAGTACTGCAAGGAGCATCGCAATCTTCTTTGCGTCATATGCTTTCCCTTGAACTGCATCACATGATGAGATCTCAAGTTTGAAATCAGGATCTTTGGTTGCAAGCTCGGCAGAGATTTCGGCGCGAAGTCTGTCTGTCTCCCTGTCAACAATGTCACGGTCCTTTGCAGCGACCATGAGTATCATCTCCGTCTCTCCGGGGATCGCATTGTCGGCAAGTCCGCCCTCTATATCGCACAGTGCAAGACGGATATTCTTCTCATTAACAAGTTCATTAAGGATACGACCGGCGATCTTATTCGCGTTGCCGCGTCCCTTATGTATCTCATTACCGGAATGTCCTCCGAGGAGTCCCGATACCTTGATCCTGACCGCATGCGCATCAGCTGGTATATCAGTATTTTCAAGATTAAGTGAAATATGTGCTCTGACTCCGCCTGCGCATCCCGCAAGGAAATGTCCCTCATCCTCGGAATCGAGATTAAGAAGTCTCGTTCCGTTTATATGTGACATATCGAGGCCTCTCGCTCCGTCCATACCGACCTC
>ODAI010672566.1_pt1 | contig 12494 bp, 17 predicted proteins | sample 1539321 | NCBI WGS metagenome assembly ODAI01 (sample SAMN02144231, study PRJEB22623) | gut metagenome | biome: sheep rumen | host: Ovis aries | place: New Zealand
AAAAGATAACTATGTTTTGTTCTTCTCCTTTGATAATTCTACAGCCTATAAATACTATAAATATGTTTGTGTTGCGACGCACAGCGATGATTCTCGATGGAACATTTGCGGATTAAAGTTGTTTCGTCGAGATGTAGGAAAGCATAATTTATATAATCTAGTTCCTATTTTGTCTTCAAATTCTCAAGATGGGTATGAAGTGACGGCAAGCTCACAATTTGATAGTTCACATCTGCCGTTTTATGCATTTAATGGAAATACATCGTCCAAATGGGCTTCGACAAGTAATGATAGTTCCGCATGGATACAAATAAAGTTACCTGTAGCGAGCATTTGTAATACTGCTACGATAAACTCAGGAACTGATGGTAATTACTATTATGAAGTGCCTACTGATTTTGAAATTCAAGGAAGTAATGACGGAGAGTCATGGACTACTTTAACGTCGCAAGCAGGAATTAGTTGGACAGCGCAAGGGCAGACTCAAAGTTTTGATTTTGAAAACGAAACAGCCTATCAATATTACCGATTGTTTATGACTGCAAATACTCGCGGTTCAGGTGTTGTTCCATATTCGCTAGGAGAATTAGCTTTTGGGAATAGAGTTCACGACTACAAAAGATACCTGGATAAATACGATTATTTAGTGCCAGTTTTATCGGGCATGACAACTAATGCATCTGATGGAACATATGTAGTTAGCGCAAGCTCGTGTGATGAATATGGACAAGTTTGGTATCCATTTTCGCGTTCTCATGATAATTTTTTGGAATTGGCGGGTAGTACGACTGGTTGGATAAAAATACAATTGCCCGAAGCTCGAATAGCTAATTTAATGCAAATAGGATCGAGAGGTGGCTCTTACTCAGGAGATACGCCGAGAAATTATTCTTTATATGGAAGTAATGACGGGGCAACTTGGGACATTTTATTTTCAGTAGAAAACAGTAATGCATGGTCTTCATCTGAATTGAGACAACATGATTTTGAAAACGAAACAGCATATTTATATTATCGTTTGAATTTTTCTAATCCATCTTTGCGAAGCGTTTGTAGCGTAGCCAGATGGGAATTAATGAGACATTACGCTATTCAAGAATATTAGGAGGAAATATGGATATATCAAAAACAATGGAGACATTTCAAAAGGTGAAAGAGAAAATCCGGCAGGCGATAATTTCGAAAGGGGTTGAGGTCCGAGAGGGCGCGTCGCTTTCGGAAATGGCAGATAAAATTTTGGAAATAAAAGTTGGCGGGAAAAGAAAGGAGAAGAAGAATGCCTAATTTTTTACATGGAGTGAATGTTGTTGATGTTAACGAAGGAATCAACAGAGTAAGGACAAGTTCGAGTTCTGTAATCGGAGTAATAGGAACGGCTCCTGAGGCTGATACGGATGATTTTCCGTTGAACACGCCGATTTTAATTAACGGGTCTTACACCGAAGCGAGAAGGCTGGGAACGTTAGGAACTCTTCCGACAGCTTTGGATGGAATTCTTGCTCAAACCGGAGCAATGGTTGTAGTTGTCCGAATCGCTGAGGGTGTCGCAAGCGGTGAAGGTAACGAGGCAATCACGGCAGCCGAAGCAACAATAAATAATGTCATCGGATCAGTTTCTGGCAACGGCGAGTACAATGGAGTTTATTCTTTCCTGGCTTCAAAAAGTATGTTGGGAGTGACTCCGAGAATTTTATGTGCTCCGGGATTCTCTACGGCTGAGGTTGTTACCGAACTTAATATAATTGCAGGTCGACTGAGAGCGATAGTTGTTGCGGATTGTCCGGCGAATGAAACGAACGAAAATTTGATTAGGTTTGTATCGGATTGTGCCAGCGAAAGAATCTATGCTGTGTATCCGCAAGTGATCAACACGAAAAACGCAGTAGTTCCGGTAAGTCCTTACGTTGCGGGAGTCATAGCAAAGACTGACAATGATGAGGGATTCTGGGTTTCACCTTCTAATAAAGCGATCAATGGAATCATTGGATTAAGCAAACCGATAGATTTCACTTTAGGTGATTCTTCCTGCCGTGCAAATTATTTAAATGAGCAGAAAATCGCAACCATTATTAATCAGAATGGCTACAAACTTTGGGGAAACAGAACGACCGCGGGCGAAGGAGCTTATCAATTCTTATGCGTAAGAAGGACGGCTGATGTTATTTCCGAATCTATTTTGCAGTCTCACTTGTGGGCGGTTGACAGAAATATCGTGAAGAATTACCTGACGGATGTAACCGAAAACGTGAATGCTTTCTTGGCGACCTTGAAATCTCAGGGAGCGATTCTTGCGGGAAAATGCGTAGCGAATAAAGAGCTAAACACTGCTCAGAATATTTCTGAAGGAAAAGTTTACTTTGATTTCGAATTTACTCCGGCATATCCGGCAGAGCAGGTTACGTTTAGAGCTTATTTAAACAACGAAAATATAGAGACAGTTTTGATGGAAAATTTAGCGCAATAAGGAGGAAAGATTATGTTACCAAAGATATTGAAAAACTTTAATGTATATGTGGATGGTCGAGGTTATGCCGGTCGAGTAGATGAAATCACTTTGCCGAAGTTAACGGTAAAAACCGAAGAATATCAGGGCGCAGGAATGTCTTCCCCTGTTGAAATCGATATGGGACTTGAAAAGTTGGAGATGGATTTGACTTTTTCAGAATATGATCGGGAATTATTCAAACTTTTTGGCTTAACCAACGGCTCGGAATTCGCTCTGACTATTCGAGGTGCGTTACAAGGCACTGGAGATACTTCGCCGGTTGTCATTAATGTCCGAGGTTATTTCAAAGAAATGGATTTTGATTCTTGGAAGCCGGCGGAAAAGGCAACTCTCAAATGCTCGGTAGCTTGCAATTATTACAAATTAACTATCGATGGCGTAGAGTTGATCGAAATTGATCCGGTAAACATGATTCGTAACGTAAACGGAATCGATCAATTGTCCGAAGTTCGTCAGGCATTGCAGATTTAGGAGCAAGTGATATGAAGAAAATAAAACTGGAAAATCCGATTAAAATAGATGGGGTTGAAGTAAATGAGATTTCGCTAAGATCACCGAAAGTTCGAGACTTGTTAATTTCCAGCAAGAAAAACGTTTCGGAAGCTGAGCGCGAAGTGAATTTGATTGCGAACTTATCCGAAATTCCCGTTGATGCAGTCGAAGATTTGGATTTGAGAGATTATCTCAAGATTCAAGAATGGTTGAAAGATTTTTTAGCGCAGCCGACCAATTAGAATTGAAAAAAGCGGTGTTGGTCATGGCTTCCCATTCGAAAGGCGGCGTATCTGAGTGGCTGGAGATGGAAACAGATGAATTCATTTCGTGGCTGGACGCATTGAAGGATTTACAGCGAGATGGCAGAAGGTAAGAAAGAACTTTTAATTACGATCGGGGCGGCGTTGAGCGGCGGGTTCAACTCTGTCATTTCGGGAAGTACCTCAAAACTGAAAAGCGTCGGCGTAGCCATAAAAGATATGGAAAAGAATTCGCTGCTTGGCGCTTTATCTTTGGATAAGTTGAAGAATCGGTATAATTCTTTGCTCGGCTCAATGAATCGTCAACAAGCGATTATTCAAAAGAGAGGTTTTTACAGATCGCAAATTATGGAGATGGTCGCTCTTGGTGCGTCTCTTGCCGTTCCCATTCGTTCAGCAATGAAGTTCGAGGATTCGCTGGCGAAAATTAAGGCTGTCGTGAATTTTCCGGAGCCCGATGGATTGAAAAAACTGGGCGAAACTTTCAATAAAATGTCTCAAACGATTCCTGTCACTGCTGATGAATTTGCGATAATTGCTTCAATTGGAGGACGATTTGGTGTTGCGGCTAAGGATTTGGCGAGTTTTTCGAAAGAAGTTGGGAAAACAGCAACTGCTTGGCGCGCCCCGCTAGAAGAAACCGCCGAAAAAGTCGGAAATTTGATGAAAGTTTTCGGAGTCTCGACTTCACAGCTGCCACAGTATTTTGATGCGATAAATTATCTTGGAAACAAGACCGGAGCGACGGCAGACAATATTTTAAAAGCGGTAAACCGTGCATCAGATGGTTTGAGTAACTTTAAGTTATCAATTCCTCAAGCTGCCGCGTTAACCAGTACAATTATGTCATTCGGAGAAGGCGCGGAACAAGCGGGTACGGCAGTCGGAAATATGCTTCAGAAGTTATCGAATGCGAAACAACTAGGGCTTCCTGCTCAAAAAGTTCTGCATAGTATAGGTCTGACGGCTGCAGCCTTACCGAAAATGATCGCGGAAAATCCGCAGAAAGTTTTAACGCAGTTGTTTGAAGGATTCTCGAAGTTAAAAGCTGAAGATCGGAGCTCCGCGCTGTATGCAATTTTCGGGCGTGGAGCGAGCAAGACCGTCGGCAAACTCATTGATAACCTCGAACTATACAGAAAAAATTTGCAACTGGTCGCCGATCAAAATACCTATAAAGGATCGCGAGACGAAGACTACAATATTGTGGCTTCAGAAACCAAATCACAGATTCAGTTGTTACAAAATTCCTTCTCTACATTGAGTAAGGAGATTGGATTTTCATTACTGCCGGCATTAAAAGGTGTTCTGACAACGATAAATTCTCTCCTTACTCCAATAGTTAAATGGATGGGGGAAAACAAAGAACTTACAACAACGATAACGACCGCAATCGCTGGATTAATAAGTTTCAGGATAGCTACTTTCGCTCTTGGCTATGCTTCAACTTTTCTATTCGGCGGATTGAATCGATTGGTCATAATTTTAAAAGGGTTGAGACTAGGGCTGAGCCTTGCGGGCGTGGCACTTAGATCTTTCCTTGGCTGGCCGTTAGCTCTTGCAACTGTAGCATGGGCAGTATATGAAAACTGGGACACTGTGAAAGCCTTTTTGTTGAAAATATGGGAACCGATAGAACCTTATTGGAACGCATTTAAAGAAGTTATGGATAAATACGGTGTCACTGAAAATATAACAAAGGCGTGGTCGTCTGTGCAGAATTTCTTTTCAGATATTTGGGGTAAAGTTACACCGTACTGGGATAAATTTTCCTCGAAAATTAAAGAACTCGGAATTACTGACGGAATCATTGCTGCTTGGAATCGGGTTAAAAATTTCTTCCTGCAAATTTGGAACAAAATCTCGCCGATTATCGATAAGATCACAAAACCATTGTCTAATTTGTGGGATGGCACAAAGTCCGGCATCCAAAAAATCAAAAATGTGTTTGGTTCCCCTAAATCCGATTCTTCGAAATTGAAAATCCCGAACGAATTAAAACCGGTCAACTCAAATGTAACTCGAAACCAAAACAATAATTTTTCAATCACAATTAATGCTAACAAAAACGATAATCCTGAAGCCATAGCAAACAAAGTGGTGAATCGAGTCAGCGATTACAGCAAAACATTTTTGTATGACGAAGTTGCGGAGGCGATATGATTCTTGGAGATTTTCAGTTCAATTTGAAAACGATGACGCCGAACTCGATGACTCGAACGACCGAATATAATTGGTCAGACACCGAGCGTGTTGGCGATTTGCCGAACTTACAGAATTTGGGGGTATCGAAAGATCAAATAGAAATTGAAGGAGTTTTTTATCCGAAATTCAATAAGGAAAATTCCGTAACGAACACCATCGGAAACAGCGTAACATCAAAGATCATGAACTTTTTGAATCTTTCGGAAAATTCAGGATACAGCAGCATCGACGCGATTCGATCGTCTGATTTGTGCGAGATAGCCAGCAATTTGATCAACGATAATGGTGAAATTCTTGGGAAATTTGTAATTGCCTCTATCAAAGAAACTCAAAGCTATTTCGACAAAAACGGAAAACCGCAGAAAATCGAGTTCACTTTGATTTTGAAACGATCTCCAGGAGCGACAAATTCAATCGCTTGGAGCGGTTTGGATAATAATTCAGTTGCTGAAGCGATTACAAATATAGCACGTACATATTTGAGGTGGTAGATGATTACTTATATAACAAAAGAAGGCGACGTATTGGACTGGATTGTGTGGAGGCACTACGGAACTGTGTCCGCACTTGAGCAAGTCATGAAAGCAAACCCGAGAATCACTAATGAAGTGCTTTCTGCTGGAATTGAAATCAAACTTCCCTACGTCGACGCAGTTCAGAAAAAAGATAACGAGGTTAAGTTATGGAGCTGACTCCGGACTTTTTGATTTCAATTAACGGGCGGCCGGATTTTCCGAAAGATCGTGTAATTTCAATCAGAACTACGGATCAAGCGGGATTTGTTTCCGATTCTTGCGAGATTGAGTTAGATGATTTTGATAACGCATTACAGTTTCCGAACACCGAGGCGAAAGTGACAATCTCCCTTGGATATCAAGAAAAAGGTCTGACAAAAATTGGTACGTATTATGTGAAAGAAATAACCTTTGACGGAGCACGACGTATCGTGAAGATTATCGCAAATGCGTTGCCGAAATCTATGAGATCGCAGAAAACAAAGACAAACGACTTAAAACTCAACGAGTATATGTCAGCGATTGATTCGGAGTTGGATTCCGAATTGTCTGAAGATTTTGAAGATATAGATTTGTCCGACATCCCGCAATTTGGAGAAAGCGACATCAATTATCTGACTAGGATTGCAAACAAAGTCGGGGCTGTCGCGAAGCCCGTGGATAATCACTTGATTTTTGCTGAAAATATGTCGGCAAAATCTGTGTCGGGAAAAAATTTACCGACCAAATATATCGAAGCCTCCGAGGTCGCAACCTATTCCTGCAGCTTCAAAGAAACGGAAACAGGCGAAGCAACAGGGACCGTATACGCGAGCTGGTATGACTCGAAAACAGCGGAATATCATTTGGTTCACGCAGGCTCAGGCGATCCCGAAACGGAGTTGAATGAAATATTTCAATCTGAAAAAGAAGCGCGAACTGCAGTACAAGCCAAAGTAAAAAGGGTGGAAAAGAATAACAAAACTTTCAGATTTTCAACGGAAGGTCGTCCGGATTTGTTTGCTGAAGGCCCGATAATTCTTCGAGGTTTTCCAACTAAGATTCCAACAAATTGGATTATCTCGAAAGTGGAACATACGTTAAATTCCAATGGTTTCGTTTCAAGCGTTGAATGCATAGGAGGGAAATGATGACAGCTATTTTTTCTGAGAAATTCGAAAAGGCTGTGGATTATGTGATCAAAAATGAGGGAGGGTACGTTTTTGATAAAGATGATGAAGGAGGCGAAACCAAATACGGTATTTCGAGTAGGAGTTATCCGAATTTGGATATTAAACATCTGACTTTGAAAGACGCCAAGAAGATATATTTTTGTGATTTTTGGCACAAAGGAAGATTTGAAGAAATTGCAGATGAATCTGTGGCAACGCAACTCTTTGATTTATCTGTAAATATTGGAATTCGGGCCGCTGTAATCGTTTTACAGAGGGCTTTGCGATCAGTGGGTATAAATGTCCTGGAAGATGGTTTGATAGGTCCTCAGACGCTTTCTGCGGTATCGAATTCTGAGCCACGTTGCTTGCTGGCTGCGATCAAGTCTGAGGCAGCCGGATATTATCGGATGATAGTATGCAACAAGCCCGGGCAAGCTAAATTTCTCAATGGCTGGCTTAATAGGGCGTATAAACAACTTTTTTAGGGAGGAAGAAAATGGGAAAATTGGCATTATTGATTAACAACGAGAAAGTCCAAGGAATGGTTGCGATTATCGCAGCTGTCGTTATGTATTATACACCTGATCACATCGATAAAATTATCGAAATGTGTCTGGCTGGATTGGGCATTTCGAAACTTGTTATTTTCAAAGAATAGACAGAGGGGCAACTGCCTCTCTGTTTTATGAAACCGGCAATTTTGGCAGTTTTGTAAAATAGGATTCATCCTGGTTTCAATTACTCTTTATTTCCGGATAACGCAGAATAAAAAATCCATTCATCAGTTCGTCGAATTTTTCATTAATCTCTTTAAATTTAAAACAGTATTTATAATCGGTGATCCTACAATCAGACATTGCGCCATTCATAAAACCATTGGAAAAAGCAAACTTGAGGGCTGCTAAAAATTCCTCTTTTTCTATGTTCATTCGCGACCTCTTACTGAATTTTCTTCTTTATCTCGTTGATTTCTTCGATTGAAAGACTCAAAGCTTCGGCAACCTGTTCGACAGACAGCCCCATTTTAAAAAGCTTTACTGCCGACTCCCGTTTTTCAGCATCAGCCTTGGCGCGTTCCTCTTCTCTGACAGCGTTTCTTTCGCTAATTCTGTCGTTCCAATCTCTCTGTCTCAAATCGGCGATAGCTCTTATATCGTCATCAGCACTCAAATATTTTAATCTATCCATGGCTTTTGATATTTCTTTATTTTTTAACCAAATAGGGTCTAACAAACTAGGTTCTTGAATAAACTCTAACCAGCCATTTAACAAATCTTTTTTGTCTGCGTCCTTAGGGTTAAACTTAGGTAGTTCTATAAAAAAGATACGCTCGTTTTCTGATAATATTTCATAACCATCAGATTTGGACGGCTGAAAGGTCATGTACGCTTCGCTTATCGCATCTTTCCTGTTGGTAACATTTTCTCCCAGTATCCAAATCGCTATAATTCGACTTCTTTCGTACGACTCGTTTTCTTTCAAAAGCAGAGGAAACATATTTGCTGCATAATGAAGCGATCTACCTCGTATTTCTCCGGTATTTTTAAATTGAATTTCGATATCCAATTCAATGTCGTTGTCGGTACGCGCTCTAACATCAAGTCTACTGGTTTTATTATTTTCGAGAATCTTCATAATCTCCGTATTTTTCAACTCTAAGGACTTTATATGAGGCCTTCCCTTGAAAAGAGCATTGAGAAAGGAGATCAACGAACTTACTTCTTTTTCTTGTCCGAAAAGATTCTTGAAAACAAAGTCAAGTTTTGGATCTAAAAGGCTTTTACACATGTCTCATATTCCTCAAATATCCCTAAAAGATTACAACACATTCCTTAAAATTATATTAACGGATGCATATAAATTTACAAGAGCCAATTAGTCAAAATAGACAAATTCACAAAATACGGTCGAAAAAGTGTATCGAATTGCACATTTTAGGGTCGAAAAAGTGTAACCGTTATCTCTTTAATTTAATGATCGTATAAATCGAACCTTGCATCAAACCACAATATATAGAACGTGCTTTTGTCTCTAAATCCTACCATAGGAGCTTTTCCGCAAAATCGGAAAGCTATAAGATTGACATCGGGTTTTATAAAATCGGGAATAGGAGCGTGTATTGCTTCCTTTTTTATCTTTTCATAACCTAGCCCGTGTCTGTAAGCTTGATTTAACTGCTTCCACGAAAGTTGAGATAATTTAACAACTTGATCGAAAAACGCTACTTTAAAATCGTTCATTCCTTCAAGATCATAATTTTTTTGCAGATACCTTAGAGAGAATATAGGCGGATGCAAGTCATAATCCTCCATCTCTTCAGAATAATAGGGACATTTCTTGCACCGCTGTATCTTTTTGCCTATTGCCATGTAACTACGCTATCTGTGTTTTGAAAAAATCAATCATATCTTTATCTGATAATATGCCATCTCTTCTCATGGCGTTTCTCCAGGGCGGTTCGCAATGCGTCATATTTCTCAACTTCCAAGCAGAATATTGTCCATACTCTGCATATATCTCATCCAAAAGATCTTGAATATCTACAGGAATTTTATCTAAATCAAAGTTTGGAGATAAAGGCAAAGCCTCACTTCCATACCCCTTATATTTATCATACAACTCGGCAACTACCGGACCATGTTGCCATGCAACAATATCGTTAGCGAAAAGACGACAATTATTCATGGCCAAATAAAACCCCTGCGCGTAATAACACAACTTCTGTAACTTTAAATGAGTGATAACATCTTGACAGTCATCTTCCTGTCTATTTAAGAAATAGTCCGCTATATCACAAACATCTTGCATTTTTATTTTTGTATCCATAGCTTTTCACTCCACAATAACACTCTTAACTTATATACCCTTTTCGGTTTAAACACAAATTTCAAGACGGTTACAATTTGTAACCGTGCGGTTAAATGCCAAAATTTCTCTATCACTAACCTTTACAACTTTATTCTGAAAGTAAAGGATAATGAGATTTTCTTTACTTTTTTTTTATTAAACTTTGTGATCATTTCTAGAGGAATTGTGATTTAATGTAAAGAAACGAGGTTGGTTAATGTTTAATCAATTATTGTTATGTGCGGCGTTAACAAATATCCAGCAAATGTCTCTTGTTAATATGGTGAATCAAAATTTATATGTTCGGCAGTACTACGTACCTCCTGCGACATCGAATGTACACGATAGTCTAATTGATACCACAAAATTGTCTCAAAAAAACGAGCACGGAGCTTATCCTTGGGAGATTGTGAAGCCTTATGGAGATAGTGTATATTTCTTGTACGACAATTATTTTCGAATGGGAAAAAGGGATAAAGCGGATTTAAAAATGTATTACTACTTTCAGGGGTTAAACCGAAGAAAACGCGATATTACCCGTAGATTGATGAATCCGACCGATTATAAAAAAGTAACTTATTTCAACATGAATAATCTTCTTGCCGCAATTTCATTCCGAATTGATAAGGCGAAGAGCGACAAGTCTTTATGGAAATTACTGTACTATCGCCAAGTTGTTTTAGATCTGCAAAAAGAAGTTTTGGATTTTAAGCAGACTATTTTGGAGATGACTTTGAATATGCCGTGAATTTGTGAGGATTTCTTACAAGTTGATTCAGTATGTGCAAAGTTTGTATGCGCTTAATTCTCTATCATTTTCCTGACGTCGGTAAAATGATTGATGTCCTCATTTTTTTTAACAAACAAACCATATTAACCGTTTGGTTAAAATGGTTCGGTATTATTAACAGCTTCTTCATTTGATTTGTCTATCGTTTTCTTTCCAAATCTATCCACCAACGTCTCCGAGAGTTCGTCAAGGGCGGTCAAAATATCTTCTATACTCACGCGGTTTTGTGAAGATTGAGTTTTTAAGGTATCCTTCATATTGACTAATTCCCATAATTTAATTTAGAAATAGCTTTTTTTAAATGATCTGGAGCCAAATGAGAATAACGTTCTGTCATTCTTGAAGTTGCGTGTCCTACTAACGTTTGAACCTCTCTTAGATTTACGTCATTTATGACTAAATTACTCGCGAAAGTATGTCTTGTTGAATGAAAAACAGGTAGCTCTTTCGTACTCATTCCCTCTCTTCGTAAACCCATTTTTTCAAGTATTTCTTTGTAGCAGTGAGGCATTTCTTTAAAAGGCTCGTTTTTTGTATTTTTAAAAATTATTCCTTGATTATCAATTCCAGACCGTTTTGAAAGTATTTCAAAAGCAACATCATCAATCGGAATATAACGAGTGGTTTTCTTTCTTTTTGTGTTAAGTAGGGTTATAAATCGGTTTTTCAAATCAACATTTTTCCACTCCAAATTAAAAATTTCGGACGCTCTGCAGCCAGTATGAAATGCTAAATTAACAATGTCCCCTACTATCTCCCTGCGTTCGTAAAGTTTTTTGATTAATTCTCGAGCTTGCTCGTTGGAAAAGAAGAAGGTACGCTTATTGTCGTAGGCAGGAATGACAACTTTTAGTGCTGGATTTTTTTTGAAGTACAGATCTCGACTAATTGCGAAATTAAAAATCTGACGTAAAACAACTTTTATATATTCAGCGGTTCTAGGAGCTCTGGTTTTAAGGGCTTTATTTATAATTGGTTCCATATGATCAATCGTGATATCGTTCAAATTCTTTTGCCCTAGAGGGCCTTTAATCCATGTGTTGTAATATCCCTGAGTAACTTTCCATGTTTTACCGCTAGTTTGCGCCTGATGAACTATAATGTATTTATCAAAAACTTGCTGTAACGTAATTACTTTTGCTTGCTCTCTTTTCTTTACAGCTTCCTCTTCCTCTCTGGCTTTTTCTGCCATTTCACGTTTTTCTTTGAGGCTTTGCGGATGTTTGCCCTCACGGATGTTTCTTTTGATTTCCGCTAATAATTCAGAAGCTCTCTGCTCACTCCAACCTGCAGAAGCCCAGCCTAAATATTCTTGCACTTGCTTTTTATCTCGCTGGTATCTAATTGTATAGTAACGATCTTTTTGACGTCCATGCTTTCTTGTTTCGTGTTCCTTATAACTTACCCCTGGAGTTTTACACGATATAAACTTAGCCATGACTTTTCCCTTTCTAACATCAGTAAATTCTTTTTATTCTTAGTTTATGTGAAAATATTAACATGGAATATTGGATAATGAAATACTTTTTACACTATATTTACACTATATTTGCATTTGTAGACACTGACGTAAATTAATTAAAATTGAAGGCACATACTCTTGTTTTGCTGAAATTTGAGTATATAATGCGATCATTATTAATATATACTGACACTATGGTAGATAGACTGTAAATCTGTCGACGGAAGTCTACGAGAGTTCGAATCTTTCCCCCTCCACCA
>ODAI013307074.1_pt1 | contig 12494 bp, 12 predicted proteins | sample 1539321 | NCBI WGS metagenome assembly ODAI01 (sample SAMN02144231, study PRJEB22623) | gut metagenome | biome: sheep rumen | host: Ovis aries | place: New Zealand
CTGTTTGCTATGTTCAGCCTGTTAGGCTTCACATTAGCATGGTCGCCTACAAATGCGCCGCCATCGGCTAAAATTATTTTTGTTTTTTTGAATTTAATCAGCGTTTCCTTAACCATCTTTTCTGCTGACTACCACCTGCGGGAACGGTATCTCCACGCCCTCTTTGTCAAACCTGTTTTTTACAAGCCGTCTTATCTGTCTTTCCACATCCCAATTCCTGCCTATGTTGCAGTCGGCGGAAATACGTATCCTTATGCCGCTGTCACCGAGTTCTTCAACGCCAAGCGCAACGGGCTTTGAGATAAGTCCGTCTATATGCTCGTTTGAGTATATCTTTTCCATCTCGTCATCGAGTATGCCGAGCACGCGGTCAAGGTTTTCCTCATACGCAACACAGATGTCAACGATACCGCGGTTGAATTCTTTGCTCATGTTTGTAACTATCTTTATCTGACCGTTGGGTATGATGTGCATATTTCCGTCCATACTGCGCAGTACGGTCGTGCGCAGACCTATGCTCACAACAACGCCCGTACAGCCCTCCGTACTGATTATATCACCGACACCGAATTGGTCTTCCATAAGTATGAACGCACCCGTCATTATGTCCTGTATTATGTTCTGCGCACCGAGACCTACGGCAACGGTCGCAACACCGCCCAGTGTAAGCAGTGAGCTCGTGTTCACGCCCCAATAGTTCAGCAGTATGCAGATAAGCACAAAATAAGCCGTGTATTTTACAACGCTTGTTGTTACCGCACCTATGGTCTTTGCCTTGCGAGGGCTTATCTTGCTGTTTTTTGTGACGGTCTTTTTTATAATACCTTTGAACAGGGCTATTATCAGCCTGCCTATCATAAATATTATCAGCGTGACTATCAGTTTTACCGCGATATCTCCGACTTCCGCTGCATATTTTTCAACTATTTTTTCAATTATTTTTAAGTTCATAACTCATTATCGGCTTCATATCAAAATCCTTGATAGTGAAAACGCCGTCCTCATAAACCATATAACTGTGTATATCATCATCTTTTGGCAAAGCTGCCGAGCCGGGGTTGATATAGGTGTAGTTATCGGTATCGCGCATTACCTTTTCGTGTGTATGACCGTGAATGAGCAGGTCTCTGTCTTTCAGAAGCGGCGGATTATCCGTGTTGTAAAGGTGGCCGTGTGTGATGAAAGCGCATCTGCCGCCGTCAAGGTATAAAAGCATATAATCGGCCATGCACGGGAATTCAAGCACCATCTGATCTACTTCCGCCTCGCAGTTGCCGCGCACGGCGAATATCTCGTTTTTGTGGGCGTTGAGCATGGCTGTGACCTCTTTGGGTGCATACTCTTTTGGCAGGTCGTTCCTCGGACCGTGATATAAAAGGTCGCCAAGCAGAATAAGACGCTCCGCACCCTCTTTTTTGTACACTTCAAATATCTTTCTGCAATAATAAGCCGAGCCGTGCAGGTCGGATGCAAACATTAATTTCATTATATATACCTCTTTTCCTCTTGCAATTTTTGGTGTTTTGTTATATATTAGTATAATATGGTGTAAAAACTGCTTATATCAAATATTCATATTTTTTAATAGCCGAAACTCCTATAGCGGTTGGTCCCGTATGGGTGCCTATGGTCGCACCTACTGTTATAGAGTCGAAATTGGGTTTAAGTCCCGTTACTTTTTCAAGCACGGCGCCCATTTCTTCCCAGCCTTCCTCTCCGTTGCAGGATGTGGTGAGCAGCCAGTATTTATCGGGCTCGCCGCCTATAAATGCCTCCATTTCTTTGCATATGGTATCAAGCGCTTTTTTTCTGCCGCGTACCTTTGTTACGGGCATTACCTCGGCATCGGTAAGGCTCAGAATGGGTTTGATATTGAGTATGGTGCCTATAAGCGCTGCGGCTTTGCCTATTCTGCCGCCTTTTTGCAGGTGTTTGAGGTCATCCACCATAAACTTTATTGTCGAATTTTCGGCAAGTGTGTCGGTCATTTCGGCAACTTTGGCAAGGTCTATGCCGTTTTGGCACATTCTTGCACCCTCGGCAACAACAAGTGCCTGTCCCGAGGTCGCCTGCCTTGAATCCACAACAAAAATACGTCTGTCGGGGAATTCCTCCAGCAGCATATTTGCGGCATTTGTACCGCTTTGCACGCTGCCGCTCAATTTCTGTGAAAGGCAGTAGCAAAGTATATCGTTTCCCGCTTCGAGTTCGGGACGGAAAGCGGAGATATAATCATCTATAGCAGGCAGGGAAGTCTTTGTCAGTATCCCCGAACGCTGTGCATCAAAGATCTCCTCTTTGGATATCTCAATACCTTCTTTAAGGTAATTCTTGCCGTCTATGGTCACATAATACGGTATAACGCTTATATCATATTTTTTGATAAGGTTTTCCGACAAGTCGGCGGAACTGTCGGTGAATATTTTGTAGTTTTGCATGGGATTACCTCCTTTGAAGAACTGTTTACTATAAATAATACAAAATTGATCACGTAAGGACAAGAAACAAACGAAAAATACTTTATACTTCATTACTCGGAGAACGAATATGAAAAAACTTGTAATAGCCGAGAAACCGTCTGTGGGACGTGATATTGCGCGTGTTCTCAAGTGCGGCAAAAACGGCGAAGGATACCTTTACAATGATGAATATATAGTCAGCTGGGCAGTAGGCCACCTTGTGACGTTGTGGGACCCCGAGGAATATGACCCGAATCTCAAACGCTGGCGCAAAGAAACTTTGCCCATCCTGCCCGACGAGCTGAAACTCAAAGCCATACAAGGTACGAAAAAACAGCTTAATGTGCTTAAAAAGCTTGCAGACGATAAAGAGGTAGAAAGTCTTATCTGCGCAACGGACAGCGGGCGCGAGGGCGAGCTTATTTTCAGATATATCTATGATATAATCAAGTGCAAAAAGCCGTTCGAGCGCCTTTGGATAAGCAGTATGACGGATAAAGCCATAACAGACGGCTTTGCAAAGCTGAAAGCAGGTGCGGAATATGACAAACTCTATCAATCCGCACGCTGCCGTTCGGAAGCCGATTGGCTTGTGGGCATAAATGCAAGCCGCGCCTTTACCATACGTTACAACGTGCTTTTGAGCATAGGCAGGGTGCAGACACCCACACTTGCGATAATAGTTGCGCGCCAGCAGGAGATAGACAGTTTTGAAAGCCGCGATTATTGGGAACTTGAAGCGGATCTCGGTACATATACGGGCTTGTGGTTCGATGAGAAAAACAACAACGATACCAAGATATTCGAGAAAAAAACGGCGGATGAGATAATCGCCCGCGTCAAGGGCAAACAGGGCGTTGTCAGCCTTGTCGAGCAGGAGGAGAAGAAAACGCCGCCTCCGCTTTTGTACGACCTGACAGAATTACAGCGCGACTGCAATAAAAAATTCGGTATGTCGGCGCAGGAAACTCTCAATACCGCACAGGATCTTTACGAAAAACGCAAGCTTATCACCTATCCGCGTACAGACAGCCGCTATCTCTCGGATGATATGATACCGCAGCTGACGGAGATCGCGCGGAAATTGCAGGGCATAAACGAATACAGCCAAATGGCCGATTATGTGACTTCTTTGCAGAAACTGCCTATAACAAAGCGTATAGTAGACAATACCAAAATAAGCGATCATCACGCTATTATCCCCACAAACGGCAGGCTGCGCACCGACGGATTGAGCGACAGGGAAGCAAAGGTCTTTGACCTTGTTGTGCGCCGCTTTTTGTCGGTGTTCTATCCACATTATGTGTACAGTACCACAAAAATAGTTACCGATATAAATTCGGATACGGCCGTTGATAAATTCGTCACACGCGGCACGACTGTGCTTGCTATGGGCTGGAAAGCACTTGAACGTGCCGATAAGGAGAAAAAAGGCAAAAAAGATACAGAAGTTGTACTGCCCGATGTGAAACAGGGCGATACCTTTGATCTGAAGGCGATAAAAGCCAACAAGAAAAAGACAAAGCCGCCGCAGCCGTATAATGAGGCGACTCTGCTTTCCGCTATGGAAAATGCGGGACGTTTTGTCGAGGACGAGGCGCTGAAAGAGCAGCTTAAAGATTCGGGTCTCGGTACGCCCGCAACAAGGGCTGCCATAATAGAAAGGCTTATTCAGGTCGGCTATGTAAAACGCAGCGGCAAGGCGCTTGTGCCTACGGAAAAGGCGGTAAAGTTAATTTCCGTCTGTCCGCCCGAGCTGCGCTCCGCAGAGACTACGGGCAAGTGGGAAAAAGGCCTTTCTTCCATAGCAAAGGGCAAAATGGAGCCCGAACGCTTTATGGCAAGCATCCGCCGCTATGTCTGCTTTTTGGTGGATAATGCGGATAAAAGCCAAACCAATGTGCAATTCCCCGCGGAACGTGTCGGCAAGGGCGGCAAACGCACGGTATCCGACAAGATACTCGGCATCTGCCCGAACTGCGGCGGTGTTGTGCTTGAAAACAGCAGGGGCTATTACTGTACAAATTGGCGCAACGGCTGCAAATTTACCATATGGAAAGACGTTCTGCAAAGTCACGGTGTCGAGATAGACAAGGATTTTGTAAGGACGGTTTTAAAAGATAAAAAAATTGAGGGAGTGAAGCTTACCATGCCCGATACACGCGAGGAAGCGGTCGGCACGGTAACGCTCAAAAACAATATGGGCGCGCTGGAGCTCACTTCTCTTGAAAGGAAAGAAACTAAACAATGACATTCAGCGATATACTGACAAAGATAGACAGCTTTGTATGGGGACCGCCGCTTATGGCGATCATACTTGCGGGCGGCATCATGCTTACGGTCAGGCTCGGACTTTTGCAGGTGCGAAGACTGCCTCTCGCCCTTAAATATATGTTAAAAAACGAGGAAGGCGGCAAGGGCGAGGTGACGTCCTTTGCGGCGCTGTGTACCGCGCTTTCGGCCACCATAGGCACGGGCAATATAGTCGGTGTCGCAACGGCGATCGCAGCGGGCGGCCCGGGCGCGCTTTTCTGGATGGAACTTGCGGCATTTTTCGGTATGGCAACGAAGTATGCCGAGGGTCTGCTTGCCGTGCATTTCCGCACTGTGGATAACGAGGGACACGCTCTCGGCGGTCCGTTTTACTATATTGAGCGCGGTATGGGCAAAAAGTGGAAATGGCTTGCAAAAATCTTCGCCTTTTTCGGTGTTTGCGTAGGTATACTCGGTATAGGCACATTCTCGCAGGTGAACGGCATTTCTTCTGCCGTGAACAACTTTTTCGACCCGAATATGATGCATACCGTTGTGATACCGCATATAGGCGAATATTCCATAACCGTGGTCATAGCTTCGATCGTGCTGAGTTTTCTTGTCGCACTTGTGCTTATCGGCGGCATAAAGCGTATAGCGGGCGTTTCGCAGCTTGTAGTGCCGCTTATGGCTGTCATCTATATAATAATTACCCTTATGCTTGTGCTCTGCAATCTGGATAAGATACCCTCCGCAATAGTCGCTATCGTAAAAGGTGCTTTTTCGCCTGCTGCGGTAACGGGCGGTGCGGTCGGCAGTATTATCGCTGCGGCACAAAACGGTATTGCAAGGGGTATATTTTCAAACGAAGCGGGTCTCGGCTCCGCACCCATTGCGGCGGCTGCGGCGCAGACAAAGGAACCCGTGAGACAGGGCCTTGTGTCCATGACGGGTACTTTTATAGATACCATTCTTATCTGTACAATGACGGGCCTGTCTATCGTTATGACCGATGCATGGAGTCAGCCAGGACTTGTGGGCGTTGGCATAACAACATATGCCTTTGACAAGGGACTGCCTTTCCCGGGGGAAATATCGGCATTTCTGCTTATGCTCTGCCTTGTGTTCTTCGCTTTTACAACGATACTCGGCTGGGACTACTATTCCGAACGCTGTCTTGAATACCTTTGCGGCAAAAACGGTAAGGCAATAAAAATATTCCGCTGGCTTTATATCCTTGCGGTGTTTATCGGTCCGTATATGACCGTTTCGGAGGTATGGACGATAGCCGACATCTTCAACGGCCTTATGGCTCTGCCGAATATGATCGCACTGTTTGCGCTGAACGGTGTGGTGGTAAAGAAAACAAGGGCTTACTTCAAAAAAAATAAACAATAAAAAAATGGCTTTTCGGCCATTTTTTTATTTGAGTTATATTTTTTTATTGATAATTCTTCAGAATATCCAATATAAACCATTTGTATTCGTTTGCGGCGGCGGCAGGTTCAAGTATTTTCACCTTATTGCCGAAGCCTGCAAGCCAGCCGAAAAACTTGGGGCTCACATCAATATCGAGATAGGCACAGAAGTTTTCGCGGTCTAACGGCATAACGGTTATATCCGTACCGAAACGGTCGAGCACAACGCCTATAAGACTGTTGTCAAAGCTTATTTTCAGCTTCATCTGGTCGCCGCTGAACATATTGAAAGTGGCTTTGCCATATTCGGACGGGTCAAGAGACCTGTATTTATCATCGTGCTTGCATTTTGCGCGCGTCACACACACATCTTTCATCTTATCCACGCGGTAGTGCCGCTTTTCGCCCGAAGCGTTGTCATATGCCACAAGATAGTAATTCTCATCATCCCATACCAAAAGCCACGGCGATACACGGTAAAGACGGGATTTTTCCACAAGTTCCTTATCAAGCGTCCATTCCATATATTTGAATGTTATCTCCGTGCGGTTTGCAATAGCCGTGTGTATGTGGTCGATATTGTAATAAATATGCTCGTTTGCTGTCTTTGCACGGTTTGCAAGCACAACATTGCGGCGGAAATCGCCCTCGTTGTAAACGCTTGTCTGCATAGACAGCTTTTTTATAAGCTCCTCGGACTTTTTTGGCGTTATAAAGCGCGATACCTGCACCGCATCCACAAGCAGTTTAAGTTCCGCCAGCTGAAAATCCCTGTTTGCAAGGTAGTAGCCGCCTCGTCTGCCCTTGCAGATGATATCCATACCCGCAAGGCGCAGGGCTTCTATATCGTTGTATACGGATTTTCGCTCGGCAGTCAGTCCGAGCGAGTTAAGGTAGTCTATAAGTTCCTGCGAGCTGACGGCGTGTTCCTCGTCCGTATAGCGCATAAAAAAGTTCATAAGGCACAGAAGCTTGTGCTTTCCCGAAAGAAAGGTGTTTGTTGCCATATTGCCTCCTTACAGGGTTATAAAACTCGGTTTTCTGCCTTTAAACACGGTAACATGCCTGAAACCTGCCGCAAGCAGCAGTTCATAGGCTTCTTTTATGTGGTCGCCGACGTCTTTTGCAAAGTGCGCATCGGAGCCTACCGTTATTATCTCGCCGCCGAGCGCCTTATAGCGTTTTAAAATATCAAGGCTTGGATAGCAGCCGTCAATGCCGTAGCGGTAGCCCGAAGTGTTTATCTCTATACCCTTGCCGCGTTCGATAAGTTCTTTGAGTACGGCATCTATAAGCGGCGCAAACTCCATATAATTCACGCTGTTGTCGCTGTAAAGCCCGTAGCGCGACACAAAATCAAGGTGTCCGTATACGCAGAAGTCCGTACAGGTGCGAATATTCAGCAGCATCTCTTCAAAATAGGTGTTGTAAGCCTCCTGTTTTGTGCGTGTCGAGAAATACTCGTTTTGGTCAAAATACAGGTCAAGGCACTTTACGCTGTGTGATGAACCTATTATAAAATCAAACGGGAAAGCCGCCGTTATAGTATTGACAAGATCGGCTTTGGTGTTTTCAAGCCCTACTTCTATGCCCAGACGGATAGTGATGTCTTTTTTGTATTTGAATTTCAGTTCTTCAAGATAGGGTATATAAAGGTTGTAGTCGGGGTGAGTGTAGCGCGGGTCAAAATCCACATGGTCGGTGAAAGCTATCTCCTCCAGCCCTTTATCTATGGCTGCGCGTATCATATCTTCCATTGGCGCTTCGCTGTCCGCGGAAAAACTTGTGTGCATATGATAATCGGTGTAATACATAAAACCGTCCTCCTCTTTTTTTATACTATAATTATAACAGATAATTTTTGCTTTTACAATAATAAGTGTCTTTGCAATACCGATAGTATTATTGACGTGCTTTTTCTTCTCCTATCAGCACCGCCCTTGCGTTCTTGTAATCGTAAGCGCAGGTGGACAGGGTGAACACTCTGCCGCCGCTGTATTCACGGCAGTACATTGCATTGTTTTTTATAAACTCAATATCGGGGATATTCGCATAAAACTTCGTTTCGGGTCGGGTCAGCGCGTAGGCAAAAAAGTCTATCCTTATGACCTCATCTTTGGTTATGATATAGCCGAAACGTGCCTTTTCAAACCATGCCTTGTCCGAAAAATTAGTTATGTCGTGAAAGATAACATTGCTTGAACGTCCCATATTATGCCCGTATATGACCGTGTTTTCCGCAAAACCGTTTTGGTCGATAAAAACCGAGCCTGCCGCACTCCTGCTTTTGTCCGCACCACGGGTCAGGTAATACTTATTGTCGCTGCCCTGCAAAAGAGGGTAGTTTATATGCGTTTGCGGAATATATATCCAGCCGATAATATCGCTGTTTTTCTCCTGCATTGCGGTAAGCTTCGGTCGGAATTCATCTATCACCGCATCAAGTGCGCTGCCGCTTTCCGTTTTCTCTATCGTATCAGCAGGGGAGAATTCCGTAAATACGGCGGAGACGGTCTCGGCGGTCTCCACCTCGCGCGTTTCTGTGAAAATGCCGTATAAGGCATATACAATGCCGCATAAACAAAGGGCAAAAAGCAGTATTGTTATAAATATTTTCAGCTTTTTCATTTTTTTTGCTCCGTGTTCAGTGTATTATCTCTATCTCGTAATAGTCGGCAGCAGCGGTGTGTATAACCTCATATGCCGCAGTTTTTTCGTATTTTTCGGCAAGCCTGTCAAGTGCCGCGTATTTCTTTATATGCGCAATAAGCGTATTGTCGGCTTTTATCACAACACCCTTGTATATGGTCTGCGCAAAAATATTCATCACATCATTCCGTACACGTCCGCATATATAGCGGCGGTTTTTGGTCTCGCCGCTGCCTTTGCACGCCGCACACTGACACATCAGAAAAGAGTGCAGGGGCGCACTTTGCTTCTGCCGTGTAAGCATGGCTATACCCAGACTTGTCATGCCCGAATACACCGTTTTCAGCCTGTCGTGCGACAAAGCTTCGCGCAGTGTCTTTTCAAGCAGTTCAATATCCTCTTTGTGCTTCATATTAACAAAGTCTATGGCAACAATGCCGCTTATATTGCGCAAACGCAGCTGATATGCTATCTCTTTTGCCGCTTGCAGATTGGTCTTTAAGGCGGTCTTGCGTATATCCCTGCCGTCTGTGAACTTGCCCGAGTTAACGTCTATAACCGTCATTGCCTCCGTATAGTCAAAAATAAGAAAACCGCCGCAGTCAAGCCATATCTTGCGGTCAAGTACCTTATCGACCCTGCTTTCTATGCCGTATTCGGAAAACAGCGGTATATCATTGTCATAAAAGGTCACATTTTTGTATTTCGTACTCAATATATCAAAATATGCCTTGTCGTTTACTATTATCTCGTCGCCCTCGGCGCAGCAGTCGCGTATAAGGCGCAGTGTATCGTCCTCCTGCCTGTAAAGGCGGCAGGGCGGTTTTGCGTATTGCCCTTTTTCCAATATATCTTTCAGCTTCGCCGAAAGCTCGGTTATCTCGGCTTTAAGATCGTCAACAGATGCTTTTTCCGCATTGGTGCGCACTACACAGCTGAAAGCCTCGGGCAGAACGCTTTTTGCCGTTTCGGTAAGCTTTTTTCGGGTGTCATCATCGGTTATGCGGTGGGATACGCCTATGGGCTTGCCGTCATTCGTGACCGCCGCAAGCTTGCCCGAAAGCGCAATATCAAGGCTCAAAGCGCAGCCCTTTTCGCCTATGGCGGGCTTTTCCACCTGTACCGTAAGCGCCTGCCCCTGCTGCAAATTCCGCCCGTTAAGCTGCATAAAACCGTTTTTCTCCGCACCTATGTCGATAAAGGCGTACTGTTTTTTCACTATGTCCTTTATCCTTGCGGCATAAATATCACCTGCGCGCGGCTCGTCGTTTATATCCTCGATAATAAGCTCGACAAGGCTGCCGTTTATCAGCATTGCAGTGCGTATGTAGTTTGAAAGGCTGTCTATAAGAAATTTTTTCATTGTCTGCTCCGACCCTCTGTCCTGAAATGCTCTATCATCGTATTTGTCAGGCTTATCATTGATGTCATCTTCGGTATCTCGTCTCTCGTGAACCACTGCGCAAACGAAAGCTCGTCTTGGTCTATGGTTATTTGGTCATTGCCGTCAAGCTCGCAGAAAAAGCCGACTAACAGCGTGTCCGTAAATGCCCACGGCTGATTGCCGAAATATCGTATGTTCTTCACTTTCAGTCCGACTTCTTCCATTACTTCGCGGCGCACGGTGTCTTCAAGCGTTTCGCCTATCTCATTGTAGCCTGCGATAAGTGCATAACGTGTGTATTTGTGGTTTTTGGGGTTGTATTTCGTCATAAGCAGCTTGTCGCCGTTGGTTACGGCAACTATCACGCAGGGCGCAATAGACGGATATATCGTTCTGCCGCAGGTGTCGCACACAAGTGCGCGTTCCTCACGGCTCAAAAGCATCCTGCCGCCGCAGCGTGAACAAAAACAGTTGTTGTCATACCAGCGGTGCAGCTGGACTGCGGTTATGCCCGCAAACGCTTTCCACGCAGGCAGGGCATCACGGAAGTATTCGGGCGGCACAAACTTCCAGCCCTCAAATTCAAGCTCTGCATCCACATCCTGCATATATATGTCAGCATCATCTATCCTAAACAGAAAAACAGGCTCGCCCATAAGGTCAAAACCGCCTACCGTCGGAAACCATATCCTGCCGTCTTCCTCGAACACCAAAACACTGTTCCCCTTGAAAATAAGCAAAATATCATCGTTGGTCGGCTCACTCGGCTCAAACGCGACCGTGTACGTGTGAGAACCTATGTCCTGTATCATACGTATTCCTCCAATCAAAACGCACTTTTTTTAATTATAACCCATAAAGGAAATATCGGCAAGTTTTTTTGAAAAATTTTCGGAAACTAAAAAAGGGGCTGTCGCATTAAGAATATGATAATACTCAATGTTTCAGTCCCTTATGCAGTCTTTTGCATAAACTTTCTATTATATATCCCCGAAAAGCACGGGTAATTTTTCCTTGAATTCTTCAAGCAGTTTGCAGCTTACTTCCCTTATCTGCGGATGTGCCGCAGGTGCGGTGCGCAGTTTGAAGTAGTGGCGCCATTCGCGTATATTCATTGTTACAACTATCTCCGTTTTAAGGCTGTTGGGCAGTATGCTCCTTGCCTCCTCGGGTTTTACGCCAAGCTCGATCATCTTGTTGTATTTTTCTTCGATAAACGCCATTGTGTCGCTCCACAGCTTGATTTTTTCATCGTCTTCGCCCTCTTTCCAGAAGCAGGGTTTGATGAAAGTCAGCTCGCTGCCGAATCTGTCCTGCGAATAATTGCAGTATCTTGTGCTTTCCTGCGAAAAGCTTGCTATTCTGTGGCGCACCATTTCGTGCGTGACACCGCGGTCACAGATAAAGCGCACGGTTATTTTTTCGTGTTCAAGCACACTTTCGTGTCCGCGCTTGATTATTGCGGCAATAAATTTCTCCGCCGTGCCGTCGCCTATCTTGCCCTCGCTTTTGTAGCAGGTCCTGCCCGCACGCTCTATGGTAGACATAATGCGTGCCGCATCTATCTCGTCCTCAATTACATAATACGGTTCAATAACTTTCATAATTTCTTTCCTCTTAAACTTCCAGCCTGCTTTTCAAAGCCTGCGCCAGCGTTATCTGGTCAACATATTCAAGCTCACCGCCGACGGGTACACCCTTTGCAATGCGGCTCACCTTAACACCGAGCGGCTTTATAAGGCGCGCGATATACATTGCCGTGGTATCGCCCTCAATGGTCGAGGCAGTCGCAAGAATTACCTCTTCCGTCTTGTCGTTTATGCGGTTTATAAGCTCGCGTATGCGTATATCCTCGGGGCCTACACCGTCCATTGGGCTTATAAGTCCGTGCAGAACGTGATAAACGCCCTTGAAATCGTTGGTTTTTTCATATGCCGCCATATCACGCGGACTTTCCACCACCATTATCTGGTTCGGGTTCCTGCGTGAGCTGCTGCAAATGGGGCAGGGGTCTGTATCGGTAAGATTAAAGCAGCGCGAGCAGTATTTTACCTTCTCCCTTGCCTGCATTATGCTGTCCGCAAGCGCCTGCGCATTTTCCTTCGGCATATTCAGTATGTGAAAAGCAAGTCTTTGTGCGGAGCGTCCGCCAATTCCGGGCAGACGTCCGAGTTCCTCTATAAGTTTGGTCACATGCTCTCCGTAGTAGTTCATTTCAAAAACTCCGTTTTAGAAAAGACCGCCGGGAATGCCTGTGCCCGTGATATTGCCCATTGTGCTTGTTACCGCATCATCAGCCTGTCTTATAGCCTCGTTTACGGCTGTAAGAAC
>ODAI014599972.1_pt1 | contig 12494 bp, 2 predicted proteins | sample 1539321 | NCBI WGS metagenome assembly ODAI01 (sample SAMN02144231, study PRJEB22623) | gut metagenome | biome: sheep rumen | host: Ovis aries | place: New Zealand
AGGCAGCTCCCTGTGTGTCAGCATACATTCCGTAGAATGGAATATACGAACTGGTCGCTGCTCCGTCGTACACGGTCAGTTCTTCCGCATTAATAGCCCATGGCAATAGTAATGCCAAGAGCATGGTTAAAAGTAAAGTTTTTTTCATAAGCGTATATGTTTTAATTTATACTGTGCTGTCACCTACTTCAGAGTGTGATATATGCCAACATCCCACACTTTCTCCCTCGTGAAAGAATGAAAGCGCGAATTCGGGTGCAAAATTAACACTTTTTTTTGAGTTAACCAAACATTTTGCTACTTTTTTTTGAAAAAAGTGCGTTTTTGCTAAAGAAAGGGCATATTTTTGCAACATTTTGCACAAAAAAGAACCAATGTACTGTAAAAAGTGATGCCGCTACACCCCAAGTACCAATGCGCCTACATCACAGAATCCACCATCTCTACAGTGAACACATTTATCGCTACCTGGTGAGAACCCCTCCATACCTTCTCCATCCCCACTTCACCCCCCTTTGCATACATCTTCATACCACGTTCCTTAATACAAAAGAGGCTCCCCGAACGGAAGCCTCTCTTGATTATATCTGACAAGCAATGTTACTTGACTATCAGTTTAGCCTGGTAGATAGCGTTGCCGGAGGTGATGCGGATAGTGTATGCACCTGCTGAAGGCATGCCCGGTAAGGTGTTCGTCCGAGCCTTCGATTGGTAAACGAGTTTGCCTACTGCGTCATATACGCGGCATTCATAGTCGTTGCCAAAATCAAGTGCCGTGAGGATTTGTACCTCTTCGCCTACAGATACGGGGTTAGGTGCAACGGCAAGTGAACCACCCTTGATGTTGCTGAGGGCAGAACCGTCGGACACTACGATGGTCACATTCACCATACCGCAACCGAAGTTCTTGATACCGTGGTAAACGAATCCCGCCTTGTCCGTAACGGGACAGAGCGTATCGTTGTTGAGCACGTATGGCAGGTCTTTCACAAGTACCGTATCCACGAACTCTGCACCCGGCGCTATCTGGTGAAGGATAACGTGTGCGCTGGTTACGCAGCCTATCTCGTCCGTAATAGTGTTGTCGTACTCGCCCGGAGCAGTCAAGTTCTGGAAGAACTCATCCGTGTACGAACTGCCGGCACAGAAAGCAGCGTGGTAGTTGTACTCACCTTGACCACAGAACGTCAGGTACAGGGTCGTAATCGAGTCACAGCCGGTTATCACCGACGACGTGGTGTCGAAGGCTACCGTTGACTGATAGAACGTTCTGCCATTCCAGGTATAGGAATCGTCGTTGGTGCCAACATGCTCCTCACCGCGAAGGACAGGCAGCACGTTCACATGCAGATAAACCGTACTGTCGCAACCGAAGACGCTGCCGCTGCGAACACGGTGACGATACGTACGGGACTGGTCGGCAGTAAAGTCGAAGCCATATCCGTTGTAGTGCTCGTCCTGACACAAGTCCACGTAGATATCGTTATCTGCCGCAGCATTGACGAGTATCTGCTGGATAGTAATCTGCATCTCACCGGTAGCGTTCTGCTCGTAGCGAGAGAACGTATTGAGACCTATCTCCAGTTCATCGTAGTCGAAACGGAAGCCATTCTTATTGAAACTATATCCGTAGCAGATGGTGTCCACGTAATGGATTGTTTCCACCGTTTCCAGACGGATATTACCGAAGTGGAACCAATTGTCGGCATTCGAAACAGTCGATTCACCGTAGAAACCGAGGCAGACTGACTGACCTGCATAGTCCGACATATTGATACGATAGGTCTGCGCCGTAGTGGGCACTTCATTATAAACGTAGTCTCCTGTACCGGAGTTATTCCATTCGGCTACCACATCTGCTGCCTCCCAGGAAGCACCACCATCGGTAGAAACGGCAACCAAGAAACGGTCGTCTGTACCGGTGTAAGTAGCTGTAGATGAACTGCTATACGGAATCATACCGGCATCGACAGACAAGAGTATACCCTCTCCAACCGCATCGGACATGTCTATAGAGGGCGAAACAGCCCAATAGTGCCAACTGCTACCATAGATATTACCCTTGAAGTGGTAGGAATTAATAAGGCTGTCGGGTGCCACTCTGTTCCAAGAAGTGGTCGATGAGCCGGTTCCCATCGCAACAGTATCCATTGCAGCACCGCCGAAAACAGACGCAGCCGCTGTATTGGAGAACTTCCAATCATCGGGCTTAGTGGCGCTGAAGGCAGGTATATACGGAAGACCATAAGCCGGTGTTGAGAAAGAAAGCACAGCCGTCCAATCCGAGAACTGGTCGTCATCACAGATTTGCCGGACACGCACGTAATAGGTGGATGCCCTTTGCAGTCCCTTCAGGGCATACGAGTCCGCATTGACTAACGTGGCAGAATCAAGAATATTCACGAAAGAGCCGTCTGTTGCTACCTGCACTTGGGCATTGCTGTTGCCCCTTACGTAAGCCCAATGGATAGTAGCCGAAGATACTGAGATATCCGATACACTCACGTTCTTCACCCCACCACAGTTGGGATCCAAAACAAGTATTTCCACATTGTCAAGATAGTGATAAGCACCGGAAGAACCAAAGTTACTGGTACTATGGAAATAAATCTTCACCGTCTTGCCTTCATAATCCGACAAGTCTGCCTCCATAGCCGTCCATTCGGCTTTGAGTGCCAACTGGGCCGGGGTAATCAGGACAGTCCGTGCGGTGTCGCCCACCTCGGCAATCAGCACTTGTGCATCACCGCCTGTCGGATTCTTCCAATCGAACTTCAGTTTTGCCGGATCCGACAATAGAACAGGCGGGGTAACAAGTACGTTGGTATTGCCATTGGGATTGTAGTATGAGTCGAACGATACACAAAGGGTGCCATCGGGGCCGGTGCCATCGTAGTCACCATAGGAAGTACCTGGATAACAAGCCCAACCATAAGCAGCCGTCGAAGTACCCTCGGTGTTGTCCCAGCACAAAGGAATCTCACCGTTCGACAGGTTATTAAAGTTCTCCCGCCACGGCAAAGTGGTGATAGCACCACATTCGGTTGCGAAGCTGGCACCAAGTTCTATTCCATACTCATCCGCCCCACAATAGGAACGCACGTAAACATTATACAATGTAGAAGGCTGCAAGCCGGTGATATTAACGGTGGTAGCATTCACAACCGTAGCGTTCGTCCAATCCACAACGGCATCGGATGGAACACATATATACTGCCATTGAGTCTCCGTACCACCTTGCGTCCAAGAGACATTCGCATACGTATCACCAATACCGGAAACCGTCACATCACTAATGCGGGCGCAGGTCGGTGTTTTCCGCAGGACGAGGTTGTCCATATGGGTGGCACTGCCAAAGCGGCTCTCTCCTTGCAGAATAATGCGGCATTTGCCCGACTTGGGCAGGGGCAGCTCATAGTTGTACCAACCGCTTGCCGACTCTACAGGGATGACGTTGTTGCCCACAGCATAACAGCGGGGAATGAACGCCAGCTCCTGTTCACCGTCATCGTATGCAGCAAAGACGCGAATACCTTCCAACGGATAGGAAGAGGTGTTGCGATAGATATCCAGCGCAAACTCATAATTGGTATCCGGTACATCCACATACGGAAGACTCAGACGGGTAACGGTTCCGGATGCCATATCGGGCAGATAGAGCGTATGCGTAGCGTTTCCGCCTATGCTTGTAGCATTGATGCTGAACAGGGATGTCCCGGAACCCGAGATATGTTCGTTGTCCCAGCAGCTCGCTTGGAAGAGTCCGCTTTCATATGCATCGAAGTTCTCATTCCACGGGAACAGTGTCACTGCCGCACAATCCGTATGGAAGTTGAGCACCTCACTGAAACGGCTTACTTTCGTATCACAGTTGGCCGCTACAGCAACACTGTATTCGGTGTTCGGAACAAGGCCGCTGAGTGAGACTTGCTGCACATTCACCATTGTGCTCTGATAGGTAGATGCATTCGCCATATCGAACGTTTCGGCTTCACCATAAATCACCGTATAGGATTTTCCGGCATCAGCAAAATCCGTCCAGGAAAGTGCAGCACTTTGTTCCGTGACTGCCTCGATAGTCAGTTCTACAGGAGCCGGACATTCCGACACTGTAATGAAATGCACAACCGACCATTCACCACCGCAAGCAGCACGCACGTAATACCAATAATCGGTATCCGGCGAAAGGTCGCCGACTGCTTGTTGATAATGGTTCACTGTAGTAGGCGTGATAGTGGTGAGGTCCTTTAACTCTTCTGTCGAAAGGAACACTTCCCATTGTCTCTCACTACCCATCGGCTCCCACGCGATATTAGCAGTAGTCATAGTCACATCCGACACCTGTAGGTCAGTGACGGCCTTACACCCGCCAGAAGCAAAGCAGAACTGCACGTTAGGTTTGACTGTAGAACGTGTACCTGTGCTCGTACCCGGATAGGAGGCATAAGACTGGTCGGAGTCGTTATTCCGGTACAGAGACGCAGAATCGGTTGCAGTAGTATAAGCATACTTCAACTCGCTTGAATAGTCCGCACACCTTGTACTTATTACAACCGCCAGATTGTCCGTACCATTGTAAACGAAAGGTGTCGTCAATGGAATCTCTACCCACCCTGTAACAGATGGGTGAACAAAGTTAGAATTGGAATAAACCTGTACCAAGCTGGCCTGCGGTACCCAAGCGGTTGTACTCGTTGCCTGTGTCATGGAAGTATGTGCCAGGTAGATTGTGACACTCTGGTTGAACTCGTCTGACGGCACACTCGTACAATCATACTTCACAGACAATATCGTTCCTTGACCACCGATTTCCTCTGCTTTATAGATGGTCTGCGTCCATGCGTTCTTATAGAAATTATCAAACGGCAAGGTGTATGACTCAGAGGTGGTTTCCTCATTGCCAATCAAAATACACCCTTCGGCTACAGATTCGGTAGTGAAAGAGATAATGGCATTGCTGCTTGACTGTCCGCCATCACACAAAGCCCGTACATAAGCAGTGTAGGTGGTCGCAGGATTGAGTCCTATCAGCATCGCCGAAACAAGCGAATCGGTACTGTTAACTACTACCGCATTCTCTTCTTCGCCGAGAATACCTGCCTCCCAACTGCTCTCCGAGCCATAGAGACTCTTGTTCCAGGTAAGGACAACCAAGTTGTGTTGCAAGCGCGAGATGGTGAGGTTGCGCACAGGAGCACAAGTAGCGTCCGTTTTCACTACTATCTGGCTCCAAGCAGAGGTTTCGTCATCGCAGACGCTTGCTACGTAGATGTAGTAGTCCCGGTCGTATTCAAGCCCGCTGAGTTCAAAGGAAGTAGCGTTGTTAACATACTGTTTCTGTGCCGCCGACAATTCTGTATCATCCATCTGGTCGGTGCTATAGACATACGCGAACGAGAGGGCTTGTTCTGCGTACGCCGTTGTCCAAGACACCCTCAGTGCATTGGCATCCGTCAGTTCACCCGACAAGTCCACTACGCCCGGACAGGTAGCAAGGGTAGTGAATGAGGTGCCCGCCCAATCGGAAATACCCTCATTGGCACCATCGGCGTTACAGTTGGCACGTACATAGACGTAATATGTTGTCTCAGGGCTCAAGCCACTCAACAATATCGAGTCGGCAGGAGCATTGGCAAAACTCGGAACGACATCTGTGAACGAACTGATTGGTGAAGTACTGAGGATAACATCGCTGCTACCCATGTAATCGTCCCCTGAATTATCCCAACGGACAATCGCCTGCTCTGTTCCGTTGCCTACCAGTTCAACGGTAATGTCTTCCAACGCCGGACATGGATCGTCTTGATAGCAAACACCTAACTGCAATTGGTTTTTAACAGAAGCACGGTTTCCGGACTCCGAACCCATTGCGTAGGGGTTGATATCTGATGGGTCGCGATAGACATATATTGCCTGGTCGGAAGCACCACTGAACGCAAGGCAACTCAAGCCGGACGACCAACTACCTGTGTTGTCATCCATTACCAACAGCAGGTTGTCTGTTCCGTTGTAATCAAACACCTCATTGAACGGGAGGGTCGTCCACTCGTCGGCGGCAAATTCCACCTCGCCGGAGAACACCAGGTCAGAAGGCGAGACGTTCACCCAATCCGTATTCGATGTGAACGATGCCTTCCTTGTGTGAAGCACATAGAGATCCACCGTACGCGTCTTGCTGCTGCCCGTATTATAGAACGCCACGGAACTGATGGTGGTGGCACCACCAATCTCAGCAGGAGTGTAAATCTGCTCGGAAACAACATTCTTGTAGTATGAGTAAGTAGGCAGGTACTGGCTGTTTTCGCTTCCTTCGCCTACCATACGTTTTTCATCGCACCCTTGCAGTCTATTGGTCCTGACGGCCTTGCTCAGCCAAGCACTTACTCCGTCTTCCTCGTTGCAATAAGCACGTGCATACAGATAGTAGGTTGTGCCTCGGTTGAGACCCTTTATTGTGTAAGTGCCTGTGCTGTCAATCACAATCTTCTCTGCCGACTCAAGCATCAGGTCGGTAAGTTGGTTGGGCGACCACACAAACTCATAATACTGCGGATGTTGTCCGTTCTTGGCATGCAACTGCACATCTATTCTTCTACGTCCCACTTCGGTTTCTATCCACGACACTTCAGGACAGGCAGGAGTGTGTGCCACTCTTATGTCCTGCACATAGCAACTGCTGTACTGTGAGGTCTGCGAACCGTAAGCTGTCACATCAGGATTAACCACTACCAAGAAAGCAATCCGCCCGTCGCTACCATTATAAGAGTCAAAAGATACGTCATAGGGCGAACCCGAGACCGAAGTACCCAACTCAATATCCTCAACAGGAACAAACGAACGTATATCCTCTCCACGCTCAACAACACCTACTAAGATATGCTTGTAATACGCATCATCCATTGACGGTGAGGTGTATGCGTAAGCATTGAAACTGAGGGTGATATTCTGCAAGCCTTCCGTGCCGTAATCCATTTGAGGCAGTATGGCATACGCACTATCTGCATAGGTGGCAGAACTGCCAACGTTCAAGTAAGCATTCAAGGCAAGTTGGTTTCTTGCGTTAATCACAGGAACATACGCTGCAACAGAACTCTGCTTGTTTCCTATCGACCAACACTCAAGACCTTCGCCTGCGTCATAGTTGAAAGCAGACTGGTAAGGCAGTACTACCGGACCGCAGTCGGTATGGAAACGTGTGTGTGCCGACCAGTTCGACACCTCGTCGCCACAATTTGCGCGTACGTACGCATAATAGTAGGTGACAGGGTTCAAGTCGGTTATTAGCACGTTATCGGTTGTTACTGTCTGCGTGAATACCGGATCCATTACATCGGGGTCGCCGGGCTGCGTGAACACAGAGACAGTGTAGGATGCAGCGCCTGTCGCTGTCCAACTATACTCCGCAGAGGTAGAGGTAATCTTTGTTATCACTCCCTCCGTAATCATCGGGCAAGAGGATACATCCCGTACCTCGATGTGGTCCAACGCGATGGCAAACGCGCTGTCACCACCCTGGGCAAAGAACATGATGAACTTACCAAAGTCATCGTTGTAGTCGCCAAGGTAATTGTGGAAACTAACCGTGTAGTTCTTCATCTGCGTCGAGTCAGTGGCATATTCCAAGTTGAGCAACTGTACGGATGAGAACGTGGAGAAATCCGACGGGTCGGTGATGACGCCCACAGCAAGTCTGCCCACCAAAGACGGGTCTTGCGAGGTCTTGCTTGCCCTGAACACTACTTCATAATGGTTGATAGAGTCAATGTCCAACAGCGGCATGATAGCATACAAGCCATCTCCGTACCCGATGGTATCGCTCTCGGTGGCATTCTTCCTGAAGAAGAGGAAGTTACCTAACGAACTGGAACGATAGATAGCCGGCGCATCGGTTGCACGTTCGCCCGGCAGACTAACGCCCAACGACCAGCAGTCGAGGTCAGAAGAACTGTTGAAGTCCACCACTCCCAGTTGGTCGATGCTCTTCGAACTACAGAGGGTCTTGAAAGAGGTCTCCAGCGTAATATGCTCCGGATCACAACTCTGCTTAGCCCGCACGTAATAGGTCGTATTGCCGGTGAGGTCGGACAAGAAGAAGGGATTAGCCGTTACCCCGGTATATACTACTGAGTCGCTGAACTGCGGCGATGTCGATAGCACGATGTCCACTTCTTGGTTTCCGCTGGCGTTCCACGTAATGGATGCATCTGTAGCAGATGTTGCACCGGCACGCAGGGACGTGATACCCAAACAATTGACATCCACTACTCGCAATGCGAAATTGTCCAAATAGAGGTATGCGTCACCAGAGCCCCAGTTACTGGTTGCCTTGAAATAGATTGTTACCGTCTGCCCGATGTAGGACGAGAGGTTAATCTCCTGGGTACTCCATTCGCTCACATCCGTCAAGCCGGTGCTGAGCAATGAGGTCATGTTGGTTGTATCACCGGCCTGCGCGATGAGCACTTCACCCGCACCACCCGTCGGGTTCTTCCAGGAGAACGTCAGTTTGGTTCCGGTGGCTATATAGATGTCAGGAGTAGCAAGGAGGTTGGTCTTGCCTCTACTATTGCTGTAGGAATTAAAGCGCAGGCACTTACCCTGTTGCCCTGAAGCGTAACTTGACCATTTGTATTCCTCCGTCGTCGTTGTACCAAGCGAATTGTCCCAGCACTCCGGAATACCTGATGTGATGGAATTGAAGTTTTCGCTGTAGGGCGCAGTGATAGTGCCACAAGGTGTTGTGAAGGAGGTGCGAAGATACTCACTTTGCGCCTCCGCACCGCAGTACGCGCGCACATAGAAATCATAAGTGGTGATACCGTTCAGTCCGCGAAGCGACACTTGCGGTGCGCTGACAATAGGAGCATTGTCCCAATTGAGCGTATCTGTTTGGGGAATACATACGTACTGCCACTGTGTCTCATTATCGCCTGCCGTCCACGCCAAATCAGCCGTTCCGGAACCAACCTGCAGCACTTTCAATCCGGAAGGAATAATACATGACGGACGGTCATCTATTACGACCTCGTCCAGGTACATGTACGCATCACCCGTACCCTTGTTGCTGGTCGCATCAAAATAGAAGATAGCACACTGACCCGTATAAGGCCTGAGGTCTATCGCTATTTCCGTCCAATCCGTAATACCCATCAGCGACAGTGAATCCAGCAGTACCGAACGAGTGGCTCCGCCATCCGTAGAAATCAGTACCTCTGCGCCACCACCGGCAGCGTTTTTCCATTGGAAACTCAATTGCGCGTCACGCTGCAGGAGCACTGGCGGAGACGCTAAGGTGTTGGTGTTACCTAATGCGTTATTGAGCGAGTTGAAACGCAAACATCTGCCCGACTGCCCGTTCGTATTGGATGACCATTTGTACGACGCAGAAGTGGTCGTCCCTTCCGAGTTGTCCCAGCCGGTTGGCAGTTTGCTTGTGCTGAAAGATTCGAGGAAAGGCATCGTGAAAGGCGTAAAGAACGAATAAACGTTCTCTGCTAAGATGGTGTCGTTACCGCAAAGGGTGTTAATGCGGTAATAGTATCGCGTCTGGCTGTCCAGATTGCTGAATGTCACAGAAGCCGCATTCACGGAGATGGTGTTCACAACAGAGTCGGCATGTCCTTTCGATAACACCACCTGCCACTGTTGCATGCCACGACCGTCCCAAGTAATCACAGCCGCGCTCTCACCAAGTTGTACCGCAGGATTAACAGCCAAACGGCAGTTACTGGTTGGCTCTACGCGCAAATCATCTATATGGTTGATGGAACCGCCTCCACTGGTGAGTTTGCCTGCTGGGGCGATTGCACGAATGGCGATATAATGTCCTGTTCCTGTGTAGGAGTCCATATCCACTTCATACTTGACGTATTCCGCTGCGCCACCGTCAAACACTCCCAGTTGGGTAAAGGTGGACAGGTCGTATGGGTCCGTCATGACACCGACTGCTACACGGGACTGGCCCGCTGAGGCTGCTGCAAGCCGGAAAGAAAGCGTCATGCCTGCGAACGAGTCGATATAGGGCAACGTCACCCAACGGTCAATACCACTCAGACGAAGGTGAGAACTGTTGCTGTAAACAGGCTTCGTCGTTTTGGAGGTGATATAGGGGTAGAACGTCGAGAAATCCAGCAATGGGAAATACAATCCTGCATACGCTTTGGTTGAATTAGCCATACGTATCTCATGATCGAGCGTGCGGATAAAGATGGAATCGTCCTGCTGCTCGAAAGCATAATGCAGCGGCAGGGTAGCACGGGCAGGAATACGCAGCGTGACGGGGAAAGTCCATTCGCTCACGTTCGAACCATTCACCGCCTGTACATACACGGACACGATGGAATCACCATAGTTGCCACTCACATGTACCGAAGTTCCGCTGATGCCGTCACGACTATATAGGAAAGAAGTGGGCAGGACGCCCAGGTGCTTGTAGTCTGCGGAGCGCGCAACACGCAGGTTCCATGAGGCGGCACCATGTGTGTTCACCTTCACGTCAAACCCATCAGGCGTTGCGTTGGCTATTTGCACATCCGCAGGTGTCAGAACAGCCGGCTCCAGCACTTCCAGCCTGTCAATGTAGAAATGGCTGGTATATTTCGGATCCGACGCCATGAAAGCGATGTACTTGCCACTTCCGCTGTAGTTGCGGAACGACACAGCAAAATGCTGATGTTTGTATGCCACATCTATCTTGACCGAGTCAACTAACTCGAACGTATTGAAATCTTCGGGGTCTGACATGACACCGATGTTCAGTTTGGCAATGGTGGATTTGCCGGGTGCATGAATATTATTAGCAGCATATCCCCAGAAACGCACTTCCACGTTCTGCAAGGAAGCAACGTTCAGTTCGGGCAATGCGGCATAAGCATACTTGCCGGCACTGATACCACTGAATGACAAAGCATACGTTGAGTCAATGGAGTAGGATGCACCTGTGCTGAAAACAGGCTTGACTCCACTCATGTTGGTACCGCGTGACCAGCCATCTGGGAGGTCCTTGCTGAACACCTCATAGTAGGGGAAATCGCGGACTTGAGCGCGCGTAGTGAAACTGGTGGATGCCCAGTCCGTCCAATCCTCCTCGCTGTCGTAGCAGTGCGCGCGAACATATGCGAAATAGGTGTTGGAGGGTTCCAGCCCCGTCACGTTCAGAGAGAAATCAGTCGCATAGCCGTGGTAAACTGCCGTATAGTTGGTCCAATCCACAATAGCGGTCTTCGACACCACCACCTCAAACGAGTCGGTGGACAAGTCACCCGTCCACGTAAGCACTACGCTGCCTGCACCCGGAACAGACAACATCATGTCCGTCGCTGGTTGGCAGGAGGCCGTGTTGCGGATACGCACATCGTCCAGCATCACGCCACGACCCATATTGTCCGTGTATTCAAAGGCCAATTGGTATGCACGCGCACCATTGATACCCAACAGCGCAAGCGTGTCGTCTGACCATACATCCGACGAACTGTCATACACCTTCATCAACGCCCAAGAGGCATTCGCATTCGAGCGGTAATAAATCTTGAGCGTATCAAAATCGTTACCGTATGCAGGCTGTGCATGGCGGAAAACCAACTGAGGTTGATACAAGTTGGCAGAGGCCATAAAATTGATTGGTGGGGTAATCAGACGGGTAACATAGAATTGGTCAAAGTCCGTCTGGTTAACGATTCCCATGTAGTAGCCCGACGTGTTGCCCGAAACGGATGCAGCCGTACTACTCGTGGACTCGATTGCCCAGTTTGCTACATTGGAGGACAACACCTCCTGCGTCCATCCCGCAGGTATCTGACCGGACTCAAAGTCCTCGTTCAGATACCACGTCACCGCGGCAGACACATTTGACAGAGCCATAACGCTCAGCGTCAACAGTAGTAAAAATTTCTTCATATAGTAGTAATTAAATTAGTAATTCACAACCTATCAACACTTCACCATCTACCTATCAACACTTCACCATCTATCATCTGATACATCTAAATTCTCTCCTAAATTCTCTCCGTCCATCAACACTTCACCGCACATCGACACTCCACACGGCTAATCAACTCTTCACAATCCGTCTTTTCCCTATTCTACCCCTCCATACCTTGCACCTCACTTATTCCGTCCCTCTCTCTATTCCATCCCTCACTCTATTCAGTTCCTCTTTCTTTCTGTCCTCACTCATTCCACCGTCCCTATCTCTCCTCTCCTTGTTCCTTGTTCTTCGTCCTTGCCTTTTGTTGTTAATTGCGCCCTAATACCATTAGGGTAACAGTCCGCAAGGACTGAATCTTCCCCCTCTGCTCCTTGCTCTTTCTTCTTTGTTCTTTGTTCTTTGCTCCTTGTTCTTCGTTCCTTGCCTTTTTTTGTTAATTGCGCCCTAATACCATTAGGGTAACAGTCCGCAAGGACTGAATCTTTTCCCTCTGCTCCTTGCTCTTTCTTCTTTGTTCCTTGCTCCTTGTTCTTCGTTCCTTGCCTTTTGTTGTTAATTGCGCCCTAAT
>ODAI011439318.1_pt1 | contig 12493 bp, 10 predicted proteins | sample 1539321 | NCBI WGS metagenome assembly ODAI01 (sample SAMN02144231, study PRJEB22623) | gut metagenome | biome: sheep rumen | host: Ovis aries | place: New Zealand
ATGATCAGTATCATCCGATGATCATACCAGTAAAGGAGTTTACCTATGAAGATTTTCAACACGATGTCCAGAAGCAAAGAAGAGTTCGTCCCGGTAAAGCCCGGGCAGGTCAGCATGTATGTATGCGGTCCCACCGTCTACAACCTGATCCACATCGGGAACGCTCGGCCCATGATCGTTTTTGACACGGTAAGGCGCTATTTTGAATACAAGGGATACAAGGTGAACTATGTGTCCAACTTTACTGATGTGGACGACAAGATCATTAAGAAGGCGATGGAAGAGGGTGTCGATTCCAGTGTGATCTCCGAGAGATATATCGACGAGTGCAAGAAGGATATGAACAGCCTCAACATTAAGCCGGCGACCGTCCATCCCAAGGCGACCCTGGAGATCGACGGTATGATCGATATGATCCGGAAGCTGATCGACAAGGGCTATGCGTACGTAGCTGAAGACGGAACGGTCTATTACAGCACGAGGAAATTTGAAGGGTACGGAACGCTCTCCCACAAGGACCTCGACAATATGCGCAGCGGGAACCGTGAGCTGAAGGTGACCGGCGCCGAGCAGAAGCAGGATCCGCTGGATTTTGTCCTCTGGAAGCCCAAGAAGGAAGGGGAGCCCTACTGGGAATGCCCCTGGTGCAAGGGAAGGCCCGGCTGGCACATCGAGTGTTCCGTCATGAGCAAGCGCTACCTCGGCGATGAGATCGACATCCATGCCGGCGGCGAAGACCTGATCTTCCCGCACCATGAGAACGAGATCGCGCAGTCCGAGGCGGCCAACGGCGTGACTTTTGCAAAATACTGGATGCACAACGCATTCCTTAACATCGACGGCGAGAAGATGGCCAAGTCCAAGGGCAATTTCTTTACCGTACGCGACGTGATCTCCCAGTATGATCCTCAGGTCCTCAGGTATTTCATGTTATCCTCCCACTACAGGAGCCCTCTGAATTTCAGCAGAGAGCTGATGGAGTCCGCGAAGGCTTCCTACGAGAGGATCCTCAACTGCGGGGAGAACCTGAAGTTCCTTCTGACGAAGGCACAGGGAACAATGACCGAGGAAGAGGCGGCGCTCGTGAAAGAAGCGGAAAGCTACCGCGCGCAGTTCGAAGCCGCCATGGATGACGATTTCAACACTGCGGACGCGATCTCCGCGATCTTCGAGCTGGTCAAGTGGATCAACAGCCATGTCAGCGGCAGTTCTTCCAAGGAATTCCTTGAGACGCTGGACAAGGAACTTCTGGACCTGACAGGCGTCTGCGGACTGATCGTAGAGAGGGACAATACGCTCGAGGACGATCTGGCAGCTTACGTAGAGGCCAAGATCGAGGAGAGGAAAGCGGCCAAGAAGGCGCGTGATTTTGCCAAAGCGGACGCGATCCGCGATGAGCTGAAGGCGAAGGGGATCCTTTTGGAGGACACCAGAGAAGGAGTTAAATGGAAGAAAGCCTGAGGAGCCTTATCCTGACTGAATTTCCGCATGAGGAAGTCGACATCAGGACTTATTCCCCCGCAGCGCTCGCGTTCATGGGAGATGCGGTCTACTCACTTGTGATCCGCACGATCCTGGTCTCGAAAGGGAACAGGCAGGTGGAAAAGCTGCACAATGAGACGACTTTCTATGTGCGGGCGGAGCAGCAGGCGGAGATAGGAATGGCTGTCTACGACCTGATGACGGAAGAAGAGAAGAAGATCTATCGGAGGGGAAGGAATTCCAACCCCTATCATCACGCGAAGAGCGCTTCGATGGAAGAATACCTGCAAGCAACCGCACTGGAGGCCCTGTGCGGTTACTTGTATTTACAGGACCGCGAGGAGAGGCTGATCGAACTCCTTCGGGAAGGGATCTCGCGGACGGATAAGAAGGGAAAACTCGGCGCGAGAAAGCCGGAAAGAGAGACTGAGTATGAATGAGAACAGGATTGAGGGAAGGAACGCCGTGATCGAGGCGTTCCGCTCCGGAAAGACCGTCGACAGGCTGTATATGCTGGACGGAAGCCGGGAAGGCGCGATGCAGACGGTCCGCCGGGAAGCGGCAAAATACGGAACGCCCATTAAGTATGTGAGCCGCCAGAGACTGGACCAGATGTCCGAGACCGGGAGGCATCAGGGCGTGATCGCGGAGATCGCAGCCTATTCCTACGGAGAGATCGAAGATCTCTTTAAGAGGGCGGAAGAGAAGGGGGAGGATCCGTTCTTTGTCCTGCTGGACGGGATCGAAGATCCCCACAACCTCGGCGCGATCATAAGGACAGCCAATCTGGCAGGCGCCCACGGTGTGATCATCCCCAAGGACAGGGCGGTGGGGCTCACTGCCACGGTGGCGAAGGCATCCGCCGGCGCGATCAACTATACACCGGTCGTCAAAGTGACGAATCTGGTGCGCACGATGGAAAAGCTCGCGCAAAAGGGGCTCTGGTTCGTCTGCGCGGACATGGACGGCACGGAGATGACAAAAGTCAATCTCACAGGACCGATCGGGCTCGTGATCGGGGCCGAAGGCAGCGGCGTCAGCAGGCTGGTCAGGGAGAAATGCGATATGGTAGCGTCGATCCCCCAGAAAGGGGAGATCGATTCCCTGAATGCTTCTGTAGCGATGGGCGTGCTCGCGTACGAGATCGTCAGGCAGAGGGGCCTTAAGTAAGATCGGAAGCCGTCGGGACCAGAACACGGCAGATCGTTTCCGGTCTTATCACCGAAGCAGGATATTGGTAAGCTTAAATGGATAATAATATCAGAAATGAGAAATACAGCGGCCTGACGGACGAAGAGATGATCTCGCTCTTCAGGGACGGGGAACAGGAGGCGATGGAGAAGCTTCTGGAGAAGTACAAGGGCATGGTCCTCGGGAAGGCCAAGTCAATGTATATCCTGGGCGGGGACTCCGAGGACCTGATCCAGGAGGGCATGCTGGGACTGTTCAAGGCTGTTCGCGATTTTGACTGCGGCAGAGACGCGAGTTTCAGGACTTTTGCGCAGCTGTGCGTCACAAGGCAGCTCTATACAGCGGTCAAGGCCTCCGCGAGAAAGAAACACCTGCCGCTGAACTCAGCGGTCTCCCTGAGCAGTCCGCTGCGGGAGGAGAACGGAGATGAGCGGGACGAGGAACTGCTGGACTTTTTGGAAGCGGATCCCAGTTCCAATCCGGAAGCGTACCTGATCGGCCAGGAAGAGACGGAACGGCTGGAGGAAATGATCGAAAAAGAGCTGAGTCCGCTCGAAAAACAGGTCCTTGAGCTCTATCTGACAGGAATGGGCTACGTGGAGATCGCGCATGTCCTCAACAGGGATGAAAAGTCCACGGACAACGCGCTTCAGAGGATCCGCGCGAAAACGCGCGCGTGTTTAAGAAAATGGAGGAACGAGTAAATGGCATTAAATCCGAAACAGCTCCTGCAGCTGGGAGAGAGATGGAGGATCTTCAATGAACAGCATCCGAGAGTGATCGATTTTATAAGGGACGTGGGCAGGAATTCCATCGAGCCCGGAACGATCCTGGAGCTGAAGGTCACGGAGACCGGCGGCAGGACAGCAGTGACGAATATCAGGCTGACAGAGGACGACGTGGAGACGATCGCGGTCCTGAAGGGCCTCAAGGGAAATTAATATGGCATGAACAAGGCATAGGGAAGGCATTAAATATGCCCGGCGGATAGCATTAGGAACGTGAGCATCCGACGGGCATATTTATTGCCTTGAACTATGCCTTTATTTAAGCCGTTTTATTAATTTCACTTCAGGACTCCGTTTGTTCCGAAGTCATACGTCTTTCCCCCGATCACATGCTTCCCTGTCAGCATGCGCCCGTCAAGACCGAAGTAATACTTCTTGCCGCTGATATTGGACCAGCCTGTCTTGGCGAAGAATTTCTCCGGGACGAAATAGTATTTGTAGCCGTCGATTTTCTGCCATCCTTCGACCAGGTAACCCTTCGTGGGGCTCAGATAATACCACTTCTTCTGATCCGCGAGCCACTCGAAGCCGACGTGCATATAGCCGGTGATCGGATCAAAATAGTATTTCTTTCCGTCGATCCTCTTCCAGCGCAGATACATCTTGCCGGCGCTGGTGAAGTAGTACTTCTTGCCCTGGATCGTTTTCCAGCCGGCCGCGCGGTAGCCGTTGCTGTCGAGGTAATAGATGTCCCCGTCTATGTTCTGGAAACGGTTCTTCAGGTAAGTGCTTCCGACTTTGAATTTATAGCCTTTTCCGACTTTGTGCCAGTAGCCGCTGGACGAAGCGGTGTAGGAGGTGCCGGTGCTCTTGGGCAGGCAGTTGAAGTGGACGATCTGGCGCACGCTCTTAGGGCAGCTGCTGATGATCACGCCCTTGCCGGCCCCGCTCTCGACGACTTTCCCGCCGCCGATATAGATCGCTACGTGGCTGTCGCTCCCTTTCGTTCCTTTTCCGGTGCAGATGATGTCGCCCGGAGACGCCTTGCTCGTATCGGTCCCGATGTTGACGCCGCCCGGATACGCGCTGGGATTATTGCCCCACTCGTAGGAGTGGACGAAATCTTCAACAAGGCCGTATTTGTGGAGAACGTGATAGACGAACCACGAGCAGTCGGTCTTCCCGCCGGATTTAAGGCGCTTCTGCCTCAGACCCTGAGGATCATTGCCGGTCACAGAGGACGCGTAATCGACCTTGCCGACGAAATAGGTCGCGTAAGCGATCATATTGTTAACGAAAGCCGTATTCCGGGTGGTATTGTAATCCAGCGGCATGTCCGTATCGGTTCCCTTGGCCCAGGTGTTCCTGACTGCGGAAGTAGTATAGGAATTGCTGTTCCATGCGATCTTGGAAGCAGAGGACGTGGTGGAGGCGGATGACGCCGAGGCCGCCGTGGCAGAAGCGGAGGCAGGTGCGGTGCCCTGCAGCTCGCCCTTGGCATTAAAGGTATATACCTTGCCGTCGATCGTCTTTTTGCCGACCGCCATAACGCCTTCCGCGTCCAGATAATACGTCTTGCCGCTGAGCTTGAGCCAGCCGGTGATCAGATAAGCGTTCTTCGGGTCAAAATAGTACCGTTTTCCGCTGATCGTCTGCCAGCCTGTTTTGGCGTAGAACTCGCCTATGGTCAGATAGTACCTCTTGCCGCCGATGTTCCTCCATCCCTCGAGAAGATAACCCTTGTTGGGATCCAGGTAATACCAGCCGTTCTTTTCTTCGACCCATTCCCATCCCGTGTGCATGTGTCCGTCCACGGGGTCAAATAAATACTTCTTGCCGTCGACTCTCTTCCAGCGCAGGAGCAGGCACCCGTCGTCGTCAAAGCAATAAGTCTTGCCGTTGACCTTAAGGAAGCCTGTGACGCGATATCCGTCTTCATCAAAATAGTAAGTCTCGCCGCCGATCTTCTGGAACATGTCTTTGGAGTAACTGCCGTCGGAATTGCGGTATTTTACCCCGTCATCGAACTCAATGAACTTTGCGGTGAATCCGTACCGCTTGGGAAGCGCGGTCACAGCGTTCGTCTTGGAGACAGACAGCGCGGTCGCTTTCATCTTTGCGGTCAGGTGGTGCTCAAGAGCGTCGTTGAACTGGTAATTGACGACGTTGACGATATTTCCCGAACTGTCTTTAATGTTTGCGTTCACCGACACCATATTGCGCTCGCCGGCGACACTGATGTGTCCCGCCTTGACTGTGAAGGTCAGCATACCGTTATAGCGCGTGCTGTAGATATTGCAGGTCTTTTTGAGCGCGTTGATCGCCGGATCGACCCATCCGCCTCCGAAAGAGGAAGGGCTGTCGCCTACCCAGTTATGGAAAGCGAAAGAAGGGTTCACTTTTTTTAAGAAAGCCGCTGTGTTGCTGGTGCTGCCTCCGTGGTGGCTGAGCTTGAAGATGTCCGCCGAAAGATTGATGCCGCTCTTGAGGATCTGGCTTTCCGTCTCCTTCTCTATGTCGCCGCAGGTCAGGTAGGTAACGGTCCCGGAAGTGACCTTGGCCACGAGAGAGTTGTTGTTGATGTATGAGGCGTCATAGGTGCTGCTCTTGTAGCTGCAGCCCCAGAGTATGCTGACCTTGGCATTGCCGACGGTGAAGGTCGATCCCTTCTTGAGATAGACGATCTTGGCTCCCGCATTGCCGGCTGCCTTGACGATCGCGTTGTATCCGTTGAGGAAACTCCTGCAGTAACCGCTCGTTTCCGCTCCGGCTTTGAGGTAACCGGGGTCGGGAAGGTAAACTTTTCCCACATGGAACCTTGAATCATTCAGGATCGTAGTGAACTGATGCATATGGTCGTAGTGATAGTGGGAGAGGTACATATCGAACGTGTAGAAATGGTGGTCGTTCAGATAATCGAGCAGTGTATCGTACTTGTCTCTGAGGTAAGTGTCCATCAGGAGGTTCTTGCCGCCGCTCGAGAGCATGGTGCAGTCTCCCCACACACCTGTGTGGCCGTAGTCGATCGGCGTGATCTGCATATTGCCGCTGGCGGCTTCCGTCTGGATGGCCGGGGAAAGAGATGCGGCGGAAACAAGGATCCCGAGAATGAGAGCGAAGAGAACGCCCCGAATGCCCGGTTCGGTACTCCGTCTGTGGAAAAGATTGATCGTAAACATAAATTACCCCCGTCTGTCCCCGCAGATGGCAAATAAAAGCGGGAAATCTGGTCAGAAAATCTTTGGTTTCAGAGTAATGATAACATATGTTTACGAAAATGTTAATTTAAAATTAAATATTAAATACAATAATTAATGAAATAATAAATTAAATGACAGCATTGTGTCATTCTTCGGTTTTGGAGTTATGGAAATGCTTCCTGGACACTACATCTTTCGCCCGATGAAGACTCCGGCAAGGTACAGGAAGCCCCCGCAGGCCAGGAAGAAGAAGCCTGCAGACATGAGCGCGGACTGGTAGACGGAAGAGTTCCCTGCTATGTCGAAGATCCCCCGCAGCATGCTGCTCACGGTGACTGCAGCTGTTCCTGTCTGCCAAAAGAGCGAAGAGAGGATGCTCGGTCCCGGCACTTCAGGGACAAGAAGACAGATCCCTGCCGGCAGCGCACACAGAAGCAGCGGCCACGCGAAGAGAAAAGTCATAAAGGGGGAGTGCACGCCGTGGGAGAACATGTTGTATACAAGAGAAAATGTGACCAGGAAGAGGGAACAGAACGATGAGACAACGCATGTACCGATCAGTTCTCTCCGGTCTTTTTTATTTTGAAATAAAGACAATGTCACTGACGCTCCTTTCCGCGATCTTGTCCCCGAAAGTTGTCGGGCGGTTCAGGACCCTGCCGTTGAACCACATGGTGGAAGAGCCGCCGCCGTCCAGATTATAGGCGGTCGTGCAGCCGAAATCTTTCATGAGTAAGGCGAGTTCATAAAGGGAGAGGCCGACGCTCTCGTCCGTTCGTCCGTCAGAGACAACGAACAGGTAATGAAGAGGGGAGAGAAGCCCGATCGCCGTACGGGGATTCGTGACCTGCGCCCGTTCCACTTCGTCGTTCTCACTTACGGAGATCTCACCGTCCATAACGAGTCCGGGACCAAAAGAGAAAATGTCCCTGGCCCCGAGATCCCTGATCTCTTCCGCGGTCATATCTGCTTCCCTGACGATGTCGATGGAACCGTTTTCATACAGGACAAGGTCCTCCTGATCAGGGTCTTTGGCGGGAACAGAGCGGTAAAGATACCCGTTCCGCATGACATATCCCGTGCTGCGGAAGCCGTAATAATCGCCGTTCACCGCAAAGATCGCGTCATTGCGCTCGGCGATCACGGAGGTGGGCTCCGTGAGGTTGCGGCCGAAAGCGCCTTCGGCGAGCGCGGTGGATAACAGCGAGGGATCAGTGATCTCGACATCCGCGATATAGATATCCGTATCCAGCATGCGCATCGTGCTGATCTCTATACGGGTAAAGCCGTCATCGTAAGAGTGATCGGTAATGACCGGTTCGTCCAATGCGGCCGCCGGCGCTTCGTCCATCCCGGGCTTTGCTTTCCAGTATTCGTTTTTTTCGTGTTCCGGCTCCGATAAGGCTTCGCTGTCATTGCCCTGAAGTAAGTTCGCTTCCGGGTCTGCGCTGTCGGCCGGTTCCGTGTCCGCAGCTTCAGCCGGTCGCGCATCTGCAGTTTCAGCCGGCCGCGCATCTGCAGTTTCAACCGGAACCGCGCCTGCTTCTTCAACGGCTACGATATCTCTTGGGATCACAAAAGCGTCCAAAAGGGCCCATACCGCCCATAGAAAGATGATCACAGCGCTTACTGCCTGCCATCTGCGGCGGAACTTTGTCACAGGACCGGGGACAGAGCGGCCCCGGTCGGAATCCGTGTGTTTCATTATCATCATTTCATCATTATCATTTCATCATTATCATTTGATCATCATCAATGGATCATCAATGAATCATCAACGGATCATCAGTGGATCATCATCATTTCATCGCGATCACTTAATCGCGGCTGCGGCTGCGCAGTAAACTGACGACGAAAGCTCCCAGTCCGGCGGCTGCCATTCCGGTCCCGAGTCTGATGAGCGGGTCCCTGTAGATCAGCAGGGAATCCCTTACCGGGCGGAAATGCGACCCCGCGTTGCCTTTCTCGTAAACGGTCTCGATCGGTATCATTACGAGAGGGGCGGTCTTTACCGCTTCAACGAGGAAATTCATCTCGTACTCATAGCGGTCGCCTTCAGTGCTCAAAGCGAGCGGCACAAGCCTGGGAGGGATCCCCCTGAGGCCTGTCTGCGTGTCGCTGCAGGCGATGCCTGTACCGAATTTGAACAGTGTGGAGGTGATCCTGTTCCCGAAAGCGCATCTGAACGGGACGTTCTCACCTGAAAAATCCCTGACACCCAGGATCAGGTGGTCCCTGTAAGAAGTCAGCGCGTCGCTGATCCTGATGATATCCTGAGGCAGGTGCTGCCCGTCCGCATCCGCGGTAATGATCCCTATACCGGGACCGAACTCCCGGAGCGCTTTCTCGATCCCTGTCTTGATGGCAGCGCCTTTTCCGAGATTGTGTTCATGGCGGACGACGACGCATCCGAGCTCCCCCGCGCGGATAAAGACCGGGGTATACAGAGGACCGCTCCCGTCATCCGTGACGACGATCCTTGTGAATCCGGATCTTTCTAAAGTCTCCAAAAGACTGATGAGCCTTTCATCCGGTTCGTAAGCCGGTATTACAATGACATTGTACATAGCGTTCTCTTCCTTTCGGACTCCTATTATAGCGTATCATTCATTAAAAATGGGTCAAAATAAAATGACATTTTTGTGAAGTCCTTTATTCTGCCGGGCAGTTTTGCTATAATACAGTGATAAATCCGATTCAGAAAGGAAAAGGTCCGTTATATGAATTTTGGCAGAAGAGGAATACGCAGCAGGCAGGATTATCTTGCCTCGAAGAGCCGGAAAAGAATGAAAAAGATCATTCTGGGCATTTCCCACATTCTTCTGGTGGGGGTCATCGGTCTCTGCGCGGTAGGCGTCAGCCTGGGAGTCGGCGTTTTTCGGGGCGTGATCGACAGCACGCCCAACCAGACAGTCATCGATGTCAGTCCCAAAGGTTTCTCTTCCTTTGTATACGATGCGAAAAAGAATCAGGTGGCCAAGCTGGTCTCGGCGGACTCCAACAGGATCCCGGTATCCGGGGACATGATCACGGATGATCTCGCCCACGCTTTCGTGGCGATCGAGGACGAAAGGTTCTATGAGCATAAGGGGATCGACGCGCCCGGTATCCTGAGAGCGGCCGTGATCGGCGTGACGAGCGGAAATTTCTCCGAAGGCGCGAGTACGATCACACAGCAGCTGATCAAGAACAACGTTTTCACGACGTGGACGAACGAGTCCAGTGTCGAGAGGATCAAGAGAAAACTGCAGGAGCAGTATCTCGCCATTGAGCTCGAAAAGACGATGAGCAAGGATACGATCCTTCTCAATTACCTCAATACGATCAACCTCGGACACGGAACGCTCGGCGTCGAAGCGGCATCCCAGCGCTATTTTGACAAACACTGCAATGAGCTGTCGGTCTCCGAGTGCGCTGTTATCGCCAGCATTCCCCAGAATCCCACGCAGTTCGATCCGATCATCTATCCGGAACAGAATTCACAGAGACGTGACACTGTTCTCCAGTATATGCTCAATCAGGGGTATATCAATGACGATCAGCTCAAGGAAGCGGAAGAGGACGACGTATACAAAAGGATCCAGGAAGTCAATATCAAGAAGCAGGTGGAAGACAACCAGATCAATTCCTATTTTGTCGACGCGCTGCAGAACCAGATCCTGAAGGACCTTCAGGATGACGCCGGCAAGACCCAGGAAGAAGCCTATGCGCTCCTGTACAGCGGCGGTCTGAAGATCTACTCAACGCTCGATCCGGAGATCCAGGAGATCTGCGACGAGGAGTGCAGCGAAGATTCCGGCAATTTCCCGGATGATGTCAAGTATATTCTCAACTATAAACTCTCTGTCATCAATGAGGACGGCACCACTTCCAACTATGACAGCAACAGTCTCGCGAACTGGCTCGCCGAACAGGACTGGGACGCTGACCTGATGTACAGCTCCAAGGATGACGCTTACAGCGACATCGAGGATTACAGGAATTCGATCATCGCGGATCCCGACAAGCAGAAATACACGGAGAGCGTCAACCTGGCGCCGCAGCCGGAGATCTCGCTTACGGTCGAGGACCAGTCAACGGGACATGTCCTCGCGATGGTGGGCGGCAGAGGCGACAAGAGCGCCAACAGGACCCTGAACAGGGCAACGGACACGCTCCGCCAGCCCGGTTCGACCTTCAAGGTCATCACGACTTACGCGCCAGCGATCGATACGGGCCAGTACACTCTCGCTTCGTCCGAAGAAGACGAGCCTTTCGACTATGACAGCGGTGTTCCGGTTAGGAACTGGTACAAGGGGTACAGAGGCCTCTCCACTGTCAGGCAGGGTATCGTTCAGTCCATGAACATTGTTACCGTCAAGGTGCTGACTGAGATCGGCCCCCGCCTCGGCTATGAATATGCCGAGAAATTCGGGATCAGCACGCTGGTCGACGGCGTCGATATCGGCGGAAAGATCTTTACCGATGTCAACCAGACCCTGGCACTCGGCGGCATTACCTACGGCGTCAAGAACATCGAGCTGAACGCGGCTTACGCTACGATCGCCAACGGCGGTTTCTACATCGAGCCCAAGATGTACACGGAAGTGTATGACCACGAAGGGAACCTCCTCCTTGACAGCAAGCAGACCGCAGAGGGCAGGCGCGTCCTGAGCGAAAGGAGCGCATGGCTCCTTACCTCCGCGATGGAGGATGTCATGACAGAGGGGACCGGCACAGCTGCAGATTTCGGCTCCACGATGACAGCCGGCAAGACAGGAACGACTTCGGATGAGAACGATGTGTGGTTCTGCGGATACACGCCCAAATACACGGCTTCCGTGTGGGTCGGATATGACAACAACGTGGACCTGACGACCTCTGCGGAGCAGGGCCTCGCGAAGAGGATCTGGAGAGAGGTCATGGAAGATCTTCCGGGCAACCAGGAATGGGAAGACTTCCCCGAACCTGACGGGATCGTACGAAGGACCGTGTGCAAGGTCTCCGGCCAGAGGCCTTTGAGCGGGATCTGTCCTTCCGTTACGGAGTATTTTGACGAAGACGCTGAATCGACCTATGACAGCGACGATTACTGCGATTACCACTACGAGGAGTACCTCGAGATGAAGCGCAGGGAAGAAGAGGAGCGCAAGCGCAAGGAGGAAGAAGCCAAGAAGAAGGCTGAGGAAGCCAAGAAGAAGGCGGAAGAAGCCAAGAAGAAAGCGAAGCAGAAGTCGGAAGAAGTGATCATCGACTAATTTATGGCGTCAAGGGGCTTGCCGCACAGGGAAAATGATTTCTTGTGCGGAAGCCCCTGTTTTTTGAAGAGGGATGGTGGAGGGGTGTCCGGAACTCCCTGGCCAAATTCTTTTCAGAGGTTCCACTAAGATTTCAGATTTAAGAATCCTGGCGGAGGGATTAACCAGGCGGTTCCACCAAGAATTCTGATTCAAGAATCCTGGCGGAGGGATTAACCAGGCGGTTCCACCAAGAATTTGCTTGGTCTGATCTTGGTGGGGGGATTTTAGTTAGCAATTCCACTAAGATTTCAGTTTCAAGAATTCCGGTGGAAGCAATTCCTCAAGGAGCTTCACTAAAGATTCGAAAGAATCTGTTCCTGGTGGAGATCCTTGGCAAAATTGCTCCACCAAGATTCTAAAGACTCTATATATAGTGGGATGACAGAGGTGCTATCTCATGTCGCTAAAAAGCTGTCACTGATAAATTTGTAGCGCAGCAGCTCCTGTTTTCATCACTTGGCGTGATTTTGTGTTTGACATTCTTTTATAGCTATGATATTATACTTTTGTTGTCGCCGCGGCAACGAATAAGCTGGCATAGCACAGTCGGTAGTGCGTCGCATTGGTAGTGCGGAGGTCACGAGTTCGATTCTCGTTGCCAGCTTTTTTAATA
>ODAI010392571.1_pt1 | contig 12492 bp, 21 predicted proteins | sample 1539321 | NCBI WGS metagenome assembly ODAI01 (sample SAMN02144231, study PRJEB22623) | gut metagenome | biome: sheep rumen | host: Ovis aries | place: New Zealand
AATTTCTTCCTGTGATAAATTATCTTTTAATGTAATCCAAAATCTCCAAACTATCATATTTATTCCTCCTCTTTTCCTTCGTCTTCTTTTGAAACTACGTCTACTACTCTTATTGTAAATTCAGAGGAATATTGAAGACCATATACATAAACAGAATTATCGTTTATAAAGTCGTTTGTCCATTTCTGTATTTGTTCAGGTGTAAATGACCTTATATAATTTTTACAATACCTAGGTGTATGGTCTTTATCAAAAGGTAGTCTAACTTCACACCACTTTAAGGCTTTTTTAAATCCCCACTCGGAACATTCAAAATATTCAGTTTCCTCGTCACCATACTTATATTCTGTTGAAAAGTTTGCAACTATAATTTGCATAATGCCCCCTATTTATTATTTCTATTCTTTCCTACGTGATATCCGTCACAAAATAAACATTTATATGTTGAAAAATGTTTACCATATTTTTTACTCATACTTTCTGCAGCTCGTCTTGCAGACTCTACAGTATTATAAGTAACTTTAGGTTCCCCCGTTGAGGCACGAATATGGGAGTTTATACTAAATGCACCCCAAGCATTTCTACTTATAAAGAAATTGTAGAATGCACGTTTTCTTATAACTTGGTCTTTAAACCAAAGCCAAAAGTTTCTCCATTTAATCCTCATTTTATTTCTTAACCTTCTTTACTTAAATCAAAGATTTTTTCTTCCCTAATGAACTTTACCAATTTAGATGGTAAGTCTTCAAGTGTCATATGATTTTCTTCATCCCATTTTACCACAATCCAAGCTTGTGTAGGCTTATGATATTCAACATAAATGTATTCTTTTTCATAAAGGAAGTCATACCCTATATTACCGAAGTTCTCTTCACAGCAAATACGACTACCGTTAAATACTGTCTCACCCGTTATAAGACCATATATCTCTTGAAAGGTAAAATGCCAATGTGTAAAATTCTCGTCAAAGTAGTCTTTAAGAGATAGATTTTCCTTTTCTTTAAAAGAAAAAACTTTATAGTCATCTGTCTGAAGTCTAGGCTCAAGATGTACATAGAATTCATTACATGGTACTTGCCATTTAATTTCTATATCGTAGTCGTCATATCTGCCGTCATACTCGCCCCACATATTCTTTACCCGATTTCTAATAAAGGTTTCAACTTCTTCTGGGGGCAAGTCAAAAATTTTTTTGAAAATACTCATTTTTAGTCTCCCAACAAAGGTACATTCAATGTTTTGATAGGGGCATTGCTGTAAAGATATGTTGCACCTGCACCCGCCCATTCAACGGCTACACCTGACGCAGTAAAGAAACGAATTCCAGGATTATTTGTACCATATGTTCCATCCAAGTCGGGTGCCTGTGTCATTAATGTATTTGAATATCCGTCTGCACTTCTTACTCTCTGATATGACTCTTCTGGGATTAAATAAGACTGAGTACTTGCAGGCTTTCCGTTTGAAATATAATATCCAATACATACACCGTGTGAATAAAGGTATACATAACAAGGCAGACTAGGTTTATCCCAAGTTTCTACCCATTTGGCAATAGTTTTTCTTTCTAGAAAATGTGTAACGGTAGGAATAGGTGTAGCAGTAATTGCTGATTCCATAGCATTATTTGCTGTTTCCGCAGTTTTTACTGAGGCAGGCTGTTCATAATTTACGTCACATCCTGTTACAATTGTAAGTCCAAAGATAAGTGTAAAAATAAAAATTAGCTTTTTCATTTAATAGTCTCCTTAATATAACATATAAAACTATATTAACGGAGAAATGAGAATTTTGCATTATTTTTAAAAATAAAAACCTAGGACTATAAGTTCCTAGGTTTTAGATTTAGGCGATTTTTCTTTCAGTGTCTTCAAAAAAGAACTTTAAGTCATTTATAAATGACTCTTCATTCTCTTGTTTTAATAATGACCAACTTCTCTTAAAGCTACAATTGTCCCCAATTATAGTAAAAGTTATAATATCATTATTTTTTATAGTAACTGTACATTTAAGGTTTTTATAATTTAATACAAAACTCTCAGAATGTAAGCCATTAAATGTTTCATAAACATTGCATAAACCCTCTATCTGTGAGAGGGCAGATATAGACTGTGTAACATTTATCATAATACCTAATTAGTTTTAGGCTCGTCTTTGTTTTGGTATTCCAACTTATCAAGTACGTCCTTTACTAAAAAGTATTCTTTGTACCCCTTAGAACTTTTTCTTCCACAATCTAATAGGAAGTTGTTTGCAATTTCTTCTGCAGTCTGACTTAATGTATTAAAAGATAACTTCCTTAATACAGGGTTTATAGATGTATTTACAAAATATGCAAATTCTTTTTTATCAGTATACCCAAAACCTTTAAGGAAGTCATAAAAGTTTTTGTATGACTTTTTAAAGTTTTCGATATCTGTTATCATTTTATCTACAGACTCCCGTAATGTAGGTAGTGCAGCCAATAAGTCATCAGTTGACTTTTCTAAAACCGCCTTAAAAATTACTTTAGGCTTGTCATTATCTACCGCATATTTTAACTGCAAATATGAGTCACACTTCATTTTTACACGATGGAAGTATTTATCACAAACTACTACACCCTCTTGTTCAAGACCCTTGAAAGACTTTAGCATTTCCTGAGTGTCTTTAAGTGTTTTGCAGTCATATACTTTTGGTGTCTCATATGGGATACCATAGCGGGCAGCCATTTCTTCTGGTGTAAATTCCTGACCCGTAGTATTATCCCTTGCAAACAGAAAAACAACTTTTGTTTCAGGGTATTTGCAAATGATTCTATTTCTAGGTGAAACCAACTCAAAGCAAAGAGTATAGTTATTTGGAATTTTAGACAACCAAGAATTTTCCATATTGTAAATACGGTTAAGTGATTTGGTAATGTCTCTATACTTACCAACAACTGTAAGTCTTGGAATATTCATTTTACGGTATAACGCATACTCCAATAAGTCACCAAAGTTTTCTGCAAGTTTAGTTGCCTCTTCACCGTCATCAAAAGAAAAATCTGTACCAAACTTCATAGTCCAATCAAAACCATTATTTGTGAACCAATAAGTTTTTCCGTCAATTACAGAGCACTTTACAAGGATACCGTCTACCTTTTCACGAATAGTTGCACTTTCTACGTCAATAGGGTCACAATAGCCCTCACCATAATTACCAAACTTTTTGAATGGTAAACAAATTGGTCTGATATGTTTGAAAAGTTTTCCTTTAACTTCCAAAACTGTTCCACGACAGCATTTTACTACGTCATTATAAAAGTCCGAGTCGAATTGGCTATATGAGAACATATACCAATCTTTATTGTATTTTGGACTCTTAATTGTGATACAATATGGCTTATCTTTGAGTTTCTTTTTCCAAGTAAATGGATGCCATTTTATAAATTTGTATAGTGGTAAAAAAGGATGTTTTTCCATCTTAGTCTCCTGTATACTGAATATGTGAGAAGTCAGGAACCTTGCCACCAGCCTCGATAATAAACTTTGCAGCATACTCCATTACTTTACACATGTCTTCACACATTTTTTCTTCGTCTGTTTTACCGTAGTCACCAGGCTTGTCCCCAATACGCCAAAGGTATTTGAAACAATTCTGCCAAAATGTTGCAAGAAATCCTGGGATTCTAGGCTTATGCCTCAAAAGAAGTGTATATACGTCCCAACATTCTTTACCCCCAAGTTTTTCTTTCAACTGTGCATAGTGGTCTGGTGCAGCCACCCAATCCTTTTCTTTAGGTTTAACTTCAATAGGTGAGTTCAGACCTAAACCGAAATCTGTAGAAAAATCATTTTTCTTCTGTCCCATTTATTTTAATTCCTCCAAGTATTTTTCCAATTGAATCATGAAATACTAATGTTGCTTTATTGTCTGCTGGTGTTTCGTCTCTGTTAATAAGAATTAAATTATCACCATAGAAATAATCCAATAGAGATGCAGCAGGGTATACTCTTAATGAAGTACCAGCAACAATTAAAGTTTTTGCCTGTTTTACTGCCAAGATAGCATTACGGAAAATCTTATCTGGTAATGGCTCGTCATACAAAACTACGTCTGGCTTTAATTTACTTCCACACTGTGGACACTTTGGAACAGGCTCCGTAGTACCAAGAATATATTTCAAGTCATATTCGTGTTTTCTACCAACACAGTAATATTTTAAGATATTTCCGTGAATCTGATATACTACTTTACTTCCTGCCTTTTGATGAAGGTCGTCAATATTCTGAGTAATAATAGCTTTAAGTTTACCAGCCTTTTCAAGTTCGGCAAGTTTATAGTGTGCAATATTTGGTAATATTTCCTTATCAGAATTTCTCATCAAGATTTTATCATTATAGAATTTCCAGAAAAGTTCAGTATTATTTTTGAATGTTCCTGCTGATAAAATCTCCTCTGGTGATACGTTATCATAGTCTTTTGCATAAAGTCCGTCAGTTGACCTAAAGTCGGGAATACCTGACTCAGTAGAAACTCCTGCACCACCAAGGAATACAATGTTATCAGACTCGTCGATTATGGTTTGCAACTTTTCCAAGTCTGTCATAAATAGCCTCCAATATATTATATAAGTATATTAACAAAATAAAAACCCACACTTTTTAGTGTGGGTTCTAAGTGGGATTAAGGCTTTTTAGGAAATCTACTTTTACTACGACTCAACTCAGCTTGTTTCTTTTTCTCTTGTTGTTCTAGGATGGACACCATTAGTGAGTCAAATGTGTACAATTGTACAGGGCATTTGTCATTTTTCAATATCCAATCCGACCACAAGGTGTTTTGCCAATATCTACAAGTGTAACAATATGGGCACTTAAAACAAGGTGCAGTTAAGTCAAATGCGTCAGACTCTTCAGTTTGAGTGGATTTCATATTTTAGGTAATTACTTTAGTCTCTCGATTTAGTAGTTTCCTCATATTCTTTACTCCCCCTTTAAGGATTACAAACAAGTTCTTTTAAATCAAGTATCATTTGTTCAATGTCTGCCTGACCTAGCTTGTTAACTAGACTTGATAAGTTTTCTACAAGTTCTGCAAATTGCTTATCTTGCCCCTGTTCTGACTTCCTTTGCATTTCCATACAAAGGTCAAAAAGTTGATTTACAACTTTATCAGAATTTCTGATTTCGTAAGTCTTATTAAACAACCTATAAAATCCCCCTTTACGTTTTTTAATTAGACTCCTTAAATGTTGTATACAATTAGTAAATGAGCTAATTAGAGTATAGGAGGATATCTATATGTATAAGAAAGATGGCATCATTTATTTCGACTGTGATGGTAATAAAGAAAATTATTCACAAAGAAATAATCAGTTTGTTTGGAAAAAGGACTTTGCAGAAGTAAAAAACTCTACAATGTGTAATGTTACAAGTTATGCTATGTTCGCAGATTATGCGGGTTGGAAATTACCAGCAGGTAAATATACACAACCTGAGGATAATTTTGCAGACTTTATTATGAACTCTAAAGAAGTAGACGACTATTACAAGAAAAACTATCCAGCAATGTATGACGATTATAAGGCAGGAAAGAAAGGGTGTTATACTCCAAATGAGATTCACTCAATATTGTCTTATGCTTTTAACTTATGGGTTAAAGTTCCAAATGCAACAAGATTTATTGAACGTGCAAACTTCCCAGCACTTTGTTGGAAAAACTTTGTTTTAGACTCACTTCCTTTTGTTATCTCAGGCAGTTTTCCAAAATCAAATGGTTCAAGATTGAATCATATCGTAGTTTGTACAGGATTTGCTATGGAAGAGAAAGACTATATTGAGGCGTCAAATTCTGTAAAGTTAAATGGCGTTATACCAAACGATATTAAGATTGCTAAAGTTAAGATAGACGACCCTTATGGAAATACTCTTAATGACTGGCAGGGTTCAGGAAATGATATATTTTTACCTTGGGATTATGTAGTTAAAAATATAAAACCACTTAACTCTTCAAGTATTAAGTGGGCACACGTTATTGAAAGACCTGTAGCAGTTATTTAATAAAAATTAGGCAGTCATTGATTGCCTAATTTAACTTAAAGTCTTCTAAATCTTGAACTGATATTTTTACTGAAAAGATTACCACTTCTTCTTACCAAGTCGGAGAAGCATCCGTCTACAATATATGTAGAACAGTAGTCTGTTTCACTTCTTACCCCTCTACCAATACCCTGAGTAATTTTATTTACACAGTCATACTGATACCAATTTGGGTATAATTCCATTTTAGCCTGAACAAGATTATTACTTAAACTTGCATAAGGCAATTTGGCAATAATTATAAATCTACAAAGGTCTCCCTCAAAATCTAGCCCTTCAAGAATTGACGGCCCCATAAGTATTTTATTATTAAACTTCTTATAAAGGGCAATTGCCTCAGACCTACCTTTTGCATTATTATAGAAAATAATTCTTGTCTTTAAGTCGGGTGGTAAAGAGTCAAAGATTGCCTTTGATATTTCATAAGTACCTGAGTGAATAATACCACGTTCAGATTTATGTTTATTAAGAATTCCTTTTATTATCTCTAAAATATGAGGTAACGAATTTGCTTTCTCATTATAAGACATTTTGTACTTTGAACCGAAATATATTGGTGATTTAGAGAAATCAAATATAGACGGAACTTCCATAGCATATTTACTAAAGTCTGTTGCACCTATCAAGTCCATATAAATATCTGCATCACCGATTGTTGCAGACATTAAAATCTCCTGGTTTGCCTCTTTATGGAATGTCTCTTTTATCAGTTCTGCCTCACACGCACAGTTGAACTCTATAACTTCGTCATTTGTAAGACTTGGAACAAAATTAGATATTCCTTTCTGTTCTATAACCCTTTTATACAGTTCCATTCTGCAGTAGTCATTAATCATAGCCCTAAAGGCTTTTAATACCTTGTAATATGGCTGTGGATGTGGTGCCTCTTTAACTATATCTGTTAGTTCCTCATAAAGACCTGATAATTTATCAAATAGAGTATAGAACCTATCAAATAACATTTTAAGGTCCCTACGTTTCTCATTTACGTCAGAGTAATTTTTATTATAAATTAATTTCATAATTTCATAAGTTTGATTAAACTTTTGAAATCCTGGGTTTACACTTGGGTCGTCGAATTCGTCACCATGAGTTTCCATAAAATTATCAATAACCGACAGATATTCCATTTCACCCATACTTATCCTAGGTGAGAATTGTGACTGTACTATATCCGCCAATTTATGTGCCTCATCACAAATAACTACATCTTTTTTAGGAAAAGCCACACCGTCAGTGTCTTTCATAAGGCACATACTAATAAACCATAATTGATATGTCATTACAGATATTGGTGCAGCCATAGCACGTTTATGTTCTTTTATATATTTACAAGAAGTTGCACAAAAATATCCCTCTTCTTTTGCAGTAATAGGGTCAGATAATTTTTGAACAGAAATGTTATTTATCTGGCATTTACCATTACTAAAACACTCCCCATTTTGAGAACAAAGGTAATTATCCTTACCACAAATACAGCCCCATCTAAGATTAAACTTATTTAAGTCCTTTTCATACTGTCTAAAGAGTGTAACGTCTGAAACCAGAATATATGAAGTTTTTCTAAAATGTTGATATAACACACCCGCAGCAATGATAGCAATATATGACTTACCACTACCCGTTGGTGCCTCAATAACTTGTACTTTTTTACCCGTAAGTATATTTTCTATTAACGAAAGAATGGCTTCTTTTTGAAAAGGCCTGAAAGTAAAAGATTCAGATAGATTTTCTTTTGCCCACTCGTCTATAAAATATGCTACCTCATCTCTATCAAATTTTGTCATATATAAATATTAACGAAATTAATGCAGTGTTTTTTCAAAAATTATACTAATTATATTATAATTGTCTGTTAGGCAATAAAATATTTTGGGCACCTACGACTGTCCTTCATAGGAAACTATGAAAATTATACCTAAAACAAATATACCTAAAATTATAGTAGGGCAATGGGGTAAAGCGTAAGATTTATTCATAAGGAGCATATAGATAATATGCAGAAGAAAGAATTAAAATTTTCTGAGTTTGTAGAGGAATACAAGACTTGGAAAAAGAGTACAAGTAAAGACGGTGAAGCAAAACTTGACATCAGTGAAGTTAAAGAAATTCGTGAGGCTTATGAAGCTTTAGTTAAAAAGGGAAGACTTGTAGAGTCTAAGAAAACAAATGCTGACGATGTTGACGCTAAATTCGAGGCTGCAAAGGAAAAGTTCTTGAACTGGAAAAAGAACGTAAAACACGATGACTCTCCACTTACTCTCAAGCAGGAAAACAAAATCCGTGCTAAACTTGGAATGAAGTTGGTAGAAGAAAAGAACACTTTGGCTGCTGAATTCAAGGAATTTGTTGATACATACAAGAGCTTCAAAGAGGCTCACAATAAGTCTACTTCTTTGAATGACGACGAAAAGAAAATGTTGAAAGAAAGCTTCATGGAATTGAAGAAAGGAAATAAATTAGAAGAGTCTAAAGAACCTGCTAAAAAAGAAACTAAAACAGAAGTTTCCGCAGAAGAAAAGAGATTCAATGAGGCAGTTGAAAAGTTCGCAGAATGGAAGAAAACTAACCGTCCTGACAACCCAGAAGTTTCTGACCTCGAAAAGGCTGCAATTAAGCAGGACTTGAAGAAGGAAGATATTACTTCTAAACTTGAAGAAGCAAAGAAACTTTGCCGTGAGGCAAGAGTTCATATTATCGAAGGTGATATGATGGACGCAGGTGCAGCAGTTCAGAATGCTGGTGCAGCAGTTCAGGCTGCAGACGCTGGTGCTCAGAACTTTGGTGCAGTTGCTGGTGACCCTGCTGCAACTCCTCTTCCACAGAACATTGTAGATGAAATTGCTGCAATTAAACAGTCTGTAGACACTTTGGCTGCAGAGGCTGGTATTCAGTCTCCACTTGACTTAGGTGCAGACCCTAATGCAGGTGTTCCAGCTACAACTGGTGTTGCTGACCCTAATGCTGTTGCTGACCCTAACACTGCACAGCCTTTGCCAGAGTCAACTGACTCTATCGAAAAGATTAAGGCAAGACTTGAAGAAAGAGAGGCAAAACTTGAAGAAGGTAAATATTTTGTAGACGGTACAACTGCTGAGGCAGATGCTGTTGCAAAGAATAAGAACCTCGAAAAGCAGGACTTCCACGTAGACAAGTCTAACCCTTCAGAAGAATTGGTTAAGATTCCTTCTACAAACGCTTTGTTGAAAGGTACTGCAACTGGACCAGCTGCAAAAGAAATGAAACCTGCTGACCAATGGCCAACAGAAAAAATTGCTGATGTAAGCATGGAAAAGAAGTTAGGCAATATCGAAGAGTCTCAGGAAACTAAGGCTGACGAAAATGCTGAAACTAAGACAGAAAACTTGAATGAAAACAAGGAAGTAGACCCAGTAACAAAGAAAGTTCAGGAGTCTCTTGACGAGACTGGTGCTTTCAATTGGCACAACTTCGTAAAGTCTGGTAACGGACTTTAATTTGATATTCTAGTCAAATAAAAAAAGGTCGGTTTATACCGACCTTTTTTGTTTTTAAATGTTATCTGGTACTACCTCATACCAATCTTTTCTCTTGGAAAATTCTGCGTCTTTATCAAAGCCTGTTAATTCTAACATTCTTTTATGTGCAGTTTCTTCATTTGTATAAGATTCAATGTACCTAGACTCACCTTTCTTATTTTTCCAATAAATATGAAACATCTTTTTACTCCTTACTTATTAGTTTAATAGAGTCAAAAGGAACACCAAATATATTTTCAATATCCTTTATGAGTTTATGTACCTTTTTGGATTCACTTACGGCGTCTATTATAGTTACAACAAAGTCATCCCAAGTGTCACTTTCACTTCTGTGGTATACTGTAATTAAATAGACGTTATTCTCTACCCAAGTTTTATTTTTACAGAAGATATCATATGTAGATTTATCATATCTAAAGTCTTGAACATTTCCTAAATCTCTGAAATAGTCAATTTCTTTTTTATCAAGGTCAAGTTCGGCAGTTATACAAAGTTCAATCATTTTTTTGAAAAGTTCGTCATTACCTTTTTTATAAATAAATCTATAATATAATTCACCATCATACCAAGTTGACCTTAAATCGAACTTCTCAACTGCGTCTATAATAATTTTATCTGCCTCATAAAATCTGCACTCGTCAGAACTCTCAAATTCTTTTCCGTCGTCTGCAATATAAACGTTCTTATATTTTACACTTGGCACTATTTTTTGTTGTACTTTCATAATTATTCTTCCTTTTCTTTTGATGGATTATCAAAAAGAGGTGGTAAAGATTTTTGTAAAGTTTTCTGGAACCTTGTATATAAGTCTGATACCTCAGTTATAGAAACTTCAGAAATTTTATCCAAGATATGATTTGCAGTTAAGAAAGTTATTTTATATGGACTTTCAATAGTTAATGTTTGACTAGATTGACCTCGGTCTACTATTAAAGCATTACTTACCTTAAGTTCCATACCTTTTTCACTGAAGCCTTTAGTACATTTTTCGTCCCAATAGAAGTACGTTCTAAGCCTATTAGGTTCGTCTTCAAAAGGATAATATTTATAAAAACACCCATTTTTAAAGTTAATAAGGTCTTTAATCATACCTTTACGGATATCATTCTGCTTAGCTTCTATACTTTCTATTTTATCATATAGAGTCTTTTTTTCTTCTTCAAGAGTTTCTAATTCTTTGTTTTCTTTTTCGTACATATTCTACTCCTCAGTAAAGTGTTAGTATTCTAATATTTTCAATATCCTGGGTTCTTAGGTTATTACCGTTACCTATATCCAAAAAGTCTCCCCAATCTTCAGAAGTAAAACAACTATGTTCATAACAACCACCATTAGGGCGGCATTTAATACAAGGATTCTTAGAGAAGAAACTTACTTTATTCACATCATATGTGTCACTTACACCATTCTTAAACTTTACCATTATCTTCATTTAGACAGTCTCCTCTTGTTCTCCACGCAACGTGCATAGGTAATTCGTGCTGCCATCGTTTAGACGGTGTAACTTCTTTTCTATGTTTATCCAATTTATAAATTTCTTCACAAACATACCCATTGGGACTTTCTACAACTTCATAAATTGTACCAAATTCACCTAAGTCAATTAACTCTACTGCCTTGGTGCAGATATCTACTAACTCAGTAGAAACATAATAGTCCCCATCATGTTTACTAAAGTCTTGAAATTCAAAGATATACTTAAAAGAGGGCTTTATAAATTTTCCACCCTCCTTTTCATATTCTTCATGGAGTCGTTCTACTTCTTTCTTAATATCATTTTTGTTCATAACACGTCCTTTGGTGGTTTAGGTAAATATCTCCAACGAAGTATCATATCGGTAACGTCTATTTTATTATAATCTGTAAACTTACCGTTATCATCATAAAATACTATTACAGGCGTACTAGGGTCTTCCAATAATGCGTAAACTGTTATATAAAAGTGTTCGTCTATCGGAATTTGGTAAATATCTTCTTGTTGATATTCTATCCATTTATCAACACCATATGAGCCTTCTTTTATTTTTGGAAACTCCCCTTTCTTAGGGTCAAACCAAACTTTACCCATTTATTGCTCCAATTTTTTAAAAGTTGCTATTCTTTTTGCAGCAGACTGAATTTCATCATTAGAAAGAAATCCGTGATTTACGATTTCTCGAATAGTATGGAAGTAATTATAAACTTCTAAGAAGTCTTTATCTTCTCTACATATAGGTAGTCTTGACGCCTCAAAAAGAGCATTATCAATAATTCCAATTTCTGTTTCACTAAAGTGAATAGAAATTTGACCGTCCAAACATCCGTTTCTTGTTTTATATTCCTCTATTCTCATTCTTACCTCTTACTTCCTCAGATACCTTTTCCATTTTCTAAACTCTTCAGGTTCTTCCTCTTCAGCTATTCTATTCCAATAGCTGTCAACGGCGGCATCAAACTCTTCTCGACATTTTGTTATCTTCTTTGATACTTTAAGAAGTCGTTTTTGTTCTTTTGGTGTCAGTTCTTTTTCTTTTTCTCCTATCCAACTTGCAATATCATCAAGCTGTCTACTAACACTCTCATTCTCAATTAACGCATAAATCATTTTATTCACCCCTTCCTGCCATAAATGCAAGTTTACACCAATGCTTATTTACGTTAGGTGGCATAGTATAGGTCGTAGTTGCCTTCTCCCACCAATTTTCAAAATCTGTATCAAAGTCGTGTTTGTCATAAATTGTCAATCCCGTTTTCTTATATAGCCTATCAATAGCATTTCTATATAATTCTCTTTCTTTTGGTGAAAGATAACCCTCTTCCTCAGGCTTTACACGATATTTTCTATCTGTTCCCCATGTAGGGTTTTTGCAGTCTTCCCAATGACCTGTATGTGTGTCCTCGTAAGAGTCCTCACCAGCATCGTAGTCTTCCCA
>ODAI010560370.1_pt1 | contig 12492 bp, 4 predicted proteins | sample 1539321 | NCBI WGS metagenome assembly ODAI01 (sample SAMN02144231, study PRJEB22623) | gut metagenome | biome: sheep rumen | host: Ovis aries | place: New Zealand
AGAAGGGATGGCGCCGCCTGAAGACTTCGCGGCAGACGCTGATGCCGTGGGCGCGCAGGGTCCTGCGCCTGACGTAGCGGGGGATGTGGCCCGTGAGCTCCCTGCCTATGCAGTAGGGCCTGTGGGTGCGGTAGCGGTGGAAGAAGGGAAAGAGGAAGAAGTTGCCCACGTGGTTCCAGGCCGTCATGAGCACGCGGCGCAGCATGGGGTTGGGGGCCTGCGAGGGGTCGGCCAGCGCCTGGCCCTCGATGTCCCGGCTCCTGGCCCAGACCGCTTCGGGCTCGCGGGGGAGCCGCGAGTAGGCGTTGACCCCGCCCTCCTCCAGCGTGAGGAAGCCGGGGCGCAGGTAGCCTTCCTCGTAGACCCAGACGCGGGCGTCGCGCGCGCAGGCGAGCCAGCAGGCCTCGCGGTGGAGGGGGCGCCAGTCGCCGATGAGCACGAGATCCGTGACCGACTCGGCCTCCATGAGCGAGGCTATCCACTGCGGCCACTCGTAGGCGTGCCCGCGCCAGGCGTGGGTGTTGCCGAAGGGCCAGTAGCAGAGGTCGCCGCCGCAGAAGTTGACGCGGTGCACCAGGCATCCCGCCTTGCGCAGGGCGCTGCCGAGGCGGAAGAAGAAGGGGCTTAAGGGGCCCTGGAGGAAGAGGAAGCAGCGGCGGTCAGCGGGCATAGCGGGACACCCTTTCCCTGGCTTCGGGCACGGCTTCGGCGATGGCGTCCGCGGCCGCCTCGAGATCGCCCTCCTCGTGGTTGGCGGACATGAAGAGCCTGAGCCTGGCCTTGCCCTCCTCGACGCCGGGATAGAAGGCCGCGTTGAGCAGTATGCCGCGCTCGCGCAAAAGCTGGGCCGCCGCCACCGTGGCGAGCGAGTCGCCGATCATGACCGGCACCACGGCAAGCCCTTCGGCGAGCCCCGTGTCCAGCCCCCTGGCCTTGGCCAGCTGGAGGAAGCGGGCGCCGTTGGCCTGCAGCTTTGCCACGCGCCAGGGCTCGGCCAGCATGAGGCGCACGGCCTCGGCCGAGGCAGCGGCCATGGCCGGCGGCATGCCCACGCTGTAGACGAAGCCCGGCGCCGAGTACTTGAGCAGATCAACCAGGGTGCGGGATCCGGCGATGTAGCCGCCGCAGCCGCAGAAGCTCTTGCTTAAGGTGCCCATCCAGATGTCGGCGGCGTCGGACGCGAGGCCGAAGTGCTCGCGCACGCCCCGCCCCGTCGGGCCGCACACGCCCATGGAGTGGGCCTCGTCCACCATGAGCAGGCAGCCGTGCTCGCGCTTGAGCTCGGCCAGCCGGGGCAGGTCGCAGAGGCAGCCGTCCATGCCGAAGAGGCCCTCGGTCCCGATGACGGCCCGCTGGCAGGAGGGCCTGTGCTCCTCGAGCAGGCGCGCCAGGGCATCCATGTCGCCCGAAGGGTAGACGAAGCGCCGGGCGCCCGACAGCTGGACGCCGAGCACGAGGGAGTTGTGGCAGAGCGCGTCGCAGAAGACGGCGTCCCGGGGCCCGAAGAGGCAGCCCAGGGGGGAGACGTTGGCGCCGTGGCCGGAGACGTAGCAGATGCAGTCCTCGGCCTCGCAGAGCCCGGCCAGCAGGAGCTCCAGCTCCCGATGGGGCGGCCGCTCGCCTGCCGTGATGCGGCTGGCCGAGGCGGACATGCCGAAGCGGGCGGCCGCCTGGGCGGCCGCCTCCTGGAGCCTGGGGTCGGCGTTGAGGCCCAGATAGTCGTAGGTCGCGAAGTTGAGCAGGCGGCGGCCGTTCAGGGTCGCGTAGCGGCCGGCGCAGGCCTCGTGGCAGAGGTAGCAGCCGTCCTCGATGCCCGTCTTTCTGGCCACGGCGCGCTGGATTTCGATCTCGCGGTAGCTTGGCAGGGTGTCGAAGCGCAGCAGATCCGCAGACACGCTTCGGGATGCCGTGCGGCCGCGGGGAGGCTCGGGCGCGCCCTGCCCTCCCTTGCCCTTCATGGCCTGCAGCAGGCGCTGCTTGTCGGCCTGGGTCATGCCGAAGCGCCGGGGCTGGCCGGGCGCGCTCCTGCCTTGGCTCTCCCTGCTATCCCTGCTGTCCATGCCTTGCCTCCACTTCGCTGAGCACCTCGTCGGCCAGCTGGTCGTTCAGGGCCACGGAATGGCGGGACTCCATGGCGTCGCGCCTGGCGCCGGCCGCATCCTGCGCCTGGTCTCCCTCCTGGCCGGTCAGGGCCTGGTGGACGCGGGCCGCCACGTCGCGGATGCTGGCGCCGGCGCTCAGGCCGCCGGCCAGCGGACGGCCGTCCATCATTTCCTCGATGGCCGAGCCGAGCTCCATGGCCATGAGCGAGTCCATGCCCATCTCGGCCAGGGGCACCCCCTGCTTGACCGAGGACGGCGGCACCCGGAGGATGCGCGCCACGGCTGCCGTCAGGGCCTCGGCAACGCGCGCCAGCTGGGCTTCGGGCGCCAGGCCGCGGATGGCGTCGGCCAGGAACTGGTCCTGGCGCTCCTCCGCGCCCTCGATGCGCAGGCGCTCGAAGCGCGGCGTGCGGCCCAGCGGCAGGCGCGAGAGCCGGCGCCAGTCCACGGCAAAGAGCGCAGGCGCAGCCGGACAGGAGGCGGGAAGGCGCTCCAGGGCGTCCAGGGCGTCGCTGGCGGAGAGGGGCGTGATGCCGGCCACGCGGCTGAGGGACTCGCGGGCGCGCTCGTCGCGCAGCAGCATGCCGGCGTCGCCTATGGCGCCCCAGCCTACGGCCAGGCCCGGCAGGCCCTGGGCGCGGCGCAGGGCGGCCAGGCTCTCCAGGGCCATGTTGGCCGCCACGTAGTTGGCCTGGCCGGGATTGCCCAGCAGGGTCGTGGCCGAAGAGAACATGACGAAGAAGTCAAGCCTGCGCCCCAGCGACCAGCGGTGCAGGCTGAAGGCGCCTTCCACCTTGGGCCTGAGCACCCGGGCGAGGCGCTCGGGCGTCATGCGGGCCAGCGAGGCGTCGTCGAGCACGGCGGCCGTGTGGACTATGCCCGCCAGCGGGGGCAGGCCGGCCAGGGCTGCGTCGAGCTTGGCGGCCAGGGCCTCGCCCTCCGCCACGTCCTGGGCGATGGCCACGACGGGCCGGGTCTGGCCCTCGGGCAGGCCGAGGCTTCGCAGGGCCTCGATGCCGGCGGCGCTCTGCGGCGTGGCGCCCCTGCGGCTGACGAGCACCAGGGCGCCGGCGCCGCGTTCGGCAAGGCGCCGCGCGCAGGCCAGGCCGAAGCCCGCCGTGCCGCCGGCGACAAGATAGCTGGCGTCGCCGCGCACCTCGAGGGCGCCGGCCGCCCCGCCGGGCTGCGCCTGATCGGCCAGCGGCGGCACGACCACGACCTTGCCCACGTGGCGGGACTGCTGCATGGCGCGGAAGGCTGCCTCGGCCTCGGCTGCCGGATAGACGGCGTGCGGGAGCGGGCGCCACTCGCCCTGGGCGAAGCGCTCCATGAGCTCCCCGAAGACCTTGCGGCCCAGGGCCGGCCGCTCCTTCATGAGCTGGTCGACGTCCACGCCGAAGAAGCTCACGTTGTCGCGGAAGGGGCGCAGCCGCAGGGGACTGTCCGCGTAGAAGTCGCGCTTGCCAAGCTCCAGGAAGCGGCCGAAGGGGCGCAGGAGCCTGAGGCTCTGGTCCATGCCCTCGCCGGCCAGGGAGTTGAGGACGCAGTCGAGGCCCTCGCCGCCCGTGTCTTCCAGGATGGCGTCGCGGAAGGAGAGGGAGCGCGAGTCGTAGATGTGGGCAACGCCCAGCAGTCGCAACAGGCGGCGCTTGGCGGGACTGCCCGCCGTGGCGTAGACCTCGGCGCCGAGCGAAGCCGCGATCTGGACGGCGGCCAGGCCCACGCCGCCGGCTGCGCCGTGGACGAGCAGGCGCTCGCCGGGCTGGAGGCGCGCCAGGGTGTGCAGGGCGTACCAGGCCGTGAAGAAGGCGACGGGCACGGTGGCCGCTTCGGCGAAGCTCCAGCCTGCCGGCAGGGGCGCGCAGGCCTCGGCCGTGGTCAGGACGTGGCTGGCAAAGCAGCGGGGCCCGAAGCAGAGCACGGGATCGCCGGGCGCGAGCCCCTCGACGCCGGCACCCACGGCATCCACCACGCCGGCGCACTCGATGCCGAGGCCGGGGCCGGAGAAGCCGTTCACCAGCGCCTCTTCGGGCAGCATGTTCATGGCCCACATGACGTCGCGGAAGTTGAGGCCGACGGCCCTGGCGGCAACGCGCACCTGGCCCGGCCCCGGAAGCGGCAGGGAGGCGCCAAGCCACGCGAGGGTCTCGAGGCGGCCGGGCACCTGGCACTCGAGCTGGAGCGCGGCAAAGGCCCCGCCGGCTGCGCCTTCCCGGCGGGCGGCCAGCCAGGACGGCGCTTCGCCCGAGCGCAGCACAAGGCGCCTGGCGCCGTCGAGCAGCACTTCGCGCTCGGCCGTGGGATGCAGGATTTCCTGCAGGGCCTGGGCCTGCACGCCGCAGGCGTCCGCGCCGGGATGCAGATCGATGCACCAGGCCTCGAGCGCAGGCATTTCGTTCATGAGCCCCCGTGCCGCGCCAAGGGCGCAGGCCTGGGCCGGATGCAGGCCGGCATCCCCGTCGGCTGCCGGCAGGGCGCCCAGGGTGAGCAGGCGCAGGGAGGCGCTGGGTCGGCCGGCCGCGTCCCAGCCCCGGGCAAGCTGCACCAGGGCCTGGCACTGGGCGTCGGCTTCGCGCCAGTCGAGGCCGGAGCCGGCCAGTCCCATGGCGTCCACGCAGACTATTGGCCTGCCGCTGGCGGCCAGCGCCTGCCAGACGGCCTTCCAGTGCTCCGCATTGCCGGGCTGCAGAGTCCAGGCAGCGCCCTGGCGGCGCAGCTTGGCGCCGGGCGCAAGGCGGATGCAGCTGTCCGCAAGCCGCTCTGCCAGCTGGTCCAGCAGGCCCTGCACAAGGGCAGGCATGCCCTCGTCCTGGCAGAGGAGCCAGAGGGGGCCGGTGCTGGCCCCGGCATCCGCCGGGCCTGCGCTTTCGGACACGGCGCCGGGCACGGCATCGGGCGTTGCGACGGACGCCGCATCGGATGCGGCTTCGGGCGCGGCTTCGGCAAGAATCACGAATTCGGGCGAGCCCTCGTCGGGCCGCACAAGCTCAATGTCCTTGAAGCCCGCGCGCTCGAGGGCGCGCATCCACTCGCCGGGCTCGAGCAGGCGCGAGGCCGCGGCCTGCGCGCCGTCGGACGGGGCCGAGGCCTCCCACCAGGAGGAGAGCTGGCCAAAGACGAGATCTTCCGCCAGATTGGGCGCCGTCTCGGCGAGAACGAGCCGGCCTCCCGCAGCCAGCGCCCGGCGCAGGCGCCTGAGCGCCAGCCCCACGTCGGCGGCCTCGTGCAGGCAGTGGCAGGCCACGGCCACGTGGGCCTGCAGGGGCGGATCCTCCCTGGCCGCATCCCAGCGCACCAGTTCGAAGGGCGCATCGCCGGGACGCTGGGCCAGGCCCGCCAGGGCATGGCGCAGATCGTCCATGGCCGCGTCGCCGCTGGCTGCCAGCACGCGGCTGTGGGCGCCGAGACAGGGCATGGCCAGGGGCGCGAGCGATGCCGGCGCGGCCTGGACCGCCAGAATGCGCAGAGGCGAGCCGGCGCCGGCTGCGCACAGCTCCAGGGCGCGGGCTGCCAGCCGTCCGCTGGCCCCGTGCTCGAGGCGGGCGTACTCGCCCCAGAGGGGGCTCGCGCCAGGCGTCGGCGACCCGCCTTCCAGCAGGGCCGCGCCGGCGTCGGCGAGCAGCATGTTGCAGGCCGGGCTTTCGGGCGAGGCGTCGAAGAGCGTGCGCCAGGCGTCCGCAAAGCTGGGCAGCGAGTCGGCAACGTCCTGGCCGAAGGCCTCGAGGCGCTCGGCCAGCAGGCAGGCAAGCTCGGGCGGACAGGCGCCCCTGGCACCGCCCTGGCCAAGCTCCTTGGCCAGGGCGAGGGCGCAGGCCTCGCGCAGAGGAAGAATTTCGTCGCAGCGCCGGCGCCAGGCGGGCTCTTCGGCCATCTCGCCGCAGAGCCGCCCGAGCTCCTCCGCAAGCGCTGCCTGGGAGGGCAGACCTGCGGGCACGCCGTCCAGGGGATGGGGCTGGGGCACGGCCCAGGTCGCGTAGGCGTGCGGCGCAGGCGCCGCCAGCCGCTCGACGGTGCGGGCCTGGCCGCCTTCGAGGCGCATGATCTCGCGGCCCGAGTCGTCCAGCAGGGAAATGCGGCAGACCACGGTGGCGCGGGAGGCGCGCACCTTTCTGAACAGCGCGTAGCTGGGACGGCCGGGCGCAAAAAGGATGCAGCGATCGAACCAGTGCGGCAGCCTCGGCGCCGGGCATTCGTCGATCAGGGAGCCGAGGACGAGGAAGATGAGCTGCAGGCCGCCGTCGCAGAGGGGCGGCGGAACCAGCATGCCCTGCTCGGAAGGCGGAAGCGAGCCGTCTTCGGCAAGCGCCGGCGCGGCGAAGCGGGCGAGCGCCAGATTCTCCCTGCGCCAGCAGCGCTCGACGGGACGGAAGACGGGGCCGTAGCCCATGTTGCACCGGGCCGTGAGCCGGTAGAGTTCGCCGGCGTCGACGGCGTCGCCGAAGGCCTCGGGATCCTGCGGGCCGTCAAGCACCTGCGGCAGGGCCGCGGAGCGGCCGATGCGGCCCTTGCAGTGCAGGGTCCAGGGCTCGTCGATCATGTAGGGACGCGACAGGATGCGGAACTCGCCGTCGGCTGCCTGCACTTCGGTGCGCAGCACCATGGGCTGGCGGGGCTGCAGGATCACGGGCCGCAGGATGGCGGTGTGCACCAGTTCCGCAGGCTTGCCTTCGTCGCCGGTGAGCCTGGCCGCGGCCAGCCCCATTTCCACGTAGGCGGCCGCCGGGTAGTAGACGGCCTCGCCCACCTTGTGGTCGCCAAGCCAGGGGCTCGACTCGAGATCCACGACCTGCTCCCACACGCTCTGGCCTGGCAGGCGCATGCCGAGGAGCGGATGGTCCCAGCGGCCCTGGACAAAGCCCTGGCATTCGGGCGTGGGTTCGGCGTAGCAGTAGGTCCGGCGCCAGGGATAGGAGGGCAGCGGGACGGGATTGGCCTTGGCCGGGAAGAGCGCCGTAAGATCCACGGGCCAGCCGTGGGTCCAGGCGAGGCGCACGGCCTGGCGGAACTGCTCCAGCCCGCCGTTGCGCGTGAGCGTGCCGCCGGCCCAGCCGTCGACCGGATTCTGGCCGGCGCACTCGGCCTTGGCCAGGCCGCTGCGCAGGTAGCGCAGGAGAATGCTGTGGGGGCCGAGCTCGAGGAAGTGGCGCACGCCGAGGGCAATGGCCGTCTGCACGGCGCCGTGGAACTGCACGGGCCGGCGCACGTTCTCCCACCAGTAGCCGGCAGGACAGCCCCGATCCTGCAGGGCGCCGGTCACCGTGGAAATGAAGAGCCGGCGCGGGGCGCGGGTCCTGAGGCCCTTCAGATCGCCGAGCAGGCCCTCGCGGACGGCGTCCATGCGCGTGCTGTGGAAGGCGTAGTCGAGGGGCAGCTCCTTGAAGAAGACGCGACGCGCCTTGAGGTCCCTGCCAACGGCGGCCAGGGCCTCGGCGGAGCCCGAGAGGGTCACGGCGTCGGCAGCGTTGATGCCGGCCAGCTCCACGTCGCCGAAGCGCTGGGCAAGGGTCTCGGCCTCGGCCGGCGCAATGCTGGCCGCTGCCATGCGGCCCGTGCCGCGCGTGCGCTCCTGGTGGTAGCTGCGGTAGTGGATGACGCGGACGGCCTCCTTGAGGGAGAGGGCGCCGCAGTACCAGGCAGCGGCCACTTCGCCCACGCTGTGGCCGAAGGCGCAGTCGGCGGCAAGGCCTGCGGCCTCGAGGGCCGCGCACAGGCCGGCCTGCACGAGGAAGAGGAGCTTTTGGGAGGTGTCGGTGTGGGCCATGTCCTCGGGCGTGGCGGTCTTGAGCCGCTCCAGCAGGTCTTCGCCCGAGAGCTCGCGCAGCAGATCCGACACTTCCTGCGCCTTGCCGGCAAAGGCGGGATTGTCCAGCATGGCGCGTCCCATGCCGGCCCACTGCGACCCGTTGCCCGTGAAGACGAAGGCCGTCCTGGCGCGGGCGTCCGCCGGCGCCTTGGCCTGGACCTCGCCCAGGGCAAGGCCAGCCGGGGCGCTCTCGGCCGAGGCCTGGCGCAGCGCCTCGGCCACGGCCTGGGGCGTGCCGCCCTCGGCGCAGAGCCGGCGGGCAAGCATGTCGCGGCGCTGGGCGGCGCCGGCGGCGATGTCGTAGTAGGCCTGCGGATTCTGCTCGATGGCGTCCGCATAGCCCGCCGCCAGGGCCTGGAGGCTCTCCTCGCTGGAGGCCGTCAAGAACAGGGGCGGCACGGCATGGCAGGTGCGCCTGCGGGGCGCGGGCTGGGCGGCCTCGAGCAGGACGTGGCCGTTGGCGCCGCCGAAGCCGAAGGAGTTCACGCCGACGAGCGGCAGGCCCTCGGTGCGGGGCAGGCGCTGGATGCGCAGGGGGAAGCGCAGGTTGAGCCCCCGGCAGTCGATGGCGGGGTTGAGCTTCTTGAGGTGGATCTGGGGCGGAATGCGGCGGGTGCGCAGCACGGCCAGGGCCTTCATGAGGCCTGCCATGGCCGAGGCCGTCTCCAGATGGCCGACGCTGCACTTGACGGAGCCCACCCAGAGCGGATCCGCCCTCCCCTGGGCGAGGGCCCGGCCTATGGCGCCGGCCTCCACGGGATCGCCGGCAGCCGTGCCCGTGCCGTGGGCCTCCACGTAGGCAAGGCGCTCGACGCCGAGGCCTGCGGCGTCGTAGACCGAGCGCAGGAGCTCCTCCTGGGCTTCGCCGCTGGGCAGGGCTATGCCCTGGGTGCGACCGTCGCAGTTGCAGCCGCAGGCGCGGATGACGGCGTGGATCTGCCGGCCCTGGGCCAGCGCCTCCTCCAGGGGCTGGATCAGCACCAGTCCTGCGCCCTCGGCGCGGACGTAGCCGTCGCCCGAGGCGTCGAAGACCTTGCAGATGCCGTCCGGCGAGAGCATGTGCGCCTGGGAGAAGCCCACGAAGGGGAAGGGCGAGAGCAGCACGTTCACGCCGCCCACCATGGCCATCTGGGCCTGGCCCGACACCAGCGCCTGGCAGGCCTGGTGCAGGGCGTACATGGCCGAGGAGCAGGCCGTGTCGATGGTCATGCTCGGGCCGTGGAAGTTGTAGATGTAGGAAATGCGGTTGGAAATGATGCTCAGGTTCGTGCCCGTCATGCTGTAGGGCGTCGTGACGCACACGTCGTCCGAGTGGCTCGTGCCGGCATCGGGCGACGCCGCGCCCACGAAGACGGCCGTGTCCGTTCCCGACACCGACGAGGGCGGAATGCCCGCGTCCTCCAGCGCCTCCCAGGCCAGCTCCAGCATGATGCGCTGCTGGGGATCCATGGACATGGCCTCGGTGCGCGAAATGCCGAAGAAGGCCGGATCGAAGTCGTGGACGCCGTCGATGAGGCCGGCCCTGGGCGCTACCGTGCGGCCCGGCATGTCGCGCCGGGGATGGTGGAAGCGGCTGAAGTTCCAGCGCGAGCCGTCGAGCGGCCTGACAGCGTCCCTGCCCTGCTCGAGCAGATTCCACAGGCTGTCCAGGGAGTTGGCGTCGCCGGGAAGGCGACAGGCCGCGCCGATGATGGCAATGGGCCGAACGATGCATCCTTTCATTGGTACGTCCAGAGATAGAGGTGTGAGATAATGCACATAGAAAGCGGTATAATACGTGCCCCTCCTCTGTGCCGTCAAGGAAAAACGAATTTGCGCAGGAGCCCCGGCACGGCGCCAGCGCTAGTCCCAGAAGCAGTCCCGATCGTCCCATCCGGGGTCCGGCAGCGCTTCCCGCGCAGCCTCCGCGCGCAGCGCAAGCCCTGCTGCCGGCCCCAGGACGCGGGCCAGGCGCGAGGCCTCGCCGCCGACGCAGGCGGCTGCAGGGGCAAGGACGCGCACGCAGGCGGCGGCAGCCCTGTTCCGGCAGTGCTCGACGGCGGCCAGGGCCTTCTCCCACTCCGGCCTAGAGCCTGCCTGCGCCGGCTCGGCCCAGGGCAGGACCTCGCGGCAGGCCTCCATGAGCATGTCCCTGCCGGCCTCGCTGTCCAGCAGGCCGCCGCCCTGCTCTCCCGCCAGCCTGCGCGCCCGCTCCTCCCAGCCGGCCATGCTCTCTCTGAGCTCGTCCAGGCGCCGCGGGGGCGTCTCCCGGCGCTCGCGGCAGTTGAGGTAGGCCTGCAGGACGAGGCACTTGAAGACGAGCCCGCAGGCCGCCTGCAGTACGCCTGCGCCCTGCCGCCCCAGCCTGTGGTCGGCGAGGCTCCAGGCCGCGCAGGCCAGCCTTCTGGCCAGGGCCCCGCTTTCCAGCACCTCGAGCAGGCGCGCGTTGGGGCGGGAAACGGCCTGCCTGTAGGCCGCGCCCGCCGAGAGCACCTCGCCGAGGGAGACTGCCGCGGCCTCCAGCAGGAGGCGGTAGAGCCCGGCCGGCACGAAGCGCGCGTGGCCGAAGCCGAGGCTTGCGCGCACGGACTCTCCGGGATCCTTGCGGCGCATGATGGCCAGCTCCTCGCGCAGCTCGGACCACACGCTCGCCATGGCCTCCGTGTCGGCCCGGCCCCCGGCGGGACGGAGAAAGCGGCCGAAGCGGCCAAGCAGGCCATCGAGCACGGCCAGCCCCCCTACTCGCCGCCGGCCCGGTCAAGAATCTTCATGTTCTCCTTGTGGCCTGCCTTGCGGGCGAAGTCGCGGGCCGTCTCCCTGGCGCGGTTCTTGATGCCGACGGCTGCGCCGGCCTTGAGCAGGGCCTCGAGCACGGGCCCGTTGTCGGGAATGGCGGCCGCGTACATGAGGGCCGTGGAGCCCGAGGGATCGGTCTCGTCGGGCTTGGCGCCCAGCTCCAGGAGGACCGAGATGAAGCGCGCGCCGCGCTTCATGCGCACGGCAAGCTGGAGCGGGGTGCCGCCCCTGCCGTCCTTGAGGTTGACGTCGGCCTTGGCGCCCACGAGCCGCAGCACCTCCTCCGGCACGTTGGCGAGCACGGCCCAGTGCAGGCCCGTGATGCCGCTGTCGTCGGCCAGTGCCGGATCGGCGCCGGCATCGAGCAGGGCCCTGATCTCGGCCGCATCCTTGCGGCCGGTCAGGGCCTTCAGGAGCGGAGTGTGGCCGCGGGCGTAGCGCTCGTTGGGATCGCAGCCCGACTTGAGGAGCAAGTCCAGCACTTCCAGGGTTTCGGGGCCGGCCTTGGCGCCCTCCAGGACAAAGGAGAGCGCCGAAGCGCCGTTCTTCGCCTTGGCCCTGGGATCGCTTCCTGCCTTGAGCAGGCTCTCGAGCAGGGCCTTGGGCGCGCCTTCCCGGACCGCCAGCATGAAGGCCGTCTGACCGTCCGCATTGGCAAGGCCGACGCTGGCACCGGCGCCAAGCAGCGCCTCGGCCATGCCGGGGGTCTTGGCGTTCTTGGCAAGCGCCAGCATGAGGGGGGTCATGCCGGCCGCGTCCTGGGCGTCCCTGGCAGCGCCCCTCGCGAGGAGCAGCTCCGCCACGGCGGGATTGCGGTTGTAGCCGGCGGCAAAATGGAGCGGCGTGGACTTCTTGGCATTGGCGGTGGCGATGTCGGCGCCGCCGTCCAGCAGGGCGGCCGTCACCTTGGGATTGGGATTGCGGGCCGCGGCGTAGCTTAAGGCCGTGTTGCCGAGGTAGTCGTCGGCATTGGGATTGACGCCGTGGGCAAGGAGGCGCTGGACCACGTCGGGATTGGGATTGGAGGAGGCGGCAAAGAAGAGCACGGTGCTGCCGTCCCTGCCCTTGACGTCGAGGCGCGCGCCAAGGCGGATCAAGGTCTCGACGGCCTCGGGATCCTCGTTGTGGGCCGAAGCGTGCATGAGCGGATAGAGGCCTTTGCCGGCCTTGGCCTTCAGGTTCGCGCCGGCCTGCACGGCGGCCTCGATCTGGGCTGGCGTGCCGGCAGTCCAGACCTCGGTCCAGTCGGCGCCATCCTTCCTCTTCTCCTTCTCTGCCGGCTTGTCCCTGCCGGAGGATTCGCCCCGCTGGCCGCTGCCGGCCTTGGCGTCCTTCTGGTCCTTCCCAGCTTTCTGATCCTTCCCAGCCTTCTGGTCCCTGCTGGCCTTTGACTCCTTCTGGCTCTTCCCTGATTTCTGGTCCTTGCCGGCCTTCTGGTTCTTACCGGCTTTCTGGTCCTTGCCGGCTTTCCTGGTCGCCCCGGCAGACGATCCACTCCCTTCGTCCGAAGACGGGGCAGCGACGGCAAAACCGGAACCAAGGACAAGGCAAAGGCTGAGCACCACGGAAAAAAGAGGTTTCATAGAGGGCTCCAAAGCAGGCAATGGGGCAAGGGCGCCGGGCGCAAGCCACGGAGCCGGCGGCTCGCCCACCAGACAACGGCGGGCGCCTGCGCATCCTATACAATATACGGCACGGGCGCCAGACCGGCATCTGCCTGGCTGTCTCTGCCTGGCTGGCTCCTGCCTGCTTTTCGCCAGCACGCTGAAAGCGCCGAAAAAGGCTGGCGGAAGCGCTCCTGCACGGCCTGCC
>ODAI012877878.1_pt1 | contig 12492 bp, 11 predicted proteins | sample 1539321 | NCBI WGS metagenome assembly ODAI01 (sample SAMN02144231, study PRJEB22623) | gut metagenome | biome: sheep rumen | host: Ovis aries | place: New Zealand
GGCAAAATTATGAAAAAGCCATGGCAAGGTATTAAAAGGGCTGTCCGATAAGTTTAAAAACCACTGTCATTCCGACCCTGAAATAAATTCAGGGTGACGTTTCGGAATCTTGAAGCTGTATCTAGCATAGATGCTGAAACAAGTTCAGCATGACGGTATTCAATAGATGCTGAATCGAGTTCGGCATGACGGTATTCAATAGATGCTGAATCGAGTTCAGCATGACGGTATTCAATAGATGCTGAATCGAGTTCGGCATGACGGTATTTATTGGACTGGCTGCTGCGGTTGCTACCTACGCCCGATTGGAAAGGCCAGTCGCCGGCAGGCCGGCTCTTCAAGTTTCTGCTTTCTCGCGGAGGCTCGAATTTTTGCTGTGCAAAAAACGCATAAACTTGACATCTTACGCCCGATTGGAAGGGCCGCTTTAGCGGTTCGACACTTGTGGCGAATGGAGGCAGCGGGGCTGACGGAACCCTGGAAAGCGGGAGACACAGGGGACTGCGCAAGCCGCTTACATGGGTCTTTCGTCCGAATTCTAAATTTCCAATTTGAGTCCGTCGTAGGAGGGCTGGACTGTGCCGCCTTGGGCGATGATTTTTTTCAAACCGGGGAAATTTTCGATGTGGTCGTTTATGTATTTCTGGACTTCGGTGTGAAGCAAAAGATGCGTCATATGGATGAGCCATGTGTGTTTTGCACTGATTTTTTCAGCGGCTTCGAGGGCCTGGTCGAACGAAAAATGCGTGGAGTGCGGTTCGGGTCTGAGTCCGTCGATTACAAGATGAACCAAATTTCCTGCATTTTCGTGAATCAAGTCTATGGAAGATTGGGGGATGCAGCTGCAGTCGGTGAGGTAGGCGATGCTTTTCCAACCGGTGTCGGGATTTTTTTCGCTTAGGAGCCAGCCGTTGTCATCCAAGGAGCCGTGAAGTATGGGGACTGGAATCACACGCACTTCGCCGATGAACAGAGGATTTTTACTCGTGAACCGGGCCGAGTCAATCAGATGAAGTTTGGGTTTTCCGCCGCCTTCCGTGACAGGTTTGAAAATGTAGTCGAAGCGTTTTCGAATGTCGTGCAGTGTGCCGCTGTTTGCATAGATTGGGAGACCTTCGCCTTCGGTTTCATTCGTGTTTTTTTTCATGCCGGGATCCACTGATTTTGTGTGGCTGAAAATGCGCAGATCATCGAGTCCGTTCATATGATCCGCGTGGCTGTGGGTGATTAAAACCGCGTCTGCCGCTGAAATACCGTATTTGATGGCCTGAATGCGGAATTCGGGCCCTGTGTCTATGATGATTTTGGAAGGGCTTTCTACGTAAGCCGCGCTTCGGTTTCTGTTGTCCCGCGGGTCTTTTGATGTGCACACTTTGCAGCGGCATCCGATTACTGGAACTCCATGACTTGTTCCCGTGCCTGTCAAAATTATTTTCATATATGCAGTGTAGCGTATTTGGGATTTTTGTTCCAGTAAATTCAAAATCTTTGCTGAACCATAGGAGATTTCAAAGTTTCACGGTGGCGGGAGAATGTCCGTACCTTTGGCTGAATGCGCGGCTGAAATAGGCAGGGTCTTCAAATCCGCATTTATGAGCCGTTTCTTTTACCGAAAGTCCGTCGGTCACAAGCAGAGTGCGTGCTTCGTCCAAGCGGAACCAGTTGATGTATTCCCACAACGGTATGCCGGTTTCTTTTTTGAAGATTCGGGAAAGATAGTCTTCGCTGGAATTTATGGCGTCTGCAATTTTTTCACGCGAAAGATTTTCCGAATAATGACGGTTCACAAACACAATGGCGTTTTTCACAAGGGAGGATGTTTTCGACGGCAGAAATGATTTACGGTCTTCGGTCATTGCGGAAACTCTTCTGCAGAAACCTGGGTGCGGACAAACGGCGGAATTGAACAGAACCACGCGGGGAGCCTGAACAAGACGTTCCAGATTTTCCTGATAAATGAGATTTCGGGAGATTATCAAAACAGGGACTGAAATCAGTTTTTCGTTTTTACGGAGCGCATCAACGTCGGCACTGAAAATGGAGTCGAATACAATGAGGTCGGGGAGAAAAGAAAAAAGGAGAGGCTCAATGAAAGCAACGGAAGACACCAACTCCACCACCGCATCTCTGGGAAACTGACCGGCGAGTTTGGAGTCTGTGCCCACAACGAGGATTCTGCCAGTCATTTTTTTCAGGCCCAGTAAACGCAGCCGTACCTGCTGTCTTTGAAATTCAGGAAGTCGTCAATGCACTCACGGCCCTCTTTGCTCACATTCGAAAGCCTTTCGGCAGCTCCAGAGCTGTTTTTCACCAGAGGATTTACGTATCTTTTTTTTACGTCGAGGGAAACACAGTAGGCACCTGAAATGGGAGTGTCGGAACCGACAACTTCTTTCATTGTGCGGAAAGTCGAGTAGAGTTTTGTAAATTCAGCGTCAAGTCTGCGCCTTGCAATGTTGTCGAATTTGCGGATAAGGTAGGATTCATCCATGAAATACAAATCTTCTTCCATTATATAGTGCAATTCTATGGCCCGCGAAAGGATGTCCGCCATCAACTGCATTGCAACCTTGTCTTCATTTTTTTGAAGAATCCTGCTTATCCGGCAGAATTTCTCTGTGTATTCCAAAGCCGCTTCAAGCGACACAAAGCCCAGCTCGTCACAGCCTTTTTCATTTTTCAAAACCGCAATCTGCGAGTAATTTCCGGCAATTTCCTCAATAGTCCACACACCTTCAAGAGCCGCCCCGGAAGGATACATATACTCAAGTCTGTCTGCACTCAGGCCGGGGACTTCGTTGTCTGCGATGGGATACTTGTGATAGTCGTCGATTTCGTATTTGTAGATTCCCTGACTGAAAAGGAGTTCACTGAGTTCAATATCCTCATTGATTATTTTTTTCGTGGACGCTTCCGTGCTTTCCTGGGTCGATGCATCTCCGTTCATAAAATCAACCACGTGGCTGAATGCCGGAGTCGCAATGTCGTGCACAAGTCCTGCGAGGGTCTGCTTTTTGTCGTGAGTGAAATTCCAGACAATCAGAGCCACACCGATGGAATGGTTCAGTCTTGAATAAAAAAACTTGTTGTGAAAAAGAGGGGTCCAGTCAGTGCCGCACAAAAGACCGACGCCGGAAAGACGCTGAATCAGTAAAACACGCAGATAGGAATCCAAAAAATCAGGATAGTCGGGACAGAGAATGGAATGGTACTTCTCAATATCGAAATTGCTTTTCATGTCTGTCTCCTAAAAGGTGAACTTCTTATAGAAATGAAAACCGGTACCGTTTTTGATATTTGCAAATACAGCAGCCACAAAAGTGCCGAACAAAACCATCCAAATCAGGATTGAAAAAACAAAACTTACGATGGAGCAGACAAGCCCCACTGTGGAACGGGAGTTCCGATGACCGCCGCGCTTCGAGAGGAATGCGAAGACCAGAGCCAGTATGCCGGAAGCACCGAACATTGTGAACAGGGAAATTATGCCGCAAACCATCGAAACAAGCGCAAAATCATCGCGAAGTTCTGAAACAGCCTCATTTTTTGATTTAGATGAATCCTCTGAGTTTTCAGTGCCTGATGCATTTTCCGCATTGCCGTCCGGTTCAAGATATGGAAGTGTCTGCACCGGCATTTCTTCTTTTTCAGCACCGGAAGATGTCACATTCCACGGATCTTCATTCATGTTCACGTTTTCGTCAGCCATACACCCCTCCTCTGCAATCAAGGCTTTGAATCATCAACCATAGGGAACCTCGAAAAAAATCTGAAGGCAGGTTTTTCCTGAACACCCTATTTTTTTGCAATAATATTATAAATGCGGTCCAAATCCTCTCGTGTAAAATAATTCACTGTGATTGTGCCTTTGTCGAAAGAACCCTTGAGCTGGACTTTTGTGCCGAAAACATCGCGGAACTTCTGTTCAATCGCAATGTAATTGGGGTCGCGGTCGTCAACAGAGGGTTTTGCAGGGCCTGTTTTTTTGGGAGATTTTTTTTCTCCGTTCATTTCCGCAGCCTGTTTTTCGCACTCACGGACGGAAAGGCCTTCTTCCACCAATTTGTTGAAAAGCACCCTCTGGTCGGCAGGATTTATCACTGAAAGCAGAGCCCTTGCATGTCCTGAAGAAATGGCACCGGTCGCAATTGCAGCCTGAACTTCCTGCGGAAGTTTCAAAAGACGGATGCTGTTCGCCACGGTGGAGCGCTTCTTTCCCACTTTCTGAGCCACCTGGTCCTGGGTGATATTCTCCATTTCCATCAGCTGATAATATGCCTGGGCCTCTTCAATGGGGTTCAAATCCGCGCGCTGGATGTTTTCAATCAGGGCAACCTCGAGTTTACGGCTGTCTGAATATTTACGCAGCTGAACGGGCACTTTTTCCAATCCGGCCGCAATAGCCGCCCTGGTACGCCGCTCGCCCATAATTATATAGAAGGAACCGTCACCTGCATCTTCAATTGTGATTGGTGAAAGGATGCCTTCCTGTTTCACATTTTCAGTAAGTTCGGAAAGCTGCTCTTCATCAAAATATTGTCTGGGCTGATGCGGATTTGGTTTCAGCAAAGCAGGATTCACCCACAAAGAGCCGTTTTCGTCAACTGTAATTCCCTCCGGGATGTCTGATTTCGGTTTTACGGGCGCACTCACCGGAACAGAAGGTTCAAGTCCACCTGCCTCGTCCATCAATGCTTCCAAACCTTTTCCAAGTCTTCTCTGTTTAGCCACGGCTCAACACCTCTTCAGACAGTTTTTCATAGCTTTTGGCACCCACACAGTTCGGGTCGTACATACAAATGGGCTCTCCATGCGAAGGTGCCTCGGAAAGACGGATGTTGCGGGGGATAATCGTATTGAAAACCACATCCTTGAAATAACTCTTCACCTGCATAACCACATCCTGGGCAAGACGGGTGCGGCTGTCATACATGGTAAAGAAGATTCCGCCGATGACAAGGGAAGGATTTATGGTCTGCTGCACTTTTTTTACGGTCTGAAGCAAAAGCGTGATACCTTCAAGGGCAAAATATTCGCACTGCATTGGAACCAGCACAGCATCGGCGGCGGTAAGTCCATTCAAAGTAAGAAGTCCAAGCGATGGAGGACAGTCAATCAAAATAAAATCATAGCTGGCTTTCAACGGGTCAAGGGCCTTTTTCAGCAGGAAATTGCGCTCCTCCTTGTCATAATTCTGCACAAGCTCAATGGCAAGACCAGCAAGATCAATAGACGCACTGATGGCATCAAGATTTTTCACCACGGAATGTTTAATGGCCTGTTCCGAAGTGGCTTCTCCTGCAATCAGTTCGTAAATGGTGGGTTTTTCCTTGTTTACACCCACTCCGCTCGACATATTTCCCTGGCTGTCGAAGTCCACAAGCAGAACTTTTTTTCCCGCCTTTGCGATGTATGCACCAATATTGATGGCCGAAGTTGTTTTTCCTACGCCACCCTTTTGGTTCACAAAAACAAATACCTTACCCATAATTTCACATTATACCATTTTTTTTAATTGTAGTATAGGGTTTCTTTGTGATTTTATGGTAATTTTCAATTCGCTTCCATAGAAAGGGTAATCGGGCAAATGAAGAACAAAAGCACAGGATTTTGAATTACGAATTGCCCAAAAACGTAGGTTGGTTTCTGAAATTTCCGTTAACAAATTGCTGAATTTGTGTTATAATGAATAGAGTTAAATATCCCTACGTTCAGGAGTTCTTTATGAAATCGCTGCGCATCCGTTTCATTGCCATTTTCGGACTTTTCACACTTTTATCATGCGGAATAATATCATTTCTAGCTTCAACAGGCGTTAAAAAAACGGCAACCGTTCTTGCAAGACAGCAGGGAAAAATCATCGTTGAAAAGACGGCCCTTGTAATAGACGGCGAACGGTTTTCCGAATTCATCAAAAACCCTTCTGAATCCGATCCGTTTTACGAAGAAACAAGGCTCAAAATGCTCGACATCGCCACATCATCGGGATGTCAGTATCTTTACACCATGGTTCCCGTGGACGGAACAATCTGTAAGTATGTAATAGACGGAAGCTGCGATCCAAGCGACACCGAAAATTTCTCTCCGCTGGGCACAGAAGAAGATATTGCCGACTACGGACACTTTCCATTCGACACTTTGAAACAAGACTGCGTCACCTCATCGGAAATAGAAAATCAGGATGAATGGGGATACCAAATCAGCACCTACAAGAGCATTACAAACAGCCGCGGCATAATTGTCGGATTCATAGGCTGCGACTTCGATATGACCGAGCAGGTTTCCACAATCAACAGGCAGATTGGCATAATCATTGCGATAGGATTGGCATTTTTCACTGCCGGAATCATTGTGATTTTCCTTTTCACGAGGACGATTTTCGGAAAGATTGACTCTGTTTCAAAATCAATGGAAAAAATCTCACGCGGCAAGGCGGACCTTACTTCACGCATCCCGGAAGAAGGCGACAACGAGCTCACCGAACTGGCGCGCAACTGCAACAAAGTCATTTCGAGTCTGGGAAGTCTGGTTTCATCCCTGCAGGACGAAAGCGGAATTCTTTCTGAAACGAGCGGCGATGTGACGCAGAAAATGAACGACAGCATGACCAAAATCCAGACAGTGAGCGGCGGTGTAAAGGAAATCTCAGACCGCATTTCAGAGCAGTCCGAACGGATTGAATCCATTTCGACGGAAGTGCGCACTGTGGAAAGTGAAATTGTCGGCCTTGACGACAGGATTTCGGATCAGTCCTCCGCAATCCAGCAGTCTTCTTCGGCAATCGAGGAAATCACTTCGAACATACGCTCTGTGGACCGCAGCCTGAACCTGATTATCAAGGAATACGGCTCACTCGTTACCGATGCCACAAAGGGACGGCAGATGCAGGAAGAAGTTTCAATACAAATCGAAAGCATCGCAAAGCAGTCTGAAAACCTGAACGAAGCAAACGCCGCAATTTCCTCCATCGCGGAACAGACCAACCTTTTGGCCATGAACGCCGCAATCGAAGCCGCACACGCAGGAGAGCTGGGAAAAGGATTCGGTGTTGTTGCTGATGAAATCCGCACGCTTGCAGAAACTTCAGCCACACAGTCAAGTTCAATCAAATCTCTGCTTGAAGGAATCACCGAAGCCATAGGCGGCATTGTCGACACTTCAAAGGAGTCGGCGGATGCATTCGACCGCGTGGGAACAAAAATCAACCAGCTTGAGGACCTCATCAAGGAAGTGCGCACAGGCATGCAGGAGCAGAACGCAGGTGTGGAAAACATCCTTGGCAGCATGAAACGTCTCGATTCAACGACACGCGACATTACCGATGCATCGCTTCATATAAAGAACGCAAGCTCAAAGGTGTTCACAAACGTGCATGATCTTCAGGGAATCGCCGAACAGACGAAGAACAGGTCCGGTGCGGTTTCGGGAGATATGGAGCTGATGGAAAGAATGGCGATTGCAGTTGCGGAAGCCTCGGGGCGAAATCTGGATGCAACGAAGAAAGTTTCCGATATGATAAACGGATTCAAAGTGTGAGTTTTTTCGATGGCCGAAGATGTCACTCGTAGGTGCGGAGGATGTTTTCGGCTGTCGCAATGCGGGTCTGCCTCAAGTCCATGCTCTGTTTTTCAATGTAGTGCTGGGCCTGGGGCTCCGTCATTTTAAGCACCTGAATCAACACAAGTTTTGCCCTGTCCACAATGCGGATTTCCTCTATTTTCTTTTGAAGACGCTGGTTTTCATTTTCAAGATGAAGCACCCTCAATCTGCTCGCCGTGAGCAGTTTTGCCGCCTGATAAAAGAATTCAGGAGTCGTGGGCTTGGGAAGCGCAAACACACCGTAATCCTCTACTCTGGCACCAAGCTCGAACACACGGCTGTTGTCCACAATCAGAATGATTCCGGCTGTGGTTTTGTCTGCCGCGGTAATCGCAAGGTCATCTCCTGTTTCATCGGGCAGCGGGGTGTCAATTATAATCAAATCAAAATCAGATTCCGTAATGCTGCGTCTGGCCTGCGCTCCGTTTTGTGCCGTGGAAATCCTTCCTATGGTTTCAGAGCGCATAAAATCCGAGATAATGCCCACAGTGGAGCTGGTATTGCTTACAATCAACACTGAATCCATGTTCTATTCATCCAATCTGAAGCCGTTGCTGTAGAAGCCGTTGCTGTTGTTTCCCTCCAGGAATGAAAGCAAAGTTGTTTCAGGGATGACGGAACGAACGAATGTGGAATCTTTTGCAATTGAACGGGCCTCCTCCAAACTGCCGGGGAGTTTTTCAAGACCTTCCAAATCTTTTTCAGAAGCCGTGTACAAATCCAAATCAACAGCGGGGGAAAGAGGCAGATTTTTCTCGATGCCGTCAAGTCCAGCCGCAATGATGAGAGCCATCACAAGATACTGGTTGCAGGAAGAATCAGGGGAGCGCACTTCAATCCGGGCCTGTTCACCTTCCGCCGCCGGAATCCGTATGAGCTGACTGCGGTTCTGCCGTGACCATGACACGTATTTGGGAGCTTCGAAACATCCAAGGCGTTCGTATGAATACGCAAGGGGATTCGCAAAGACCGTAATCTCGCGGATATGCGAAAGAATTCCTGCGATGAAAGACTGCGCTTCCTTGTTCAATGTTTTTTCGGCAAAAAGATTCTGGGAATTTTTGTGCAGCGAAAGATTCACATGAAATCCGTTGCCGGCTTCGGAAGGCATTGGTTTCGGCGTAAACGAGGCATACAATCCACTCTGTGCAGCTATGGTGCGTACCGTAGTCTTGAAAGTAGACACATTGTCCGCCGCACGCATCGCCTTGTCGTAACGGAAGTCAATTTCATTCTGACCGGGGCCTGATTCGTGGTGGCTGGTTTCAGGCACAATCCCCATCTGCTCAAGATTAAGGATTATGTCGCGTCTCACGTTTTCACCTTTGTCCACGGGGGCAAGATCGCAGTAGGAGGCATTATCCTGAGGACCACCGATGTTTCCATCCTGATCCAATTTGAAAAGATAAAACTCACATTCGGTCCCAATCTGCACGTCGTAACCCATTTCTGAAGCCCGTTCGGACACGTTCCTCAAGATGCGGCGGGAATCCCCCTCGAAAGGCGTTCCGTCCGGGTAGACTATGTTGCAGTACAGGCGGGCCACCCTTCCCCTCTGCGGTCTCCACGGAAGCACGGAAAGAGTCGAAGGGTCCGGAATGATGAAAAGATCGCTTTTGCTTACATTCAAAAATCCCTTCACGGCATTCGCATCAAAAGAAACGCCTTCCTTAAATGCTCTCTTCAAAACCGACGGTTGAACAGAAAAGCTTTTTACAGCCCCGAAAATGTCCACGAAAAGCAGCTTTATGAATTTCACGTCATTTTCCTGAACGTACTGCATTACTTCCGATGCTGAATATTCCATATCCTTCTCCTACTCCACGGTCACAGATTTGGCAAGATTTCTCGGCTTGTCGGGATTGACTCCTCTCTGAACGGCGCAATAATACGCAAAAAGCTGGGCCGGAACCACACTTAAAAGCGACGCAAAAGCACTTTCCACGTTCGGAATCTTTATGATCGTTCCCGCGCATTTCGCAAAATCCTTTCCGTCGCCGGTGGTGATGACCAAAGTCGAGCATCCCCGGGTAAGAACCTCCTCCAGATTGCTGGCAGTCTTCGCGTAGAGGGCCGGATCTGTTGCAATACCCACGACCAGAGTGGTTGAATCGACAAGAGCGATGGGTCCGTGCTTTAATTCTCCGGCCGCAAATGCCTCACTGTGCATGTAGCTGACCTCTTTAAGTTTCAAGGCACACTCAAGACTTGTTGCCGAATCATACTGACGGCCGATGAAGAAAATCTTTTCCTTGTTGAAGTTGTGCGCCACGAATTTCTGGATTTCGCTCTGATTTGCAAGGATTTCCTTCACTTTTTCCGGGATTGAGGCAAGTTCCCCAAGCAGACGGCGGTAATTTTCCGCATCAAGGGTGCCGCGGGCATATCCGCTTTTAAGGGCAAGCAGATACAGGCACATAAGCTGGGTGGTATAGGCCTTCGTTGACGCAACGGCAATTTCGGGACCGGCGGCCGTATAAATCACGTCGTCGGCTTCACGGCTCACGGTGCTTCCCACGCAGTTTGTAATTGCAATCACACGCACTCCGTTTTCCTTCGCGAGACGCAGGGCTGCTAGTGTGTCGGCGGTTTCTCCAGACTGGCTTATCACTATGAAAATGTCGTCTTTGTTCAAAATGGGGTTTCTGTAGCGGAATTCCGAGGCCACGTCAACAACCACGGGGATTCTGGCAAACTGCTCAAACGCGTAGCGGGCCACAACTCCTGCATGATAGGCGGTTCCACAGGCTGTAATCACGATGCGGCGGGCATTTTTCCAAATTCCGTCATCGATTTTAAGTTCCTCGAAATCAACATCAACAGGCTTTCCGTTTTCATACTTCAGATGCGGGCGCACAGTGTCGGTAAGTGCCTTGGGCTGCTCGTGGATTTCTTTCAGCATGAAATGCTCATATCCACCTTTTTCGGCGGATGAAATATCCCAATCCACGTGGTAAGGCTCCTTTATCACCTTGTTTCCGTCTTCGTCAAACAAATCCACATGGTCGGCATACAAAACGGCAATCTGCTTCTGATCAAGGAAATAAACCTCGCGGGTGTGTTCCAGAACGGCGGGCACATCGCTTGCAATGAAATTCTCCCCCTTGCCGAGGCCCACAATCAGCGGACTTTCCTTTCTGGCGGCAATCAGACGGTCGGGATAGTCCTTGCACACAACACCAAGGGCATAACTTCCCTCCAGACGGTGCAGGGCATTCAACACGGCGTCAAAAATATCCCCAGACTGCTCGTAAAAATAATTTATCAGATGCGCAACAACCTCTGTATCGGTCTGACTGCGGAACACGACTCCCTGCTCCTGAAGCCAGGCCTTGAGTTTCGCGTAGTTTTCAATGATTCCGTTGTGCACAATGGCAATGGTACCGCTCACATTTGTCTGGGGATGCGCATTCACATCGCTTGGTTCACCGTGGGTCGCCCATCTTGTATGCCCGATTCCCAGGCTTCCTTTTATGACTTCACGGGAGATTCTTTCCTCAAGCACTTTGAGGGAACCCTTCACTTTGCGGACAACAATATCCTCTCCGTCAAACACGGCGATTCCCGCACTGTCATATCCGCGGTACTCAAGTTTTTTAAGTCCGTTCACCAGAACAGGAGTTGCCATTTTTTCACCAACATATCCCACTATTCCACACATAATATTCTCCAATATCTTCTATATAATATATCCAGTCTGCATTTCCGGAAGATTGCGAACATTCAAAGCCGCCTCGAAAAACAAAAGTCTTTAAAGGCTCCCTGATTTCTCTTCATATAAATTACACTAAGGTTGAAAGAATGTCCACAAGTTTCGGGTCATATATATTCTGTTTTTTACGCAAATCGGCGATTGCTTTTTTCGGTGAAAGTTCCCTGTGGTACGTGCGTTCCGACACAAGCGAGGCATAGCTTTCGACCACGTGGATGTATTTCGCCACTTCCGGGATTTCACTGCTCACAAGTCCCTCGGGATAGCCCGTTCCGTCTTCATTTTCGTGATGCAGATAACAGGCATTGAAGCAGACCGTATACAACTGTTCAGGCAGAAACGCAATATAGTCCTCGAAGTTTTTCACGTGGGTCCTGATTTGCCTGCGCTCTTTTGACGTAAGAATCTCAGAATGGAAGTACGAACCCGGAATGTCAAGAAACCCGCTGTCGTAAACCAGTGCCGCCACGAAATACGATGCCGCGGTCTGTTTGTCGGCATTCAGAGCAATGGCCATGCGGTATGTAAGAGTCGCCACAAAAAAAGAGTTTCCCCGGCGGGCTGTATGACGGTCTGTCCTGAAGGAAAGCTCCCTGCACTTCGAAAGGAGTTCCTCCATCTGCTCCCGGCTTATTCCGTCCATTTTTGTTGATTTCACTTCCTCTTCCGCAAATTCGAAACGCATTTTCTGTCTTTTGAACTTCTTTTTGTACAAAAGTCTTTTCACAATCGCGTAGACAATGTTCAAAACAATGACGATGACTGCAATCTGAACCAAAAGCAAAAGCAAATCGCGGAGATTCTGGGCACCGTCGTCCTGCTGGGCAAAAAGTTCCCTCAGACCGAAAAGTGAAGATATTATCGACCTGCCGAATTCCTGAAGGCTGTCTGTTTCCTGCGGCTGCGCAAAAATCCTCTGCACGGGGACAAAAAAAAGAGCGGCAGAAAATGTCTTCAGTCTTCGGGGAAACCTCATTCAATAACTCTATCACAAATCAGGCTTGAATTCAATTGTGAAGTTCCGACTCGCTTTTACGGCCCGCTCCCGGGGTTTCAGCATCAGTTCTGCTATTAGCGTTCAAAATGAGGCAGTGGGACGCAGGAAAAAAGCAAGGAGGGGATGTCCAATAAGTTTGCCACCCGGTTTCATTCAGAACCTGCTGCCGCCGTCATTCCGGGCC
>ODAI010533834.1_pt1 | contig 12488 bp, 5 predicted proteins | sample 1539321 | NCBI WGS metagenome assembly ODAI01 (sample SAMN02144231, study PRJEB22623) | gut metagenome | biome: sheep rumen | host: Ovis aries | place: New Zealand
AAGGTCGCGGCTCCATTCACTCCGTTCATCGCCGAGGAGATATACACCAACCTCAAGGGCGCGAACGACCCGGAGTCCGTCCACCTGTGCGACTTCCCGACGGCAAACGCCGCCGCGCGTGACCTCGCGCTCGAGAAGCGCATGGCCGCCGTCCAGACCGTCGTCGAGCTCGGCCGCCGCTTGAGGGCCGACAACGACCTCAAGGTTCGCCAGCCGCTCAGCGCCATACGCGTCGCCGGTGCAGACGTGAAGGGGCTTGAAGATCTCATCATGGACGAGCTCAACGTCAAGAAGGTCGAATATGTCTCCGACGAAACCGAACTTTGCGACGTCAGCTACAAGGCGAACTTCAAGACGCTGGGCAAGAAGTGCGGGGCGAAGATGAAGGCCGTTGCCGCCGCTATCGCTGGCCTTGGAACGGACGGGGGCTCGGGCGCCCCCGCACCCTGGCCCAAGGTGATCGAGGGCGTTGAAATCGCCCTCGACGACGTCATTATTACCCGATCTCCCAAGACCGGGCTTGTCGTCGCGTCCGAGGGCGCGACGGTCGTCGCGCTCGAGACGACACTTAGCCCCGAGCTCGTCGCAGAGGGCCTGGCGCGCGAGTTCGTCAGCCACGTCCAGGCGATGCGCAAGGAGGCCGACTTCGAGGTCACGCAGCGCATCAACGTCACCGTAGAGACCGACGCCGAGCTAAAGGCGGCGCTTGAGACGCACATCGAATACGTCAAGGGCGAGACCCTGACGGTGGAGTTTGCGTTTGGTGCGGTTGAGGCCGAGTCGGTCGATCTGAACGGCCATGCCGCCAAGATCAAGATTCAGACTAGGTAGGACGAGAATAAAAATGAGAAAGATTCCTTTTGACAAGGCGTGGATCGAGGGAACGGCGAAGAAGTGGCCGACTCCGTTCCACGTCTACGATGCGAAGGCGATCCGCGAGAATGCGCGTCGCCTGAAGAGTGCGTTTGCATGGAACAAGGGCTTCCGCGAATACTTCGCGGTGAAGGCGACGCCGAACCCGCACCTCATGAAGCTTCTTAAGGACGAGTTTGGCTTCGGGAGCGACTGTTCGTCAATGGCCGAGCTCGTGCTTGCCGAGAAGGTCGGCAACGTCGGCGAGGCGATAATGTTCACGTCGAACGACACGCCGGCAGAGGAGTTCAGGAAGGCATGGGAGCTTGGTGCAATCATCAACCTCGACGACATTACGCATTGGCCGTTCTTGCTGGAGGCGGTGGGAGGAACGGACGGGGGCTCTGGTGGAACGGACGGGGGTTCGGGCACCCCCGCACCCCGACCCATGGATTTGTCTAATCGAATTTTTTGCTGTCGCTACAACCCCGGGCCATTGAAGGGCGGCAACGCCATCATCGGCAAGCCCGAGGAGGCGAAGTACGGCTTTACGCGCGAGCAGCTATTCGACTGCTATGCGAAGATGAAGCAGGCGGGCGTCACGCGCTTCGGGCTCCATACGATGGTCGCCTCCAACGAGCTCGACCCAGAGTACATCATCGACACCGCGAAGATGCTTTTCTCGCTCGCGTGGGAGATCCACGAGAAGGTCGGCATCGACTTCGAGTTCGTGAACATCGGCGGCGGCATTGGGATTCCCTACAAGCCCGACCAGAAGGCGATGAGCCTGGAGCGCGTGGGGGAGGGAATCCGCGACGCCTACGCCGAGCTTGTCGAGGCGAAGGGCATGAAGCCGATCCGTCTCTACATGGAATGCGGCCGTTGCATCACCGGGCCCTATGGCTATCTCGTCGCCAAGGTGCGCCACATCAAGAACACCTACCGCCTCTACGCAGGGCTCGACGCGTGCATGTCGAATCTCATGCGCCCCGCGCTCTACGGCGCCTACCACGCGATCGTCGTTCCCGGCAAGGAAAACGCGGCCGGGCGCAAGGTCTACGACGTGACCGGTTCCTTGTGCGAGAACAACGACAAGTTCGCCATCCAGCGCGAGCTTCCGGTTCTTGAGCCTGGCGACTACGTGGTGATCTGCGACGCCGGCGCGCACGGTCACGCGATGGGATTCCAGTACAACGGCAAGCTCCGCTCGGCCGAGCTTCTTCTCGAGGAAGACGGCTCGGTGCGAGAGATCCGCCGCGCCGAGACTCTTGCCGACTATTTCGCAACACTCTCGTTCCCAGGGTCGGAATTCGCAGACATCGCGACAACGCTGTAGGACATGGACGAGCCAATCGTAAAGCTTGAGAAGGTTTCGAAGACTTTCCGCGACTTCTGGCTGAGGCCGACGGTCGAGGCCGTTTCTGGTCTCGATCTCGAGGTTCGTCGCGGCGAGGTCTTTGGCCTGCTTGGCCCAAACGGCTCAGGAAAGTCCACGACGATAAAGATGATGCTCGGGCTCCTCGCGCCGTCGTCGGGAAAGATATCGCTCTTCGGGCTTCCGCCACAGGCGAAGCAGGCGCGCGCAAGACTCGGGTATCTCCCGGAGCTCAGCTATCTCCATCCGTTCCTCACGGCGCGCGAGACGCTTATGTACTACGCGGGGCTCTGCAACCTGCCGAACAAGGTCGCGCGCGAGCGCACGGACCAGCTTCTTGAAATGGTAAAGCTCTCCGACGTCGCCACGCGCGCTGTCGGCGGATTCTCCAAGGGCATGGCGCGTCGCGTCGCCCTCGCGTCGGCGCTCATCGGGAAGCCCGAGCTCCTCGTCCTCGACGAGCCGACCTCGGGGCTCGACCCAGTGTCGACCAAGGAGGTCAAGACGCTCGTAAAGGCGCTTGCGAAGAAGGGCATGACGGTGCTCACCACGTCGCATCTCCTCGCGGACTCCGAGGACATCTGCGACCGCGTGATGATCCTGAACCGCGGCAAATCCGCCGCGGAGGGGAAGATTTCGGAACTCGGCGAGTCGCTCGAGGAGTTCTTCCTCGCCAAGGTGGGAAGCGGAGATGATTTCGCTCTGGCGGATTTTCTGGCTTGAGGTCGTCGCGCTCGTCCGGTCGTGGACTGCGCTGATGCTTCTCGTGGCGTCGCTTGGATGGATGTTCGCCGCCAACTTTGTCCTCGTCACGGATGCGACCGAGGAGGGCAAGAGGGAAATGCTGGTCCGCTACGGGCTTGGCGGCGTGTTTGCCCTGCTGGTCGTCGCTATCCTTGCCGCGGCTACCGGCTTAATCGCTTCGGAGCGGGAGTCGAAGCGCCTTCAGCTGACCCAGGTGCGCCCGGTGTCCGCTTTCTCGATCGCATGGGGCAAGTTCCTCGCGCTTGCCACGGTTGCCGCGGCGATTCTTGCCTTTCCATGCGTGGCACTCTTCGCTTCATCGGAGTTCTCGGATCGCCGGTGCAATCACGTATACCGCCCGCTTCTCGAATCTCCGAGGGAAGAGGCGCTCAAGATGTACGACGCCTACATGGCCGATCCCGACACTTCTCCAATGGTTAAGAAGGCGCACAAGTCCATCGTCCTCAGGATACTCGAGCAGCGCGCGAAGGACCACTACCAGACGGTGCAGACGAACGAGACCGCCTCGTGGACGTTTCCCGGCTTCTGCGACTGGAGCAATGACAATCCGTTCGTCGAGCCGTCTGCGAGATTTCGCTTTTCCAATACTTTCAGCATGCGTGACGATGTCTATGGAACGGTCATGGCAAACGGCTTCTTCGGCATCGTAAGCAACATAACGCAGACGGCGGTTACGGTGCCGCTGCATCTTTGCCAGCTTAGGTGGGATCATGACGTCCTTTCCTTTAAGAACAGGGGAGAGAAGCCGGTCATGCTTCGCCCGCGGCAGGACGTTGAGCTGCTTGTGCCGGCCGACTCGTTTGCATGGAATCTCTTTCGCTCGTATGTCGTCATGGCTTCGATCCTCGCACTCATAGCCGCCTTTGGCGTCTTCCTCGGCACGGGGCTTTCGCGGCCGGTCGCGCTTTTCGTCGCCTTTGTCATGCTTATTGTCGTCGAGATGGGGCCGAGCGTCGTCGAGCAGTATCCCGACAGTCTAGAGACAGACGCCATTGACAGGTTCGGGCTTTCGGTAGTCCGAGCCGTCGGGGCATGTGCGAAGCCGCCGAGCGCGCTTTCTCCGCTTTCGGCGCTCGCTTCCGACGATTGCGTCGAGACCAAGGACGCGTTTGGGACTTTCGCGGCCGACTTTGTCCTTGCGCCGCTCGTCCTTTCTCTCCTTTCTGCGCTTATAATGCGCAGGAAGACGTGATTTCTGCGCTTATAATGCGTAGGAAGACGTGAGGTTTGGCAGATTTCAACGCGAACTGGAAAATGAGTGTCGGCTAATTTGCCGAATTGACATTTCTAGGTGTAATTGATACAATTCTCGCGGCGTGTGATAGTGCATGTCGTATATATAGATGTGGAGGAAACTCATGTCGGTATCAACGATTCTAACCTCAAAGCGCACAATTTCTGCCATTGCCTGCTCGTTGTCTATAGCGGCAATGGCGGCAACGCCCGTCGCCGTCTGGGACGGGGATTTCAGTCCTGGCGAATTGACGAAATTTTCAGGCTATGAGCTTGTGGACTGGCAAATGACGCATGGCGGAGTATCCCATGAAAGCGGTGCGACGGATGTTGATTATTCGTCTGTGACGATCGATCGAAACAATCAGGGTTTGATGTTCAATGCAAGTTCGGCCATGCCGGGCGTCACGGTGTTGGTCAAGTATTCCAATCTTGAAAGTTCGTCGTCGAAAGGCCGCGTCCTCGCCGCCAGTTGCGTCACTTCTTCGCATCAGTACGACAGAACGGGCATTACGCTCAAATCCGACGGAACGCTGGTCGGGCTCTGGAACAGCAGCACGACGGCGAACAGCGATACCGACAACGGCACGGCTTCGGGCTCGATCGCAGCGAGCGGGGTGATGGCGTTCACTTATTCTACGGCCGGCACGTATCTCTACTACGGTGCACGTTGCGCGGATATTTCGACAACGGCCGCATGGGGTTCGTCGGGGCTCAAGGCCTCGGCAGATACGGCAATCTACGGTGCGGCGATAGGCGGTATGAACGCGGGCGCGTCGCGCAACGGCTACGAGGCCGCGAAGGGGATGACGATAGAGGCGCTTGCCGTATTCGACAGCGTGCTCACGGTCGCCGAAATGAACGCCTACGTGTGGCCGAGCGAAGTTCAGACTATTCCCGTTACGGATAGCATCACGGTTTCGGAAATCAACAATCAGATTGACGCAAATACCTACAAGACGGTAAAGGTTGTTGCCGAGGACGGTGCGACGATAACGGTCGATGGAGCGTTTTCGACCACACTGCCGATTGCCGTTTCGAGCACGGGTTCGATTACGCTTTCCGCCACCTCGCAGCCCGCTGCATCGTACTTCACCGGCGTCGATTTCACCGGCGTTCAGGGCGCGGTTCTGCGCTCGTGGCTCGCGACGCCAGGTGTCGTCGGTTTCAATTTCAACAGCGCCAATGGAACCGACACCTCCGCCGCTCTTGTCGCGGGCACGTGGCAAGCGAACGCCTCCGACGCATCCGGTACGGCGGATCTTTTCGACGACGGTCTTTCGACGCTGACGTGGAGCAGCGAGAACACGTGGGAGGGCGGAACGTATTATTTCACCGACGGTTACCTGGATGACCCCAGCGGCGTGACCATCACGCTTTCTTGCGTTCCATACGAAACATACGACATCGTCATCTACGCATCTACCGATAACGGCACTGCGTTTTCGGCCAAGACCGTAAACGGGACAGCCTACACGTGGAACGTCGCACAGGGCGCGGTCGTCGCAGGCTCCGCTTCGTGGGGCAAGACCGCCCTCACGACGGCGATATACGGTTTGAACGCGCTTCGAATAAAGAATCTTTCCGGGCCGCTTTCAATTTCCAGCGTTAAAAGCAATACCGTCCGCGGCGGCATCGCGGCCATCCAGATCATGCCGACCGATGCGCCCGATATCGTAAAAACCTACACGCTTACGCTTGACGGCTCGGCGACAACTTGGAGCGCAGGCACATGGACGCTTGACGGCGCGACCGTTTCCGCGCCGACGGTGGCCGGCAACGTCGTCATCAACGCGACCGCCTCGACGACGCTTACGATCGACGCCGACGTCACGCTCGGCGATGTTACCGTGAACGGCGGCGAAAACATCGTCGTCACGCTTGCCTTGGGCGAAAAGACGGCGGCGAGTGGCGATACGGCGGCCACGTATTATTCGCTCTACGCGAACAAGGTCGCCGTTCAAAGCGGCGTTCTCCAGCAGGGCTCGGCCGCCGTGCTCGGCACGACGCCCGCCGTTGCGGTTGCCGATGGCGCGACGTTCGATTTGAACGGGCTTGCTCCAAACGGCGCCACTGTTTTCTATCTGGCCGGCGATGGCGCGGGCAACTGGCCGTATGCGCTTACTTCGTCGAGCGGCGAATTCAGCGGAACGATAAAGAATATGTATCTTACCGGCGATGCGACAGTCGGCGGCGAATACAAGATTGTTCTTGGTGCCGATTGGTCTGCAAGCTATTGCTATTTGCAGAACCATACGCTTGTCAAGACCGGCACCGGTGAACTACTTGTCCGCAACTTGAACATCCCCGATGACGGCACGGTGATTGTCAGGGGCGGGGAATTGCATACCGACCAGTGGAACTGCCTCAACAAGAATACGTCCGGGACGGTGACGTTGAAAATCGAAGCGGACGGCACGGTGCGCGGAACCAACCAACAGTCCAATCCGCCTGCCGCCACGACTCTCGACTGGGAAGGAACGCTCAACACCGCATCGCGTACCTTTATCGTTAAGAGCGCACTCAGCGGCGGCGGTACGACAGCGAACTTGAATTTCGAGGCGAACGCCACGGCAAACTTGAAGCGCGATTTGACGATTACTTCCTCGCTTACGCTTTCCGGCGACGCATCGTTCCTCAAGGATGCCGAGGCAACGGCGGATGTGACGGTTTCTCCCGCCGCCCTTGCGGCCTCCGGCGCAATAACGGTCGGCGCGGGGGTCGTGTTCAATCTGGGAACAGCGCGTCCCGCTGCATCGTTCACGGTCGATGACGAAGGAACGCTCGTCGTGCAGAAGTCGAGCGCGACGGACGTGCCGGTCGTCAAGGTTTCCGCCCGTCCGGCGAATGTCGTTTTCAAGGATGAAACCGGCGCGGAAATCGCCTCGCCGCGGCTCGTTTACGATGCCGAGGCCGGTACGCTTTCGTTCTACACGGGAAATGTCTGGACGGCGGCGAACGATACGGCGTTCGACACGGTCGCCAACTGGTCGAGCGATGCGACGCCGGCGAGCGGCGAAAACGCGACGGTCAGCATTTCGGGCGATACCGCCATCACGGTCGCGGGCACCTATACGCTCGCTACACTCACCATCACCGGGGCGGGCGAAGTAACGTTTTCGGGCGCGGGGTCCATCACGGCCGAGAACGTCACGCTCGAAAACGGCGCGACGCTCAAGCGCGACACATCCTTGAAAATCACCGCGACGACAGGCATTTCGCTTGCTTCCGGCACGGTGCTGAAGCTCGACGGCGTCACCGAATCGGCCGCGATCTCCGGCGCGGGCGCGGTCGAGACTTACGGGAATGTCGTGTTTAGCGCGGCGAACACCTTTACGGGCGGTTTGACTGTTAAATCCGGCACGACATCAACAACCGTTGCCAGAGGTTTTGCAGGGTATGCGGGCGACTATGACGTGCGTATTGCCGTCGAGGATGGCGCTTGTCTCGATCTTGCCAATACGAAAGACTATCAGCATTCGCTTACCATAGCCGGCAAGGGCGTCATGTTGGCGGACGGCACATATTCCGGCGCGGTGAAAAATTCGGGAGTCGCCATGAATTCGGGCACGCGCCAGACCTGGAAGTTGACGTTGACGGCGGATGCGATGGTCGATGTTTCCACGGGCTGGGGTCTCGTCAGAAGCTCTCACCATGAAGCTACGCTTGCGCTGAACACGCATACGCTGACGATGCGCGGAACGGGGACGGTCCCGATGGTGAACGTTAATGCGTCTTCGACAACCGGTACGCTTGTTCTCGATGGCGCGACGCTCCAGCTCGCTTCCACGGCCTGCAATTTTACGGGCGTCAATGTCGTCCTCAAGGGCGCGGCCTCGGTCGATTTCAGCACGGCGCCTACGGCGATCGGATCGCTGACGCTCAAGCCATCTGCGAGCGGCACGACGGCGACGGCGTGGAATCTGCCGGCGAACTTCGTCCCGGCGCTGGATACCTCCAACGTCGATCCGTTGGGGCTTTCCGTCGGCGATACGCTCACGCTCTTTACCGCGCCTTCCAGCACGGAGCTTTCGAGCTCGTCGTTTTCGTTCGCAACCGGCAGTCGCTATGCAGTCACCGCCAGCGGCAATACCGTCGTCGCGACGGTGAAGGCTCCGTTGATCTTCTTCCACTACGATTTCAACGCCGCAAATTCGATTGCGGGCGATTCGTCGTACGGCTTCGGAAGTCTCAATCCGACCTTCGTTTCCGCTAAGAATGGAAAGGCCGGCGTATTCAATCCTTCGTATACGCCCCACTATGACAGCAACACCTCCGGCAAGTCGCCGTTCCATGCGGGCGAGATGACGGTCATGGGGCTTGTGAAGGCGAAGGAAGCGAACAATTCCATTCTCTGGAATTTTGGCAGCGGTTGGTCGACCGGCATTGCCGTGATTGCAAAAAATTCCACCACGTTTGCGCTTGTCTCGTGGACGGGAGGGGCTGCCGGCAGCGAGGTTGTATCCGTCACCGGAGTCGATGTCCTCGAGAAGTGGCATCTTGTCACGGTGGTGGCGAATGGTTTAGGCACGACGCTCTATGTCGATGGCGAAAGCGCGTATTCCTCGACCGTTCTTCCTGCCGGCATCACCGCTGTGGGCCAGTTCGGCTCGATACACGGAACTGCCAAGAATTACAATGCCATCGGCGCGGACGGCTTCCGCCTCGACGACTGGCGCGTGTACGACGCGGCGCTCACGGCGAAGGAAATCAAGGCTCTTAAGCGCGAGCTCAATCCCGATCCGCTGTTCATCCGCCTCAGATAATGGAGAAAATATGAAGAAGACAATCACTATGCCGAGTGGGAATGGCAAGGGATAGTGCATGTCATTATAGAATTGGGAGGAAACGCATGTCGGTATCAACGATTCTAAACGTAAAGCGAGGTTTTGTCCGCTCATCCGAATTTCTCGCCACCTCGTTGGCGCTTGCCGCCGCACTATTGAGCCTGTCTGCTTTTGCTGACGTCGAATCTCTCGCCGAAACAGGCGGATGCGTGCCGACCAACGCTCCGGCGTTGGCGTTCAAGGACATCACGCTTGCAGATCTAGGGACGACATACTTCCCCGCAGTAAAGAAAACCGGCGGGTGGGCCGGCGGCGAGGCGGAAACCCCGCTTTTCTGCCGCAGCGAGACGAGGGAAGGCAGCGCGCTTGCGAGCGTTTCATATCAGGCGCAGTGGTATGACGGCGGCTACATCAAGGCCGCGACGATAAAGTTCACGGAGGGCGACGGCGGCGTCTATGCCCAGCTCACGGGCGCCAAGGCCATCAGCAGCGGCGTCCAGGCGGCGTATGGCACGGACTTTACCGGCAACACGAGCGCTTCTCCAGTGGCGGCGGCGGACGGGGAAGGCTATGCGCTTCGCGGATTGAGGCTTTCAAGCGTGGCTGACGTCGATTCCATCAACCTCAACTTCTACAAGGACACATACAAGCTTTACGGCACGGCGGATATAGCCCCTGCGCCCTACATGGTGAACGTCAAGGGCTGGAGCCAGATGGTCGGCCAAAACGGTTCGCTCTATGGACTTACGCTTGTCGGCAAGGACAACGGTTCGGAATTCTATCCTGCGCTTGCCGCGACGGCGACGATCTCTGGTACGCGCGGCTCATACTCTTACGGCGGCTACAATTCAGCATCCAGCCTTCTTTACGGTTATATAGACGAGAACGAGAATAATACAACTCCGACAGTGACCATCTCGAATGTGCCCTTTGAATTCTACAAAGTCGTGTTCTATGCTTCGACGGATAATGACGACATTCGCTTCGGTTATGTCTCGGTGAACGGTGTCAACTATAATTCTGGTAATTCCGAGAAAGATGATACGCGGCCCTACGAGACCACCACTGGTACTGCGGAGTGGGGCAAATCACAGGTTGCCGACTACATTGAAGGCGTGAACTACCTTGTAACGCCGGTGCTGGCGGCGACCTCTGACGGCTCGGTCAAGGTTGTCGGGCACAAGCAGACTAATGGTCGCGGATGCATTGCGGCGGTTCAGATCATCAAAGCGACGGTTCCTGAAATCGCGTCGACCGACATAACGGCGGCCCAGATTAACGCGGTGGTTCCTTCGGGAGAATCGTTCCTTAGGGTTCCTGCTGGGACGACGCTTACGCTTGACGAGGCGTTGACGGCGTCGAAGGTGAAATTCGCTTCGGATGGGACAATCACGCTATTCGCCAACGGGCAGCCGAGCGCGGAGGAGCTGGCAAAACTTGATTTCGCATGTGTGAAGGGTTCTGTCCTCCGTTCTTGGCTTACGCCTGGCGTAATAGGCTTCAACTTCAACGCGGATGGCGGTCGCGAAAACAACGGAACCGAGGATTCGTGCAGTGATACATCGCTAGCGCTTGAGATAGGCACATGGTACAAGAACGGCCATAACCAATCTGGATCTTCGACCGAAATGTTCGCGGACGGTCTTTCGACCCTGACTTGGGCTTCCAGAAATGTCTATGCTGAGGCTGGTGATATCGCCGACGGTACATTCATCCAGGGTTATCTCGACGACGGGCAAAACGTGTCGATTACGCTTTCCGCCGTGCCTTACGCGACATACGACGTCATCATCTACTGCTCGACGGACAATTCCACCAAGAGCTTCAAGGCCAAGACGGTCAACGGGGCGATTTACACATGGGATGCGACGGCAGGCGAAGTGACGACGACTTCGGATGTGAACGCGAAGTGGGGCCTCGCTTCCCAGGCTGCCGGCAAGGCCGTCTACGGCGCGAATACGATCCGCATAAACGGGCTGACCGGATCGCTTTCCATCCTTGGCGGGACAAACAGCAACGGTGCGCGCGGCTGCATTTCGGCAATCCAGATTATGCCCGCCGGAACGAGCACCGCGCCCGAGATGACCGTAGGCACTGCGGGACAGACGACGCAGGCGACCTGGACGGGCGCTAACTGGAACGTCGCCACGGCGCCGACATCCGGCAACGTCATTATCAACTTGTCCGGCGACGTCGAGCTGACGGTGGACGAGACAGTCGCGCTTTCCGCCATCACGGTCAATGGCGAGGGGTCGCTGACGATCATCCCCGACCAGCCGCACAATGTCACGCTCACGGCAAGTTCGATTTCGTCGGCAATCCCCGTCCTCTTTGCCAACGACGGTATTGGTATCGACACGATTTCCGCTTCCATCACATATCTCTACAAGACTCCGTCGATCAAGTCGTCGACGCATGGCGACACCTACACGGCGGGCGTCGGAAGTCAGGAGACAAGCGTCGCCATCAACCACAACGGCGGGGCCGGCGTGCTGGGCGGAACTGCGGGCGAAAAATACTGGCTGGCGCGGTCCCACAGCGGCACGGCCCCAGCCGGCACCGCGAAGAGCCCACGCCCATCGGCCACCGTCTGGAGTGTGGCCACCGTCTGGCCTTGAGCATCGACTGCCCGTCCGCTCACCGACAGCGGGTGGCCCTCCTTGTCGAGCGCACTGAAAGCCACACGGCCAGGCAGTACGCTGACCAGTGCCCCACCCTCGGGATAGAACTGCACACGGAAAGCCCCCTTGCCGCCCTTTGCGGCCGCATCCTCGTCGGCCTCGCCTTCCAGCGCCACAATGTTGCTGTTGGCCGCAGTGGCCGAGGTTTGGCGTTCATTGTTCAGGCGGTTGCGGAAAGAAAACTTGTCGATGGTGGGATGTTGGTAGTCGCCCTCGGAGGCTGGCGCACGGAAAATGGGGATGATGCGCGAGAAACAGGCCTGAGTGCCCCAGTTGGTCATGGCGCGAGTGTAGGCCCGCAGTTCGTAGAAGCCCGTGAGCAGGATGCTATCCACACGGATGTCACCGTAGGCTTCCCCGTTACGGATAGGCAGTTTGCGCCGCTCCACCACGTCGCCCGAGGGGCTGAGCAGTTCCCCATAGAGCACTTTTCTCAGGTCGGTGCGGCTCTCCTCGTCGGTGCGGGTCACGTAGGCTTTGAACCAGATGGTTTCGCCTTTGAAATAGCCCGTGTTGTCGAGGTGCAGATAGACTTTCTCCTGCGGATAGGCCTGGCCGAAGCGCATAGCCTTCTGGATGTAGGCCAAAGGACCGACGGTGTCGGTGAGGTGTTCCAGACGGGAGAGCAGGGCTTCGCCTTCGTCGGCTGGATGGGACTCGGAGGAAGAGGCCGGGACGGGGCGGTCGGTTGCGGCGGTGCTTTCGGAGGAAGAGGCGGAGGAGGATGCCACGGCTATCTCCTCATGAGTGCGGGGAATGAAGGTGTAGCGGCTTTCCACCTCGGGGTTGGTGCCG
>ODAI012170467.1_pt1 | contig 12486 bp, 11 predicted proteins | sample 1539321 | NCBI WGS metagenome assembly ODAI01 (sample SAMN02144231, study PRJEB22623) | gut metagenome | biome: sheep rumen | host: Ovis aries | place: New Zealand
ACGTTTAAAGCGAGAGTTTTAACCCCTTTGACCGGGTTGCTTTCGGCGGGCGTCCTTCCCGCCGAGCCGAGCATAAGGGCGTCGTCCGAAGGGATAGCGCCTATCAATTCGGTTTTAAGAATCTCGCTCGCCTGCTTTGGCGAAAGCATAACCCTATCCGCCACGAGGTCCCCGCGCACCATATTCACGATAAGCGATACTTTTTTAAGAGATCGAGATCTTATTATTCCCAAAACCTTATCTGCGTCGCGCATTGCGGAAATCTGCGCGGTGGTTACGACTATTCCCTCGTCGGCGACGGATATAGCCTTGTCGAATCCTCCGCCTACCCCCGCGGGACAATCTATTAAAATATAATCAAAACTGCCCGAAAGTCCGTCTATAAGTTCGTTAAGACTGTCTCCTGAAACGTTCGAGCGCGAAAACGAATGCGCCGACGGAAGCACGAAAAGGTTTTTCCGCCTCGGCGTCTCCACGAGCGCCTGCCGCGCTCGGCACCTGCCCTCGATACAATCGACTATATCGTAAATGACCGAATCTTCCACGCCCGCCGCTACGTCTAAATTGTTAAGTCCGAAGTCGGCGTCGACGAGGCAAACGCGTCTGCCCATAGCGGCGAGCCTGTAACCGAGATTTGCCGTTACGGTGGTTTTACCCACGCCGCCTTTGCCGGACGTTATTACTATCTTTCTTCCCATATCTTCTCCGCGCAAATGCGTAATAATATATTAAGATAATCGCGCGGGGACATAATGCGATTTTTTGTAATAAAAGGGGTATTTTTGTTGATTAAAAGATTTCGCGGGGAATTTTGCACGGCGATTTTGTTTCAGATATGTTAAATCGACCTTTAAAAAGGAAAAAATTTTCACCCAAATAAACGGCTGAGGCGAAGTTGATTTTATCAACTTCGCCTCAGCCGTTTATTTAATGCGACGAAAAATCCGCTTTAATACGTCAGTTTTTCGCCGTAAAACTTCTCGTAAGCCTCTACCCACACCTTGTAATTCTCATCGACGGCGTTTTTTATCGCCGCGCTTAACGGCAAGGTCTTATCTATGGTTATCGGCTTAAAAAATTCTATATGGTATTCCTGCACGGGAAATCCGTCGCTGTCGATCGCGTCGGTATCTCTCATAGTTATAAACGCCGGAATTATCGGCGCGGAGTACTTTGCGGCGATCTTGAACGCCCCCGGCTTTAACGGTCTCGGCTTTCTGTAATTAAACCACATGGCTTGCTCGGGATAAATAAGAATTTTCTCCCCGCGTGCAAGCAGGGTTTCGACTCCGCTGAAAAATTTCTTCAGCGTATCGTAATTAGACGAAAGCGGCAAAGTATTCGCGTGGCGCATCATAAGCCTTACGATGCCTTTAAAGTTGTTATAATTCCCTTCCTTGATTACCTTGTAGAGGTAGCGTCCGCGCGGCAAAACGGGTTTTATCGCTCTATAGACCGCGTAATTGTCCTTTATGTTGAAATGATTGCAAGTTATTATAGCGCCGGTTGACGGAACGTTTTCCAAGCCTTTTACCGAGCGTATGATAAACGTTCCCTTTTTTATCATAGATTCAAAATACATCTTCCCGAAAAAGTTCGCAAGCGCCGTCAGCAACTTGCTCGACAACTTTTCGTTGACGTAATCTATCTCGTTCGGCAAAATCTGTTTCGTCGGCGGGTCGATCTCCACGTCGTCGTTAAACCTGCCCGTTTTTTCAAACTCCGCTATGCGCGAAAGAACTTCAAGTTTTTTGGGGTCTTTTTCCATTTAAACATCCGCCTTTTTGTTGAACCAGAGTTTTTTGAAAGTCCTCTCGCTCTTCTTCATCATTTCGATGCCGGCTACTATCTGCATAAAGTTTTGGTAATCGCGCAACTTGTCCTCTTCGGTAAAGCCGTTGAATTCGGCAAGGATTCTATCGTAAAACTCGCTGTGTTTCGCATATTCCCAAAAATATTCGCCGTTTATGGTGTCCGCGTAGTGCCACGGCTTATGCGCGAGCGCGTAGTGGCAAAGATTGAGTTCGCCCTCCGGCGGTTCGGGAAAACTATGCTTGTTCCAGCCCGTCGGCAGATATTTCACCCTGCCGCTGCAAATAACGTTTAAATACTCCTGGTCGGGAGAAAGACAGTCGAAATTATAGGTCGTAAGCATATTCAGAAATCTGTCCCTTACGCCGAACGCACGGAATTCTTTTAAATTCATCAGCATTACGCCCGAGTTAAAGTAGGTATAATACGGAATTCCGATTATGTTCGTAACGTAATCTGTAAAGTTCTTGTCGCGGTCGGTGTTCTGCTCGTAGACCGCACCGACGAGATAGCCTTCGACGTCCTCGTCGTATAGTTTAGCAATATCGGTAAGTAAAACTACGTCGCAATCGAGGTAGATCGCCTTATCGTACTGCGGAAACGCGGTCTCGATAAACAGTCTGTAATAAGCCGCAAGCGTATAATAAAATACGTCGGGCAAGGTGTCTTTCAACGGCTCAATAAGTTTACCCACGTCGTAAAATTCTATTTTAACGTTATCAGCGCTATGTTTAAGCAGTTTTTTCTTGTTCTCTTCGGAAATTGCCGTTTGCAGAACTGTTATCAAATAATCGTTCCGTTTGTCTGCATGCTCTGCGATGGATAGTATCGCCACGTCGAGATACGGAACGTAATTATCGTTGCAGGCAAAGAAAATGGGAATGGTTTTTTTCATGTTTTTTCCTTTGTGTATCATATTTTGCGTATGTCGCAGTTGTCGGTTAAAAACGTTTGTAATCGTCTGACAGCGTACCGCTTACGTTGCGGATTAATGATAACACAGCAAAAAATAAAAAGCAAGAAAATACTCTCTATCGTTATTCTACCGCCTCTCGCAATGCGAGAATGGCTCTCTACCGACTATAGAACACTTCTCTACGGGTCTGGAAAAAGCTGTTTTATCCGATAAATTTTGCACATTTGCCTGCGCCGCGTAGTGCTAAAGGCTCGCGTTGTAATTTTTATGTCCGCCCGACGTAATTCACTTTAATAAAGTATTTTATAAGTATTATGGGTGGACGAACAGAAAAGAAAATAAACTCATTGCGCAAAAAATCGTCGAAAACAGTACAAAAAAACTTATCTAAGGCAGGGGCAGATATGTATCGACTCGGCAAATACGGTGCGGCGTTAATAATTCGTATGCGGAACGCAGTTTACCGATGAGTGGTGGAAAACTCTGTGCCGTAGGCAAAAAACAGGGCTCCCAAAAAGATTTTGTTTCAACAAAAGATTTTTGGGAAAAGGTCGAAGAGCCGAAGCGCATCCGGTGGACGAAACAGCGAGGCGATGAGAGTGCCGCGGTCGAAAAATTAAGTAAAATGTTTTACGCAAATTTTTCGGGTACCGCAAACGGGGGAGCAGACTGAAAAGTCTCTGCTCTTTTGTAAAACAAAAGAGCAAGACCAAAAAGTCTTGCTCCGACGTGGCTGGGCAAAAGAGATTTGTAAGGGAGTAAAGGCTTTGCCTTTACGACGGAATACTTTGCTACGCTCCGTGGCGTTCGGGCTACGCCCTCGGCTGAGAGCGATTGTTCGGCAACGAAAATTTAAGTTTTCATCTGACATTTTGCCGCAATCGCGTCACTCCCGTCAATGTTCGCCAAAGGCGAATATTCTTGCCGTAGGACTCCCGCTTGCGGGAAACGGCAATATAGCGGAGTCAGAGTTTAAATAAAAACTCAAAAAGTCATTGCTTCATCGTCGATTTTATCTGTCTTCCCACTAATTATCCCACTAAATATTTAAGTTAATTTTTCAATGCGGTAATAGGAACGACGTATACCCGTCGCTCCTTTGATACGCCGCGTTTGACAATCCGCATATCACGCATAAAACCGATGGCGCCTTCCCACCGCTTTTCATAATTTGTAATAAATATATCATATTCGGTCAGATTTATCAATTCAATTCGGTCAGATTTTATAATTTCATTCGGGTTAAAAAATATTCAATACAAAAGTTTTGGGTTTCTCTACCTTTCCATCACTTATTTAATAAACAACCGAGCGATTGTTTATGACCAAACATTCTCGCATATATTACAAGTTTAAGACTTTTTGTCAAGCATTATTTACAAGTTTTACCACAATTTATTTGGCGATATTTACAAGTTTTTTTGCTATTTTGTAGCAGTTGTAGCAGTCAAGAAAAGTAGACACAAAAAATAATTTTTTCAACTTATTTTTTCAAAAGTAGATACAGACTACATTTTGACGAAGTTTCTTTTTTCAAAAGTAGACATTCAACATATTTTTTCCGGTTTTTCGTTTTCTAAAGCGGACACGGTTTCGCAATGAGACTTTTCACGGTGTTTTTGAACGAATTTTGGCTCTTCGGATAGAACACGATTAGCAAAAGTATATATATTGTGCCAACATAACTTCCACAATAAAAATTTTTTAAAAAACTGTAAAGAGTTTTTACACTCCTTACAGTCCGCTGGATAGTTAGTTCGTCGTCAAAAGTTTTTCGCCATAATAGAGTGTTTCATTTGCTACTTTAAGGTCCTTAGTAAACCCAACACCCTCTCGGCGTTTTTTTTTGCGTTTCTTATTTGATTTTTCGTTTGTATATTGTTTTATTCCTCACCATGTTACGACATTTTTCGCACTTGATAATAAACAATAAAGCAAATAAAAAATAGTTATTACTGTCCTTTAAAAACAATTTGTTTATTAATTGTCTAAATTTGGTAAAGTTTTCATTCACCGTAATAAGCGTTCAGATACATTTGCTTTATTTCGCTCATAAGCGGGTACCTGGGGTTCGCTCCCGTACATTGATCGTCGAACGCCTGTTCCACCATGTCGTCCAAACGACTAAGGAAGTATTCTTCGTTAGGAACGTATTCTTTAATAGTCTTTTTTATACCGACCTTTTCTTTCAATTCATCGATTGCTTTTATAAGATTTTCTACTTTTTCATTGTCGGTTTTGCCGCCTAAACCAAGGCTATCCGCCACTTCGGCATATCTCGCCCTCGTATGCGGATATCCGTATTGCGGAAACGTACCCATTTTTGCAGGAACTTCCGCAGCGTTAAAACGGATAACCTCGTCGATCATCAAAGCGTTAGCAACGCCGTGCGGTAAATGATGGAACGCTCCGAGTTTATGCGCCATTGAGTGACATACGCCGAGGAACGCGTTGGCAAAAGCCATACCCGCCATCGTTGCAGCATTCGCCATTTTCTCTCTTGCTTCAGGATCGTTTTGACCGTTGTCGTACGCACGGGGCAAATACTTAAAGATAACTTTCAACGCTTGAATCGCTAAGCCGTCGGTGTAGTCGGTCGCCATCATAGACGCTATCGCTTCTAACGCGTGCGTAACGGCGTCAATACCGCTTGCCCCAGTCAAGCCTTTCGGCGCAGTCATATGAAAGTCCGCGTCGACGATTGCCATATTAGGCATAAGTTCGTAGTCCGCAAGAGGATATTTTACGCCCGTTTTTTCATCGGTTATGACGGCGAAAGGCGTCACTTCGCTACCCGTACCGGCAGAAGTCGGAATGGCTATAAAGTACGCTTTTTCTCCCATTTTTGGGAAGGTATATACGCGTTTACGGATATCCATAAACCGCATTGCCATATCCATAAAGTCCGCTTCGGGATGTTCGTACAATACCCACATAATCTTACCGGCGTCCATTGCCGAGCCACCGCCGAGAGCGATTATGCAATCTGGCTTGAACGCTTTCATTTGTTCCGCGCCTGCTTTAGCGCAAGCGAGCGTCGGATCGGGTGCAACTTCAAAGAACGTAGTATGCTCGATACCCATTTCGTCGAGTTTATCGGTAATGGGTTTCGTGTGACCGTTATTATATAGGAAACTGTCTGTCACGATAAACGCTTTTTTCTTTCCCATCACGTTTTTCAATTCGTCAAGCGCAACCGGTAAACAACCTTTCTTCAAATACACCTTTTCGGGCGCTCTGAACCACAGCATATTCTCTCTCCTTTCCGCAATCGTTTTTATATTAATCAGGTGTTTTACTCCGACGTTCTCTGAAACGGAATTACCGCCCCAACTTCCGCAACCGAGTGTAAGTGATGGTGCCAGCGCAAAATTATACAGGTCTCCGATGCCGCCTTGCGAGGACGGAGTATTGACCAAAATACGGCATGTTTTCATCCTGTGCGCAAACGCATCGAGTTTGCCTCTTTCGGTTACCTCGTTTAAATATATGGACGACGTATGCCCGTATCCGCCGTCTGCAATTAGCCTTTCGGCTTTTGAAAAAGCGTCTTCTATATCGCTTGCTTTGTACATAGCAAGCACAGGCGAAAGCTTTTCGTGGGCAAATTCTTCGGATATGTCAACGCTTTCCACCTCACCTATAAGAATCTTTGTGCTTTCAGGAACTTTTACACCCGCAAGGTCTGCAATCGTAACCGGTTTTTGTCCCACTATTTTGGCGTTTAAAGCGCCGTTGATTAAAATCGTCTTTCTTACCTTTTCCGTCTCTTCGGGATTTAAGAAATAACAACCTCGCGCGGCAAATTCCGCTTTTACCGCATCGTAAATACTTTCAAGCACGATGACTGATTGCTCGCTGGCGCATATCATACCGTTGTCAAACGTTTTACTATGAATGATTGAGTTGACGGCAAGGACGATATCCGCTGTCTCGTCGATAATCGCAGGAGTGTTTCCGGCTCCTACACCCAGCGCAGGTTTCCCGCTTGAATACGCGGCTTTTACCATGCCGGGACCACCTGTGGCGAGAATAATATCCGCCTCTTTCATAAGCATATTGGTCATTTCAAGACTCGGAACGTCGATCCAACCGATGATATCTTCCGGCGCACCCGCCTTTACCGCTGCCTCCAACACGATCTTCGCCGCCGCGATGGTCGACTTCTTCGCGCGCGGATGAGGACTTATTATAATGCCGTTGCGCGTTTTCAATGCAATAAGAGTCTTATAAATCGCCGTGGAAGTAGGATTCGTCGTAGGAATCACCGCCGCTATTAAGCCGATCGGCTCGGCAATCTTTTTTATACCGAACGACTTATCTTCTTCAATGACGCCGCAAGTCTTAACATTCTTATACTTATTGTAAATATACTCGGAGGCATAATGGTTTTTTATTACTTTATCCTCCACAACTCCCATACCGGTCTCTTCAACTGCAAGTTTCGCAAGAGGAACGCGCTGTTGATTTGCCGCGATTGCGGCCGCCAAGAAAATTTTATCCACCTGCTCTTGCGTAAAGCAAGAAAATTTCTCTTGAGCCTTTTTTACCCTTACGATTAAATCGTCAAGTTTTTCTATGCTATCGACGATTTCGTATTTCTGTTCTTCCATAAGCTAACCTCCGTTTATGTATAAACTTATTCATTTTATGCAGCGAGCATAAAAGTTTAATCTTGATCTATTATGCAAAAAATGAGCATCTGAATTTCAATTTGCCGCTTGTTAAACAAATTCGCCATTCCTAAATTCCACAAAAATGTGAAAGGGTTTACAATATTTCTTCTATAAAGTTTACTATGTCGAGTTGAGATATTGCGTCTATTATTTCTTTATGATTAGTCTGCGGTATTTGTTTTTTATTTATCTTTAACGATATAGAATATACCGCTAAGCCTGAGTTGACATATGCAGGATTAAGTTCCACGCCGTTTACCACCAAGTTTAAACACCTTATAGCGTGTATTAGTTTTTGCAAACTGTCTCTCGTCTTTAATTCTACATATATCTCGAAAACCGATGATTTTCTCTTTATATGCACTTCAAGTTTAGGCAATAATACAGATCCGATCATATATATTGCAAACCCCGCAATACCTATAAAATAAAAACCGTGAGATATTACAAGCGCCATCGCTTCCGCGCAAATTATTCCAACAGACGTCGTCAATCCGCGAAATTGATTTTTTGAATTAAACAGTATCGTGTTACTCGATATAATTGCGGTAGCGAGTATCGTTATGGGACAGGCAATCGAAAACGCGCTTCCCTGAACGTTTACCATATAGAAATCGAAAATACCCGTCAACGTCGCGGCAAGCGTTACGAACACGAAAGTTTTAAGTCCCGCCGCTTGTAGGTTTTTTGCTCGCTCCGCACCCATTATTATTCCGATACAAACGCATATCCCAAATTTAAATATACAGGAATACACGTTGAAGTCCTGCGACCATTCTCCTAATGCTTTACCCACTATATCCATCATACTATCTCCTGTTTATACGCTTACCGTATCTCTTATAATAATCTGAAAAAGTATCTTCAGTAAACGCCGATTCGTTAAACGCCTTTTCTTCTTCCGAATTTGCATAGTCCTCCGCGTCTATTTGTTTTTGTATTTCAAGAACACGCTCTTTTAGCGTCTCAACTCTGCTTTGTTTTTCCGTAGTAGGCTCAGATATAATCTCGGGCGCATTTATCGACCCGGATAAATATAATGAAAGTTTTGCGCACGCGGGACCTATAAGTTCATATAAAATACTCGACGATAATATTATGGTCTGTATGACTGCACCTTCCGTGCCGCCTATCGTTCTCGCCGCTAACGCCGCAAGACCTATTGCCACTCCCGCTTGTGGTATAAGCGCTAAACCTAAATAATTCCTCGTCGTTTTCGGTTTCTTCGCTATCGCCGAGCCGCTAAACGCTCCGACGTATTTACCCGCTATTCTGACTATAAAATACATAATGCCTATCGCTACGAGCGGCAGACTTCCGAAATTCCCGCCCGAAAACAGCATATCTATTCTGAAATTTACGCCCGAGTGTACGAAAAATAATAAAAGTATCGGCGGACTGAAATAGTTTAACTGCTTAAAAAGTTTATCGTCGTCTGTTACGTTTATATAGACCATTCCCATAGCCATACACCCGAGAAGCGGCGACACGTCCAATACCGCTCCTATACCGCATAGTAAAAACAATAATGCTACGGATATAATAAGTCTGTTGTCGTCGGAACGCTTTTTCATAAGAAATTTAAGAACAAAAGCAAGTATTACTCCTATAACGATCATTATTAAGTTATATGCGAGCGGCAGAATAAAGTCCGTAACGGAAAACCCGTTCCCTAAACTTGCAGACGCAACGGATATCGCTATTGAAAACGCAAGTAAACTTATTACGTCGTCAAATGCGACTACGGATAATACAGTATCCACGAAATCTCCGCTCGCTTTCGTCTGTCTTATCGTCATCATCGTCGAGGCAGGGGCGGTTGCGCTTGCAAGTGCCGCCAACACGAGAGAAAAAGACAGTCCCAACCCCAACACAAAATATGTAAGGACAAACACGAATAACGACGCCGTCAAAGATTCGAACAAAGTTATTATTACGAGTTTGCTTAAATTCTTTTTTAATACGTCTACTCTGAAATATTCGCCTACCGAAAAGGCAATAAACGCAAGGGCTATATCCGATATAAAACTCATACCCGAAGATACCGTTTCGGGTATTAAGTCAAGAACAAAAGGACCTATTATTATTCCCGTTATTATGTATGCCGTTACGTTTGGAAGTTTTAAAAGTTTTGTTAATCGCGTAGTTAAAAAACCGCAAAATAACATTATTGCGACCGATATTATGATAACCGATATTGAATTGTTTCCTAATTTTTCATATAATTTGTTTAGCATTTACTATTTTAATAAATCCTATTTATTTCTTTTACGCTTGAAAGAACAAACGTTGGTTTTATATTGCTTTCGTTACAAACGGAAATAGTCGTCTCTCCGCTTAATACGAGTATTGTATCTACGCCTGCGTTTACACCGGACGCGATATCCGTATATATTCTGTCGCCTATAACCACAACGTCTTTCTTTGCAACGTTGAATTTTTTTATTACCTCTTCTATCATCAGCGAGTTAGGCTTACCTATGAACACGGGCGACTTCCCCGTTGCTTTTTCTATTCCGAAACACATTGACCCGCAATCGGGTATATACCCGAAATCGGTAGGGCACACCCAATCCGGATTCGTAGCGTAATAAGGGATATCATTTAATAACGTTTTGCACGTATTCGTCAGTTTTTTTGCCGTTAAATCGGTATCGAAGCCTACTATTACGCATTTTGCCTTTTCGTCGTATTCGGTCGTTATATTAAGCCCTTCTTGCTTTAAATTATCAATAAAAGACTTTGTCCCTTGCGCATATATCAATTCGTCGCCGAACCTTTCTTTTAAAAGCGACGCCGACGCGTCTACCGATGTATAAAAATTATCTTTATCCGCGTTTATACCCATATCTCCGACTTTTTTTAAATAATCGCCTATGCCCTTGGACGAATTATTAGTTATAAAAACGTATTTGCCGCCGTTTTCAGTTATTTTGTTTAACAAATCTAACGTTCCGTCGAACAATTTGTCTCCTAAATATATAGTGCCGTCCATATCGAAAAGCCATAACTTTTTATTTTTCAACGCACTGAAATTTCTTCCGTAATAATCTTTCATTTTTTCTCCATATTTTATATCGTAAATGCATTTATTATTTTATTCTCTCAAAATATCGAATCCGCCGCCAGAACAACTTGTCATTTATCTTTTGGTACGCATTGTTTGGTATTAAATTAATTCACTCGGGTATGACAAAGTTGTTACCTGATAGCCGACAAGACTTTCAAGCGCTTTCTGTCACCCCTCAACTTCTGCAATAATTCTTTCTGTCGGAAGATTTACCAAATTTGGGTGATAAATCGTGTGCGAAGCAACCTCGTGACCCGGAATAGAAAGCATTTTTTAAAATAAAAGTTTTACATTTTTTAACGTTTTATATTATTTAGCAATTTAATACCCGCTGAAAACAATGCCAACGCAAAACTCAAACACATCAATACCCGCATAACGGTTATCCAATCGGTCGAAGTTGCTATTGCTGCGATTCCGTATTGCGATAAAGTGCTACCGACGTAACACGTCCCGTTTAATACCCCCGCGACAAGTCCGGCATTGAATTCTTTACCGACGCTTAAAGGCAACATACTCGTCACCACGTTATTGGCGGAATGCATAAACATATTTACTATTCCGAAAAAGGCAAGAATTACAAGCCAAAGTTCGGTTTTGAAGAAAACAATTATCCCCAAAACACATAGCGCCGACAATAAAAAGAATACTCCGGTAAGATCGGAATGGTCCTTCACTTTTTTATTGAGAGCGACGGCGCACATCGCTCCGAATATGCCCAGAAGAGGCAACACAAGCGTCAAAATCATTGAAAGGCTATCTGATAAATCATAACGCTCACTTAATATGTGCGGGACCCAAGTCGTTAAACCGTCCTTAATAAAATTGATTGCAACTGCATATATTCCGAAAATAAAAAATATCCTATGAGTTTACGGTCGCTACCCTTTACGTTTTGCGATTTAGATATATTATCCGATTTTGGCTTTACAATATTTTCTATTTTTGCATTATCCGTAAGTTTACCATAAAACAGAAACGTAATCGTTCCCATTACCGTCATAAATAGAGCGCCGAGTAAAAAGGAATATTTAAATCCGTCGAAAAGGGCAAAAAGAGCGCTTGTGCCGTAAGACATAAAAGTTCCTATCGCCACAGTAGTACTCATCGCAATTACGGCTAATTTTGAATATTTATCTTCACAATAGCAAGATATTATTCTTAGTAACGACGGCCATAATACGGCTTGACATATTCCGTTTATAAGCCATAAGTATTTGATAACGTAAAACGGCACTCCGAAAAACACGAATAAATTTATAGCCGACGAAACTATAAGCGCCAGCGGGAGAACAACGCGCATATTGAACTTAGAACAAAACAATCCGATAACTATCTGACTTGCTCCGTATGCAAAGAAAAAGAACGTAGTGGCAAGCGAAAATTCATCACTCCCCACCCCGTAAAACCTTTTTATCGGCACGCCATTTGACGTGTAACTATACCTACCTAAATATGCAAAAGTATATATCGCCCAACTTAATACGATAAGTAAAATCTGTTTTTTATTTGATAGCACTTTATTCATTTCCAAAAGCCCGATTATTTGTATAATATTTTGGAATATTCAATATTTTAAATTCCGACTCAATTTATATTAATTATAATACATTGAGAGATACGGTTGCGTCCCAACCGTTAAAAATATCTAAATTTTCTTTAATACCGTTTTATGTTTTCAAATAATATATTTCGTCGTCAAGTTCGGGGATATTGCCGATTTTTCCCGAAATATAATCATTCAGCCTATCCTTGCACGATTTTAACCTCATAATAAGTCCGCCAAAACGTATGTCGTGAACGTCAAAACGAACATTACGGTATGCATTTATTTCAGCCATTTTTCACTCTCCGTATTATTAAAACTTTTCGGCGTAAGTCCGCCCCTTTATCAGTATTAAGCAACTCTTGGCATGGGAACGGACTCCAGTTGCCGTATTCGTCCTATCGAATGCTAATTGCGGAGAAAAAACATTTCAAAAGTATACTGTCTTTTTCTTAATTTTTTTTCA
>ODAI010042332.1_pt1 | contig 12485 bp, 10 predicted proteins | sample 1539321 | NCBI WGS metagenome assembly ODAI01 (sample SAMN02144231, study PRJEB22623) | gut metagenome | biome: sheep rumen | host: Ovis aries | place: New Zealand
AATCGAAACATCGCATGAAACTGGTTGTAATGACCCAACCGACGTTCTTCGTCGAAGAAGACAAGATACTCACATCGCTGTTCGATGAGGGACTTGACAACCTGCACCTCTATAAGCCCGGCGCATCGCCCATGTATTCCGAGCGGCTGCTGACGCTGCTCTCACCAGAATACTACTCCAGCATCACCGTACACGACAATTTCTACCTTCGCGACGAGTACAAGCTGCACGGCATACACATCGGCGATGAGACCACACCCGCGCCTAAGGGATATAAGGGACATGTCAGCCGCACATGTACCCATCTGGACCAGCTCAAGGAAGCCAAGCGTCACGCCGACTACGTGCTGCTGAAATACATCGCCGACAGCCAGAGCGAGCCAGCCATGAAGGCATCGTTCACCACCGAAGAGCTGCAGGAAGCCTCACGCAGAGGACTCATCGACCGTCACGTCTATGCCCTGGGCGGCATGAACCTTGACACCATCAAGATGGTGCGCGACCTCGGCTTCGGAGGCGTGGTTATCTCCGGCGACTTGTGGAACCGCTTCGACATCCACCAGCAGCAAGACTACCAGCTGCTCATCGACCATTTCCGCAAACTCGCCAAGGCTGTGGGATAAAGAAAATCGGAATACCGCAAATATCGTAATACCGGAATACCGAAATAACGGAATAACGAAATACCGGAATACCGGAATAACGAAATACCGAAACATCGAAACATCAAAAAAATTGAAAATCGAAAATAAACAAGATGAACAAGAATTACATGGTGTTTTCAGGTACCGCCACCAAGTACCTTGCAGAGAAAATCTGCCAGAGTCTCGGCTGTCCGTTGGGAGAGCTGCAAATCACGAAATTCTCTGACGGCGAGTTTGCCGTGTCCTACGAGGAAAGCATCCGAGGGCGCGACATCTTCCTCGTGCAGAGCACCTTCCCCAACTCCGACAATCTGATGGAGCTGCTGCTGATGATTGATGCTGCCAAGCGCGCCTCGGCACGCACCATCAATGCCGTCATCCCCTACTTCGGATGGGCCCGCCAGGACCGTAAGGACAAGCCGCGTGTCAGCATCGGTGCCAAGCTCGTTGCCGACCTGCTCAGCGTGGCTGGTGTCGATCGTGTCATCACGATGGACCTCCATGCCGACCAGATTCAGGGATTCTTCGATGTTCCCGTTGACCATCTCTATGCCTCGGGGGTCATCCTGCCCTACCTCCAGAGCCTGCACCTTGACAACCTCGTCATTGCTTCGCCCGACGTAGGCGGCTCCAAGCGTGCCAACACCTATGCCAAATACCTGCAGTGCCCGCTGGTGCTGTGCAACAAGACTCGTCTGCGCGCCAACGTGGTGGCCACGATGCAGATTATCGGCGATGTCGCCGACAAGAACGTGGTCATCATCGACGATATGGTCGATACCGCCGGTACCATCACCAAGGCTGCCGACATCATGAAAGAGGCCGGAGCCAAGACGGTGCGTGCCTGTGCCTCGCATTGCGTCATGAGCGGGCCCGCCAGCGACCGCGTGCAGGAGTCGGCCCTTGAGGAAATCGTATTCACCGACTCCATACCCTATACGCAGCGTTGCGCTAAGGTGAAACAGCTCAGCGTGGCCGACATGTTTGCCGAGACCATACGCCGCGTCATCAACAACGAGAGCATCTCGTCGCAGTACATCGTATAGAGTATCGCAGTACATCGTATAGTTACACCTTATTATATATATAGCATTACACCCCACACCTATGCAAACCCATCTCAAAGGCCTTGCCGTACTCACCGTAACGGGTCTGCTGATGGCCGCGTGCCAGTCGAAGTCGTATCAGGTCAACGGCTCTGCTGAAAGCATGGCCGATGGCGACACCCTCTATCTGACCACCGACATGACTGAGGGCGTGCCCACAGACACCATCATCGTCAGCGACGGCCACTTCTCGCTCAGCGGTGAGACCGATACCGTCCGCCTGTGCATGATTTACAGTGCCGCACGCAACGAGATCAACATCCCCTTCTTCCTCGAACCCGGCACCATCAGCATCAAACTGTCCGACACGCCCGGCAACAGCCGCGTGGGCGGCACTTCGTGCAACGATGCCTGGCAGCAGCTCAACGACTCGGTGATGGCTATCGGACTGGAAATCAACCGTATTGCCGAGCATATCTATGGCAACACCGTCAGCCAGGAAGAGCAGCAGAAGGGCATGCGGCAGATAGAACAGCTGAACAAACGCTTCTCGGCACTCGTATGCCGTACCGCCGAGAAGCACATTGACAACGAGTTCGGCTACTTCCTGCTCACCTACTACCCCGAGGAGCTTATTGACAATGCCACACGCCAGCGGCTCATAGACCGCATGCCTGCCGCACTGCGCAACAGACCGGCCATACAACAGCTGCAGACTGCCATCAAGGCCGCAGCAAATACTGCCGAGGGGGCCTCGCTGCCTGACTTCACACAGTCTGCACCCGACGGCAAGCCGCTCAGCATGCTCGCCGAGGTGCATGCCCACCGCATCACCATCATCGACTTCTGGGCATCGTGGTGCGGCCCCTGCCGACAGGACATGCCGTTCATGATTTCCCTCTACGAGCGGTATAAAGACCGCGGACTGGGCATCGTGGGTGTATCGCTCGACTCCGACCGTAACGCTTGGCAGAAAGCCATTGCCGACCTGTCTATCCCCTGGCCGCAGATGAGCGACCTCAAGGGATGGGAGAATGCTGCCGCCCAGCAGTTCGACATCAACAGCATCCCCCATACCATCGTCGTTGACCAGCAGGGAAAGATACTGAAGCGGGGATTGCGCGGCGATGCTCTCGAACAGTTCGTAGCCTCGCAGCTGCAGTAAGAACACAACGGATTTCACGGATTCTACGGATTTTTGTTTGTTGCTGATTACCGGCTTCGCTAAAATCTGCGAGATTCGTGAAATCCGTTGTTTTATATCACTACCGTATTTTGACACACGCTCGGTGATTATCATCACCTCAAGTGTCATACAAATGAAAAACTAAACAACAATACAAGATGACGATGAGACAACTGAAAATACTACTGTGGCTACTGGTACTGACAGCGGCACAGTAAGCATGGGCAGCGGAAGTGAACGTCACCAGCGGAACCACCACGATGACGGATGCAACGTATGTGGTAAACAGCAATGTGACCATAACCAGCCGCATCACCATCAGCGGCACCGTAACCCTCGTCCTGACCGATGGCTACACACTGACCGCAGAGAAAGGCATCGAGCTAAGCGCAGGCCAGAAGCTGACCATTAACGGAGGAACAGCCAACAGCGGACGGCTCGTCATTAACGGCTGTAGCGTTGGTGATGCAGGGATAGGTGCTGTAGCGGTAGGCACCCTCGTCATCAATGGCGGCAACATCACTGTCACGGGAGGACTTGAAGCAGCCGGCATCGGTGGCAGTTTCAACAACACCTCCGGCGGCAGCATCACCATCAACGGAGGCATCGTAACCGCCCAAGGCGGCAAATTCGCCTCTGCCATAGGCGGTGGAGGCTACGACCCCGCGCAGGGCACCCATTTAGGGCTGTGTGGCACCATCGCCATCAACGGCGGACAGGTGACGGCCCTTGGTGCGTGCCCTATATCGTCAGATGGACAGAGAGCGGCACCGACCTCACCGACCCGCTGTTCACCGTCCCTTAGCAATGATATAGATGATGACAGGCGCACCGATGAGCGGTGTGATGGCATTGAGGGGGATGACCCCCGATTCGCCGGGAAGCACACAGAGCAGGTTGCACACCAGTGCCACGACAGCCCCCATGAGGATAGTGGCAGGCAGCAGCGAACGGTGATTGTCGGTATGCAGCATCAGCCGTGCGATATGTGGCACAGCCAGGCCGATGAAGGCTACGGGGCCGCAGAAGGCGGTGACAATGGCGGTAAGCAGTCCGGTGACGATGAGCAGCAGGTTGCGCGTACGCACGATGTCGATACCCAGGTTCTCGGCATAGCGGTCGCCTAACAGAAGGGCATTCAGCGGTTTGATAAGCACTACCGCCCCCAATAGCCCCGCCATAGTGACTACGGAAAAAAGAGGCATCATGTCCCTCGACACACCGCCAAACGAGCCCATACCCCATACCATATACGACTTGACCCCCTCGTCGGTGGCAAAGAAATTAAGCAGCGAGATGGCACTGTTGCTGATATAGCCTATCATGATACCCACAATGAGCAGCATGACGTTGTTGCGCACAAGGGTAGAAAAAAAGAAGATCAGCGACATCACCGCCATAGCCCCGACGAAGGCTGCCACGAGGACCGCCATAAAGCCGGAGAGGCTGACGGAACCCGCCGAGATACTGCCTCCCAACAACAGCATCACCAGAGCGACACCCAGTCCGGCACCGCTGTTGATGCCAAAGACGCTGGGACCTGCCAGCGGATTGCGGAAGGCCGTCTGCAGCATCAGTCCGCTGACGGCCAATGCCCCACCGGCCAGCAGGGCGGTAAGTGCCTGAGGCAGCCGCGACTGCAGGATGATGTACTGCCACGACGCCTTTGCCGTACTGTCGCCTAAGAGGATGCCCACCACGTCGGCCGCAGGTATGGACACCGACCCCACCAGAATGTTGAGGGCGAAGAGCAGTACGATGGCTACCGTGAGCAGCAGGCAGCAAATGGTTCCTCTATTCATGCGGCTTGGCGTTGTTCCTCTATTCATGCAGCTTCTGGTAATAGCGCAGGGCGGGCAGTCCCGGCACCTCCGGATGTAGAATCTTGATGAAGTCGGACAACAGATAGTCGGGTCTGAAGGGCGACTCCTCGTAGAATAGCGACTGCTCAACATTACAGCCATACACCTGCTTGTTGCGGAACGCACGGAACTGGCTGTAGCCGGGATGTTCGGCAAGCAGTTCACTGTAGCTGATCAAGTGGTCGGCAGAAAATCGGAACAGCCATATATCGCTCTCGCCCGCCTTTTCGAGCACCGTCTCGAACGGCAGCGACACCGAGCCGCTATGCTCGTCGGCAGCCCACGGATAGTGGCAGCGGGCATCGGCAAGCATCTGTCCGATGGTGCTCCGTCCGCCGGGGACATACCACACGCTGCCCGTCACCTTGTCGAGAAGAACAGACCTTTCAGATTCTCGATTTACCGTTTTACTCTTTACTGCTTTACCATTTTCCGCTTGATGACTCGCCGCGAGCGTCTTCAGGGCATGATAGCTGCTATCTACCACCTCAAAGAGGCTGTCGGCACGCTGCTCACACCCGAAGAGCATGCCGTAGAAGCGCATCCACTCAGCACGCGCCAAGGGCGAACCCTCCATATATTCGGCACACTCGATAATGGGGATGTCTATCTCTTCCAACTTGCCGTAGCCGCCACTGTTCTCAAAGGGCGACAGGAAGATGGCATCAGGGTGCAGGTCGATGATTTTCTCGATGACAGGACTCATACCGTCGCCACAGTCCACGATGCGCCCTGCCTTCACCTGCCGGTGGATATAGGGCAACTTGATATACTTCAGGTCGGCCACACCGGCGATGTGCTGCTCTTGGCCGAGCATCTCCATCAGCGCACAATGCACGGTGGTGAACACCACGCTGCGGCGCAACGGCGTGCGCACAATGGTGCCGTCGTGGGCCGACAGGCCGAGAGCGGCGGGGTCTGCCGTGCGGGGCACGAGCACGTAACGGTGGAGCACCTTGCCTTCGTGCCACGGGTTGTAGAGCGTGGCTACGGTATAGCCGTCGTGTTGCTCCACCATGAGCCGACGGGCATAACGGAAAGTCAAAGTGTCGCCACCACCGTGACGGGCAGCAGTCTGCCGCCCGCACGATGATAGCAACACCATCACAGTGATTAGATTAAATATATGAAACAGAAAAAATTTCATTGAAGTCACGCCAATCACTTCTTGTTCTGGAGGTCAATCTCAACATCGTCTATGGCGAAGTAAGTAGGCTGGTTGACGTACCCCCAAGCAGCATCGTTGCTGTCCATGGTGAACATCAGGCCCTCGCAAGCAGGAAGACTGGTGAGGTCAATTTTCTGCCACCCTTCGAGGAACTTGCCGTCGCGGACTAAGTCGATATCAATAGTGCCCACCACAGCACCCTTGAGCATGGCGTGAATGGACAGCGTGAAATAGTCGCCCTCCTTGGTCAATGCCTTGGCGTAGCCATTGCCGTTCTTCGAAACATTCAGCTGGTAGGTGGTGGGGCTAATAAGCATCGACTTGAACTGATAAGCTCCACCGTCGCCAAACTCCATCGTAGTCTGTGGGTTTTTGGGGTTGATGGTGGGATTGCTGTTACAGAACACGACGGCGAAGTTCTGCGTGCCGTTACCTGCGGGAACAGCCAACTGATGGTTGTAGTCGCCGTGGGTAAGGTCAGCATCGATGTAGTTGGAAATGGCTATACCGCCAGACCAGTAAGCACCGTCGCCATAGGCATTGACCAGCTCGCTGGCGAGTTTGGTGTTGCCCTTGTCATACCATCCGTAGATGGGATCGCCATCCTTATAGTAGGAGGGATAGAGCAACGGGCCGAAATACTGCGGGTCGTCGATGAGCGAGCTCCAGTCGGACTTGCCGACAAAGTTGACACCGCCCTTCCAGTCGTTGTCCTCAAAGGTGAGCACCTTGATTTTAGGATAGGGATAGTTGACTGTGTTGTCCTCTTTCGAGCAAGAGGTGAGTGCTGCCATGCCGCAAAGCATCACGGCAAAGGCGAAAACAATTTGTTTTTTCATAATGATTTTTTTATTAATAAAAATGAAAGAATAGGTTAATTTGCTGATTTAAACATTGTTTTATTGTTTCCTTTTTACCAACCGCTTCGTGACGGTGCCGTCGGCCATGCGCACCAGAAGGAGCCCCTGCTGCGGGACGGCAAGCGGCTTTCCGTCGATGGTATAGTATCCAACGGGCCGTGCGGCATCGCGGCTGATGGTAGCGACACCCGCCAGACTGCTGCGTATGGCGGCTATCGACTCGTCCAGATGGGCATCGTAGGCGTAGCACACCTCGGTCGATGTCTCGCCAATCCACCCGCAGTCCTGGTTCTCGGCATTATAGACGCGGATGAAATCGACAAAATCGATTTCCACAGGTTTTCGGTCGGCATCCACGGCATGGCCGAAGTCGAAGCTGTTACCCTCGATGTCTGTCCTGCCCTTGTTGTCGGCATAGCCCCATGCAAACTCGCTCAACACCCAGTTCTCGGCCGGTGGTGTGGCGGTATTCGTGGCGTTGGCGGGCAGCAGCGTGCCGCTGAACGACAGCTCTGCGTCATCCACCCACTGGGGGAAGTAGCACTGCGTGTGGTAACTGTTCTTGTGCATGTATCCGCTGTGCCCCTCGCTGTCGGTCCAGGGTATGTACTGCTCGATGGTCACGAATCGCGAGATGCTGCTTTGCTGTTCGTCGCGCGTCTCAGTAAGTGGTCGCCCATAGGTGATGGTATAGCCGTATCGCGCCGTACCGTCGTCGTCGGCCGCACCCTTCAGTTCGTACCACGGGTCGTCGGGCTGCCCGTTGCCATTGACATCCCTCGACACCATGACGATGCCTGGTTCCGAATTGCCGGTGTGGGCATTACCCAAGATGACGATGTCCGCCTGGTCGGGCACGTTGGCTATGGAGTGGTCGAACATGAAGGTGACGTAGCCGCCGTAGCCGCCCAGCGATATGATGGAGGCGTCATCGGTAGCCATCACCTTCGTACACTTGTCGAGCATCTGCCCGTAGGTGTCGCCGTCCTGGTATCCCGGGTGAACATTGACAAACTGGCCCGGTGCCGGCCTGTATTCCACCACGCGCAGCACAGTCTTCTCGTGGGTGTCGCCGTCGTTCATGCGCTGTGCCGCAGCTGGCACTGCTGCTATCAGCATAGCGAAAGAGAGAATCGTCTTATTCATTTGCTTTTATGTTTTTTGTCAGAAATACGGCATGCGCCGGTATGTCGCCGGTCCACACGCTATAGTCGAACGAGCCGTCGGCACGGAAGTGCAGCAGCTGTCCGCTCGACACGTAGTCCTTGGCATCCATCAGGTAGAAGTCGCGCCCCTGCGGATTGACGATGATGCCGTAGGGCAACTGCATGGCCAGGGCCTCGGGGGCGTTGGTGAGCATGTTGGTCACAAGTTGGTGCGTGTACACGTTGACGATGCCGAATGTCACGTCGTTGCGCATGGTGTCGTAGTTGAACTGCACGCCGACGAAATATAGCGAGTCGCCCACGATGCACATGTCGCTCACAGCCACATCTATCTGCCCACCCTTCTGCATCTGTCCGTTGCCGTCGGGCTGAAGCCAGTAGAGCCGCGAAGGACTGCCGAAGTAGTCGCCGCGCGATGTCACCCACACCTGTCCGTACTGGTCGGCACGGCAGCGGTGCAGGTTGGGGGCCACGTCTATCTTGCGCTCCTCGGTAAAGGTGTTCAGGTCTATCACGCTGACCGTCCTGTCGTAGTCGGGCACGCGATAGCCGCCGCTGTTGGCCACATAGAGCCTGTCGCCCACCACAGCCAGTTCGTCGGGCTGGTAGCCTACCGTCACGCGGCCTACCACCTGCAGCGACAGCGTGTCTATCTTATAGACCTGCCCCAGCGGAGCGTCCTGGGTGACGTTCACTGGACCCACATAGCTGCTCACGTAGGCATAGCCGTCGTGGAAGGCCACATATCGGCAGTTGGGCACGTCTATCTTGCCAATCTTCACGGCATCGGCGGCACGGCACACCTCCACCTTGTTGGAACAGTTGATGACCAGCCACAGCCGCGAGCCGTATATCTGGATGTCGTTGCCCACGTCGCCCAGCTCCTTCACCTCGTTGGGGTTGCGCTCGGCATAGATGTTGCGCAGATAGTGGATGGTGCCGCCGTTCTGCCCCGTGAGGTCGAGATAGTCCAGCGTACACTTGTTCGACCCCATGTTGCCCTCGCAGAGCACGTACATGCCTACCGCCTCAGTCCGCTCGGCCGCGATGCCGGTGTCGTGGTCTTCTATATAGACGATGGTGTCGTCGGTCCGACAGCTGGCAACAAGCAACAGGGCAAGCAGGCAGCAGGGCCAAAGGGCCTTTACCTTGCTGCTACACCTGTTTATATATATATCCGCGTATTTCATATCTTCATATCTTCATGCTTTCTTTTCTCTCCGTATTTCATATCTTCACATCGAGGGTGATGCCGTAGTTGCGCTTGGGCATCGGGTAGTTCAGTATCACGTCGTAGTCCTGCGAGAAGACATTGTTCACCTCCAACGTGGCGCGCAGCTGCATGCGGCGCAGGGCAAAGCTATACGACAGCGACAGGTCGCTGGTGTACCACGGCTGCATGTAGTTGTACTTGATGTTCTCCTGCTGGTTGTATCGCTCGCCGGCATAGATGAACGAGTAGTTCAGGTCGAAGCCGCGATACTGTATGTTCACGATGGCCGACCCAGAGTGCCACGGTATGTAGGGTATCTGGTGGCGGTAGTACGAGTCGCGCTCGCTGGTCACGTCGCGCGCGTCCTGATAGGTGTACTGCAGCCGCCCCGTCACCAACAGATGGCGCACGGGCACCAGCGTCAGCTCCGTCTCCACGTCGATGCCCCTGATGTGTACGCGCCCCAGGTTGAGCATGGTCCAACGGAACTGCTGCCCCTTCGGATAGGCCACAATCTTGTTGTGTACGCTGTTGTAATACACGTCGGCCTGCAGGTGGAAATAGCGGAGCCATCCCCCACTCCACTGCCGGTCGTAGCTCAGCCCGCCATTGTATTGCAGGGCAGCCTCGGGCTCCAGGGCGGCATTGCCCATGTCGGTGTAGTAGAGGTCGTTGAACGTCGGCAGCCGGAAGCTCTTCTTGGCGTAGGCACGCAGCGAGAGGTGGCGCGACGGCAGCGGATAGACATTCACGAACACCGCCGGGGTCCACTCCCCCAGGGCATCCTGTGCCTTGCCCCGTCGCACATGGTCTTTGGCAAAGGTGCCCAGCACGGAGCCTTGCGCCTTCAGCCATCCCAGGTCGAGGGCAGTGGCCAGTGCGGCATAATGGCTCAGACGTGAGGGGAAGGCAAAGAGCCGCTGGTCGCCGTTCAGCTTGTTCCAGCGCAGGTCGTAGCTGAGCGATACGCTCCACTGGCTCGTGATGTTATACACGTTCGATGTCGATACATACAGCTCCTGCTGCCTGTAGGTGTGGTCCACCTGCATCAGCGTCGTATCGCGGTTCACGTAGCGCGTGTCATAATAGGCATACTTGGCCACCCACTGTGTGGTGAACCGCTCGCCGAACGACTGCTGCCAGCGTCCCTGCGTGAAGAAGTTATGGTCCCACTGCCGCTCGCCGCGACGCCAGACGTTGTTCACAATGGCACCGGGAATGCCACGCTCCGAATTATAGGTATAGACCTTGAACTTCCAGAAGCCGCCGTCCGTCATGCCGTGCAGGTTGCCCTCGGCGCGCACCGCCCAGATGTCGCCGTTCTCGCGGGTGGCGGTGGTGTCGTAGGCCACGGTGCCGTTCTGTTTCTTGCGCAGATAGCGGAACTTATACTTGCCGCTGGCCGTCAGCACCTCTGCCGACAGCGACGAGCTGACCTTCCTGCTGAGCCGCTGTTCCCACAGGGCCGAGAAGCGGAACAAATCGCTGGAGCCGTACTTGGCCTTGAAGCGCAGGTTGTACGCACGACCCTCGGCAAAGCGGGGCGCACGGGTACGGATATACACGGCCCCGGCATGTCCGAAGTCGCTGGCAGGCTGCAGTATGGCACTCTTCTGCCCGTTGAACAGCGTGATTTCTTCCACGTTGTCCAGCGAGAACTGCCCCAGGTCTATCTGCCCATTCTGCGCGTTGCCCAGCTCGATGCCGTCGTACGATATGCCCAGGTGGTTGGTGCCCATCGAGCGGATGTTCACCGTCTTGATGCCGCCCACGCCGCCATAGTCCTTCAGCTGCAGACCGGAGAAGTAGCGCAGCGCGTCGGCCACGCTGTGCGTGCTCAGCTTCTCCAGCTGTTCGCCGGTCAGCGTCTGCGAGGGAATCACCTCCTTGTGGTTGTAGCGCGACGTCACCACCACCTCATCGACATGCTGTATGCTGTCGAAGCGGCTGCGAGGCGACTCTTGTGCGGAGGCTCTTGTGCAATGGATGGCAAGTATGATGAGACAGTATATGACGGCTTGCAGCATCGTCCCTGCGACATGCTGAACAGCTGTTATACTATTTCTCATTTCTTTCATTTCACTCATTTCATTTAAAAAATGGGAGACTTTACATGTCTCACGACATAAGTCTCCCGACTTATATAATAATACACGTATTTTGTGCCCTCGGCCTAACCCCAGAGGCCATAGAGGCACCGTCGATGCAAAAGGCAGGTCTTCTGGCTTTGCAGCCGGGTGGCAAGCGTCTTCCCAATAATATCAGTGACCTATGTGCTTGCACCGCCAAAGGCTGCTTACAGCTGCGGGACAGCCGGGGAGTCGCACCCCGTTCCCTTACCTAATGCGCTGCAAAGGTACGAAGAATAAACCGAATAGCAAAGGAAAAAGTGTATTTCTTTTAAGAATCAATTTCTCTTTTTCCTTTCACGCAAGGGTTAACAGTCTGTTAATGTGCCGGTTACGGTGAAGGGAACTTTTTTCGTGGCTTCTCAGGTACAAATCTCGTCAAGACACGACTGCCACGTCAGCAGTATTGCCAACCTACGTCAGTAGTATTGCCAACCTACGTCAGTAGTATTGCCGACTTACGCCAGTAGTATTGCTGACCTACGTCAGCAGTATTGCCGACCTACGTCAGCAGTATTGCCGACGTTCGTCAGCAGTATTGCCGACGTTCGTCAGCAGTATTGCCGACGTTCGTCGGCAATAGACTTGAAGCATAGTGGTGAGCAAAGAAAACGCTATAAGACGCTAACAGCCTCTTTTGCCACCGCAATTCTCCATTCACCGTAATCCACTGTTTATCAGCATATTGACTGCAATGTGAAAGGAAAAGAAGACAAGCAAAAAAAGGATTTCACAGATTTTGCGGAAATAATCCGTGAAATCTGTGAAATCCGTTGTAAAAAGACCCTTAGTGTGTTGGACCCCCTCGGTCTTATATACCAAGCGCCGCTTTACCCGCCGAAGTTGTCGTACATGATGCTTTCGGGTTCTACACCGAGTGAGTCGAGCATCTGGACGACGGCCTTCGACATGGGGCCGGGGCCGCACATGTAGTATTCGATGTCCTCGGGGGCCTCGTGGTCCTTCAGGTAGGTGTTGAGCATCACCTGATGGACAAAGCCCGGGGTATATTTCACACCGGCGGCATCGGCTGCGGGGTCGGGACGGTCGAGAGCGAGGTGGAAATGGAAGTTGGGATACTCCTTCTCCAGACCGAGGAAGTCGTCGAGATAGAACACCTCGTTCAGGGCGCGGGCGCCATAGAAATAGTGCATCTCGCGGTCTTTGGTGTGAAGTGTCTTCGTCATGTGCATAATCTGTGCACGCAACGG
>ODAI013699005.1_pt1 | contig 12484 bp, 10 predicted proteins | sample 1539321 | NCBI WGS metagenome assembly ODAI01 (sample SAMN02144231, study PRJEB22623) | gut metagenome | biome: sheep rumen | host: Ovis aries | place: New Zealand
CAGTCACGATTCGGAAGATCGTATATCGAAGTCGGAATGTACGTCGAAAAGATCAAAGAGCTCGGGGTTCGGTTCATTGCCTGGAGCGACAACTACGACTGCATGAAAAATGAAAACGATATGATGTTCCCGATGCGGAATGTGCTGAATGATTACTTCGCGCGTGAGGCTTCTATCAAGACTAAGACTGCGAAGAAGGCAAAAGCGAAAGCCGGACAGTACATCGGTTCAAAGCCGCCCTTCGGCTACAAGCTGGACCCGAACGACAGGCATCATCTTGTGATAGACGAGCCTGCTGCGGAGACAGTACGAAGAATATTCAGAATGGCGGCGCAGGGGATAGGCTACAATAAGACCACGAAAATCTTCCGCGAGGAAAAAGTTCTCACTCCTATCGCCTACTTCAATCTCCATAATCCTGATTATTTCAAGTCGGATTACTGGAGAAAGGAATTCGACTGGCACGTTACTTCGATCCGAGTGATACTTGAAAATGAGGTCTACCTCGGTAAGCTCATCTACGGAAAGCAGCGGTGCAAGTCGATGAAAAGCAAGGAGAAAGTCAAGGTCCCGAGAGAGGACTGGATAATCGTTGAGAACTGTCATGAGCCGATAATAACACAGGAATTATGGGACGAAGCACACAGAATGATGAGTACCAAGAGGCGTCCAACGCTGACAGGTGAAGTTCAGATGTTCGCAGGTCTGCTCTACTGCGCAGACTGCGGTCACGCGCTTACCTACTCGCAGAAGAAACGCAAGGACGGTACATATCACGGAGCATACTCATGCTGGATGTATAAAACTCACGGCAAGGAATATTGTGCATCGCATTATATTACCTACGATGTGGTGTACAAGCTTGTGCTGAAAGATGTCCGGAGAGTGCTGAAGTCATATCGTAAAAATAAGGATGAGTTCAGGTCGTTCCTCGACAGCAAGTGCAGCGACAGCAGTGCAAAGAAGATAATACAGCTTGAACATGAGCTCGAAAAAGCACAGGGCAGAATAGCTGAGATAGACCACCTTCTCAACAAGCTCTACGAAGATAATGCACTCGGAAAGATCTCAGATGATCGCTACGCACAGATGACAAAAACATTTGATAAAGAACAGGCAGAACTCAAGAAGTCTATACCTGAACTGACATATGAGATCACGACGCTCAGAGCCAGATCCGATGCCGCCGATAAATTTACAAAAGTAATTGACAGTTATACGGATATAAAGGAACTCAATGCTGATATACTCAATGAGCTTATCGACAGAATAGTTGTCCACCACAAGGAAAAGCTCTATGGAAAGACATATCAGCAGGTTGAGATATATTACAGATTCGTAGGCGAACTGAAGGAAACTGTGGCAAAAGCAGCGTAACAATCAAAACTGGAAATTATGTTCGCTTTAAAAACAGTCCTCGGTCGCGTGTTCAAGTCACGTTTCCAGCTCCACAAGAAAACCGCTTAGAATAGACTTCTAAGCGGCTTTTTATATTAAATCCTTAGTTGTTGTTTTGAATTGAGCTAATCATTTGGTCTATTTTTCTTATCAACCTATTGTAGTCGATTATGTATGTAACTTCATAGGCATATAGCTTTTCTTCTTCTAATGGAAGTGCAACTCTGCCTAAAAGCGTTTTTACTTCTTGCAATTCTTCAAGAGACAGAGAATTTCCGTCAATATAAGCGTGTATTTTGTTAACTAAAAGCGAAAGAGAACAAATGTTACCATATCGTTCTGTTCCCGCTAATTCTGTATATTTATCGGTTTGAGGCAGTGAGTTGTTCCAAGAAGCTAATTGCTTTTGACTTTCAAGTTCAGCATTGATTCTCTGCACAATTTGATATGTTTCTGCATCTTTTTCTTTTAAACTCTTTTCTATCTCCAAATGAATTTCTTTTTTTGATTTCTTATTACTACGGTAACTGATATAAGCTATAACCATGGGTGACAAAACCAATAACCCATCCTTTATGATAGTAAAAAAATCGCTCATATTTCCTCCAATTATAAAAATAATCTAAAATAATATCTTTTCTTCTCTTGAAAATGCTACAAAAGCTATACACTTAATGTTATACCGATTATAGATATCAGATATTTTAGGCAATTTTAAAAGATATCCCTCCATTCTCTGCCATATTCATTAATGTTATTATAACATAATAACTTCATAATTACAAGCAAAAGCTGCCATATACGATCATGTACATAGCAGCTTTTATTCGTCATACAAAATTAAGCAGTTCTTTAGTAAACCCAACATGCAGCAAGACTGTTTTTCGCCTTCAATTTAACGTTTTTATTCTAAAACACTAAATATAGCATCTTCCATTTTTAACCTAGTAGTTCCTAATAGTGTACCAACAATTCTTACAACTTTACCATGTTGATGTGCTATTACCGCATTTTCGTAGTCTTCTTTTGAAAGACGGACAGTAATTGATTGCACTTTATTCTCCTTAGATAAGGAAGCTATAACTACTGTGCCGCCTTTTCTTTCATCAACAGTCGGAACGGCTGATAAGCGTTTAATTCTTCCTATAATGTCAGTTCTTTGGTTTGTGTCTTCTTTTATTTTATCAATAATCGAGGCTATTGGCTGATAATAATCATTTGTCACTTTAATAAAATTATTCTTGCTACGGTTTATCTTCACAGCCGGTGCCCATTGAGCCGAAAACTCAACTAATGTATTTTCAGAATGTAGATTGAGTCCATTCAAGGCTTCAAAAAAATTAGAACTAATTCCAATATCAGATTCTACTAGGGTTTCTTCTTTGCCGTTATCGATTTGTTGTTTTATAAATGCCACGTTATCCATTAGTTTTTTTGTTACCTGTCTTGTTAATGATTGAGCACATCTTTCTTCATCTGTAAAAATGCTCAATTGCTTATATCCTTCTTCTTCAGATAGCTCAGCGAACGGGCATACAACTGATACAACATAGCTACCTATTTCTGTTTGACCGAATCTACAGTGATTTAAAAAGGATTGAATTGTATCATCAATTCTGCCAAAATGAATTTTCTTTGGGTTTATTATATCAAGTGCTGTTGCAGCCAATAGTTTTTTTGCGTTATCATAAAGCTTTATTGCATCATCAAAAAGAATATTACCGGCTTCAATACTTCCTTTTTCAAGTCGTATTTTTAAAATATCAGTATTAGGGTTTAATAGATATAGCATAACCTGTTCTAAAGATTTTTCTTCGAAATAAGCTATATTTTTCACCACATCATACATTACTCTCTTATAGTCAGAAAATGATTTGTTCATAGGAACCATAACTTGTATAAGATTGTCATTTTTATTACATTGATATATTTTCACATCAGATCTGTTAAACGGAAAAGACGTCCAATTTGTTTGTTCCAAATATTTGCAAACAGCTAATGGGTTAAGCTTTTCTGTCATGTCGAGGAAATTAACCGAATAGATCATAAGTATTCCCCCTTCGCAACTCTTTGTAATAGTTCTATTATAGATTTGCAATTTAAACGATTTGTCATGGGAATCTTAATCGAAACGGAGCTATTATTGTCTGTCTCTTTTTGATTTTGAAGTCCAATCCAAAACATTTCTCCTTTTAACATTAGTTCGTCTTCACTCCACCCAACCCATTCTTCACTGTTTTCTGGCAGAATTAACATGATTCGGCTGAATTGTTATAGATAGCTGATGCATATTCAAGCATTAGTTTCCTCTTGTAATTATATAAGAGACACAGATCGTATTATGCGTTGTAATGCATCAGCTATAGCTTTTTAAATAGTACAAATCTTTTAAGCAAACGATTTATTGTTTTTAATAACAGATTGGAGAAAAGAAATATGAATAAATATACGACATGTAAGTATTGTATTATGCATAGCGGGATACCTGGCATAACTATTGACAAGGACGGAGTTTGTTCCGACTGTAATGATTTTGTTGAAGAACAGAAGGTTAATAATGAAACAGCAGCTGTTGAATACACTAAAAAGATGGAGGAACTATTTGAAAAGGTAAAGAGCGAAAAGCATGTATATGATGCGATTGTTCTCTTCAGCGGTGGAAAGGATAGTACAGAGCTTGTCAATATAGCAAAGAACAGGTATGGCCTTAGTATTCTTGGTTTTGGAATGCAGCTTCCTATCGGCAAGCCACAGGCGGTTACAAATATGGATGAAGTAGCAAAGCGTATTGGCTTTGATCTTATGAAGATGTCTATACCGCTGGATACATATAAGCGATATATGAAGTTCGCACTGATGAACAGCGATAAATATGATCTCGGAGAGAATATTGGTTGTGCAGCTTGCAGTTTCATTTTCAGATGGTATGCATATAGACTTGCTATAGAAATGAATATACCGATAATTCTTGACGGGCGTGATAAGTGGCAGAATGGCGGATTTTTATTTGAGTCTGGAGCTGAAATAAAGGAGAAGGCGCTGAAGGGAGAAAAGGTTTTTTCAAGGCTTCATGATCTTGCACAGGATGCGCTGGGCACTACTAAGGGTCTGATGGGGTATGATATAGAGTACTTCAAGGATAAGAATTTCCCTTCATTTATAGCTCCGTTTACTTTTATGGATTATAATACAATGGACAGTCTTAAGACTATAGATGAGTTAGGCCTTAACAAGAATGATTTTGAGACTATGTATACTAATTGTGACGGTGTATATCTATTTGATTATATTACTCTGAAGAGATTTGATTGTACTTCATACCATAAGGGCTATGCTCACGGTCTCCGCAATAAGATACCAACACTTACACAACTCAAGACAGACGAATCAGGAAACGATGATTCGTTTATGCTGACAAGAGAACAGACGATGACAGTTCTCGATGAATACAAAAAGGCACTGTTCTATATGGCTGAGCATAGTATCGATTCCGCTGCTCTGACCGATGAAGTTATAGATGAGATAATAAAGCTCACTCCTTTTAGTCTGAAGTTATACGGAGAAAAGGGAGCTCGAATGCTTGTCAAGCGTTTCACATTTATGAAAGAGTACGCGGATTTCTTTGACATTAATCTGTTAGATATAAAAGAGGACGAATGATCTGATCATATGTCGGCTGATGCAGCGCAATTAGGTTATATATAATGGTTAAGCAGATAGTTCACCCTTGACTAACAAGATTATATATGCTATAATTGTTAATAATAAATATGACAGGTCTATGTCATATTATATCTGGTATAATCGTTTATAACAGGTTGTTGGCTGGGAAAAGGACTCTTTGTTTCTTGATCTTTATGAAAAGGCATTACTGGTATGTTGTTTCTGAAGCATCATTTCTCAGGCAACGCTTAATTCTTTTAAACTGATGCGGACAGATTGTTGTCAAAGCTGAGAAGCATATACGCAGAAAGGAAAGCACATATGGATTATATTGAATTAACTGAGAATAATATTGATAAAGAACACATTTGCTGTGCATTGATCGACAAAAAGGGATGCTGTGGCGCAGCCAAGAAGCGAGAATGGTTAAAGCAAAGGCTTAATGAAGGGCTTGTTTTCCGCAAGGCAGATGTCAGAGGAAAAGTATTCATCGAGTATATCCCGGCAGAGAAAGCGTGGATACCTGTAAATGCCGAAAACTATCTTCTGATAGATTGTCTGTGGGTATCAGGTTCATATAAAGGAAAAGGTTACGGTCGTGAACTGCTCCAATCATGTATTGATGACGCAAGATCTCAGGGAAAATATGGAGTTGTCGGATTATCATCAGTAAAGAAGAAAGGGTTCTTATCTGATCCTTCATTCTTTGAAAAGAACGGATTTGAGATCGTTGATTCTGCTGATCCTTACTTCAGATTATACTGTTTGCGATTTGACAGTTCTTATCCGATTCCGTCATTCAAGGAATGTGCTAAAAAAGGGACGATAGATGATACAGAGAATATAGTTATATATTACACGAATCAGTGCCCTTTTACAGAGGATAACGTAAGAGATGTAAAGGAGTATGCTGATGAGCACGGTATACCTCTCCGCGTTGTAAGGTATGAAAATACAGAGATGGCTCAGAACGCGCCTGTCCCCGCAACTACATACAGCCTGTTTAAAAACGGAGTTTTTGTAACACATGAGGTACAGAATGTTGCTAAGTTTTTAAAGATTTTAGGTAAATAGTAGGTGCAAATCAAGTGAAAACAGATCGCTTATTTCAAATCGTTTTTTTTCTTCTCAGGAAGAATAATATGACTGCGGCAGAGCTGGCAGAAAAGCTGTCTGTATCGGTGCGGACCATATACCGTGATGTTGAGGCTCTGTCCATGGCAGGGATACCTGTGTACTGTATTGCAGGAAAAGGCGGAGGCATATCTTTGCTGCCTGGTTTTACTATAGATAAGGCCACTCTCAACGATGAGGAGTGGAGACTTGTTCTTTACGCTTTGCAAGGCATAAAGGTGGCAGACGAAAAGGTGGACAGCCTGATAACCAAAATAGGTTCGATATGCGGTAAAAAGGAAGCGAACTGGATCGAGGTGGATCTTGCAAGATGGGGGCATACAGTAGCTGACAACAGCAAGTTCGATCTTCTGAAGGAAGCACTCTTGAAAAAGCAAATCATAGATATTAGGTATACCGATTCTTACGGAATGGTCTCAAAAAGGAAGATAAAGCCTGTACGGCTTGTTTTCAGGAACATGAACTGGTATCTGTACGCATATTGTATGACTGCTGACGGGATAAGATGCTTTAAGGTAAACCGCATTAATGAGATAGACACAACGGGTGACATCTTTGATGAGGAATATGATGATATGCTTGATATAGACACCGAGGTAGTCTATAACGAGATAGAACTGCAATTGCGGTTATCGCCCGCTGTTGCGTATCGTGCTATCGAGGATTTCGGAGAGAGCAGCGTTGTTAGGGAAAAAGACGGTAAGGTTTTGTTATCCGCAAAGTTGCCATATGACAGATGGATAATAAGCTATATCCTTAGTTATGAAACAGAGGTCGAGATAATAAGGCCGGCTTGGCTCAAGGATGAAGTGAAGCGAACGATAAAAAAAATGAAAGATTATTATGAAACATGACAGGCTTATGTCATGTTTCATATGATATACTATGCTTGTAAACACCGAAAGGGAGTTTATGATGATGCTGTAGGGTAGCATTGCCGTGCAGCAGAGAGCATTGATTCATGGATAAGGCGCTTACCACTCTCAAATGCCTTGTCCGTATATCAATGCAGGAACAAGAGGAGGCGATATAAGAGACAACAAGGCTTTTGTTCACCGATCGGAACAAAAAAAGAAAAACAATTCAATTACCAAAAAAAGCTAATTAAAACGAATTACAGGAGGAAAACAATAATGGAAACAAGATTTTGTCAGGTATGCGGAATGCCCATGGGAGAAACAGACGAATTATACGGCACAGAGAAAGACGGTACAAAGAGCAAGGACTACTGCAAGTACTGCTACGATAAGGGCGAATTCACATTCAAGGGTACTATGGACGAGATGATTGACATCTGTGTTCCCAATATGGTAAAGGCAAACGAGGGAATGACAGAAGAGGAAGCCAGAAAGATGATGAAGGAGTTCCTTCCTCAGCTCAAGTACTGGGCAAACAAGAAATAATATAGAGACACGACATCCCGCAGAGCATTTCTGTGGGATGCTTTTTGTTATTATTAGGGCACTACAAGTTTCATTCAGCTTGAATGAGTAACAATCTCTTTATTGTATCACATAGTGACGGTTTTATATATGAAATTGGGCGAGCTTTTAAGTTTGCCCGAGTTTAATGACCTTGAACAGACAATAAAATAGCAAAATCCCTGCGATCAGCGCAATTATATGCCTGATTATAGGGATTTTTCATTTATAACACCGGATCAGAAATTATTTCTGCACTTAACCATTGCTTTATTGAAGATAAAATGATATAATATAATTGACAAGGGGATAAATGCCTTACACATGATGACTTTGATAACCGGAAGCAAGGAGGTCAGACTATGGTAGGCGGTATATTGAAACGGATCACATCTCTTGCAGCAGCGATCGCTGTTGCACTCTGTATGCCCGTGACATCTGATACGGGAGCCGTTCCCGACGATGTTTTCTATGATGATTTCAGCGGCGCGGACCTTGACATGGACAAATGGCTCGTCGCCGAGAAAAACTGGGGCGGGACCGTCATGGTGAACGGTGCTTCCGAGGACTACAACGGGGGAGTTATCGCGGATAATGTTGCTGTCTGTGACGGTGATCTCATTCTCACGGGACTGGGCAGCGGCTACACAGGCGAGCTCCGCGGTATCAACCGCGACAAAAGCCGACGTGCTGACGGAAAACGCTGCGGCGGAGCGATAGCGACGAAGGAATATTTCGGTTCGGGCAGCTATGAGGTGCGCGCAAAAATCGCTCCTGAGCCGGGCTGCTGCTCTGCTATGTGGACGTTTGAATACGAAGAAGACTACTCAGACGGCGAGCTGAAGATAGTAAATCACGAGATAGATATTGAGTTCCCGGGACGTGACAAAAATGACGATTTTTCGCTCAGCCACGTTCTCTGCACCACTTGGCTGACCGAGGAGGACTACAAGACTAAGTCTGTTGAATGCGGTGATCAGGCGGACGGGAAGTTCCACACATACCGCTTTGACTGGCACACAGGCGATGAAAACGAGACTCCGCGCGTGGAGTATTACTTTGACGGCGAGTTGATACATACGGCGACAGAGTTTATCCCTACAAACGAAAGCCGTTTCTGGCTGGGACTGTGGTTCCCGAAAGGCTGGGCAGGGTCGCCTGATTTCGAGCAGACTGATCTCGTTGTGGACTACGTCAGGATAACGCCATTCCACGAGAGCGGAGACACTCCGCAGCACGAATCCTATCCCGACAATGGATGGGCGGATGCGGAGCTTCCTAAGGGCTGGCTCCTGTGGCACAGCTACAAAAGCTATGCCGACCTTGACAGTGAGCTGTATCTGCGTACTCCCGACGGTACGGTCAGGACTGTCAGCGGCGATTTTATCCACGCTATGAACGGCAGCTTCGGAAGGTCGCCCGAGCAGTTCACTTTTATGGCGATAGACAAGACGGCTGACGAGTGGGATATTTATCTCTCCGACCACGGAGAAATCATAGATCTCACGCAGAACAGCGGATTCCGCAATGAGGACCCGAAGTTCTCGCCTGACGGAAAAAGCATTGTTTTCAAGCGCGGCCGCTGGGACAGCAGTGCATACGATTTTGTGTATGACCTTGCGCTCCTTGACGTTAAGACAAGAGCGGTCACGATGCTGACCGATGACTCCGCCGAGGAGGCAATGCCATGCTTTTCCGAGGACGGAAGGAATATTTACTACGCGCGCTACACTGACGGTATCGGCTCTATATGCAGGCTTGACCTGAGCACGAAAACCTCCGGGACTATTTTCGGTGAAAGCGGCGTAAATGCATATTATCCCATCGTTTGCGGAGATATGCTGTACTTCACGAAATGGTTCTCTGCGGACGATCGCTGCGACCAGATAATGTGCTGTGACGGCGAAAAGATAACGTCGCTGCCGTTTGATTCGGAGAGGTACGACTGTTCGGACGCCTGCCCTGTCAGCGGCGAAAAAATTGTTTTCAGCAGCACTATGAGCGGCGGATACGACTTGTACTATTATGACGGCACTCGCGTTTCTCCGCTGACAGCAATGAATACCGACAAGAACGAGCTTGGCGCGGACTTCTTTGCTTATGATACGGTCATAGGCGATGTAAATGCGGACGGTGAATTCAATGTTGCTGATCTTGTACTGCTTCGGAAATGGCTGCTTGCCGTACCCGACGCAAAGCTGGAAAACTGGCAGAATGCCGACCTCTGCAAGGATGGTATACTCGATGTATTCGATCTGTGCCTGATGAGAAGAATGCTGGTCGGGGAATGACAGAATACAGCAAAACAGCTGTCAAACATAAAAACAATTAAAGACATTGTATCGGAAGAAGTTGCGCAAGTTGGAGATTATATTTTTATTTATTCAAGCACATATAATAAGAATATCCGGATATTTATTAATGATAAACAAGAACTACGCTCGCCGCTTGCAGAATGGGCAATTGGTAAATCAGATTGCTCGCAAGGATTAAATAAGAAAAATAATTTTGAAATCGTAAAAATCTCAAAAAGGAAATAAAATTCTCAGTAAGAATAATATGTTTTTGATGCATTATCTAAAGCAATATGGTACTATGAGAATCTATTGAGCTCGGAACCTTATTAGAATATGATGAGTGAAGAAAGAATGGAAAAAGTGAACATAAGCGGCAAAATCTGCCATATCATAATAAACGGCACTGACCTGCCCACGATATACCGGGGCGAGATGAAGGACAGCTCCGAAACAATTGAAAAAGTACTTGCGCTGTGTGAGGGCGTGAAGTGCAACTATATCATTTACGAGACCGAGGACTGGAATGCTGACTTCTCGCCGTGGGAGTTCACGCTCAACAAGAAAATGTCCTTTTCGGGCGGCGGACGCAAAACGCTGGACCGTCTCATGAATGACTGCGTTCCGTACTGCGAAAAAAAGTACGGTCTTACGGGAAAGCGTATACTCTGCGGATACTCCCTCGCAGGACTTTTCAGTCTGTGGGCATTCTATGAAAGTCAGGCGTTTGACGGAGTTATAAGCTGCTCGGGCTCCCTGTGGTTCGGGAACTGGATAAGCTATGCGGAGAGCCATACCGCTCCGCAGAACAGCTCCGTTTATCTGAGTCTCGGCGACCGTGAGGAAAAGGCGCGTGACCGTATTATGGCAACAGTCGGGGACTGCACCCGCAGGCAGTATGAGCTTGTTTGCAGCGATAAAAACGTGTCCCGTCATATCCTTGAATGGAACGGCGGCGGACACTTCAACGAGCCTGAGAAGCGCATTGCTAAGGGCATAAAATGGATGATAAAAGGTGATGAAAATGATCAGATATGAAATAGATGATACTATAAAAGAGCAGTTTGACTATTACAAAAATATGTGCGCGTTATTGTCGGAGTTTACGGATTCGGAGTTCGGTCCGCCTGCTGAAATTGAAAAAATCGAGCAATGGGAAAAAGACAATAATGTCAGATTGCCGCACCAGTATAAGAGCTGGCTTTTGCTGACAGAGTACGCAAGGATTATAGGAGGATACATAGAGTTCAGATGGCCTCAAATGGGTAGTTCTGACGCTGAAAATGATGTAATAGTGATCGGAGCTGTTGTGGGGGACGGAGAAGAACTTCTTATTTCCCGTGAAAGCGGTAAGATATTCAGCTTTTTTGACGGAGAAACCGAAGAATATGAAGATTTTGACGACCTTTTAACGTGCCTTTCGGGGTTTATGGAGCATTCTGCCGAGGAATATCTTGGTGCAGACTGGGGAGATATTTATGACGAACGATTTGAGCTCGGATAATATGTCCATAATAACGCAGCCGCAGTAACAGGCGGCGCAAATGATCTGGATATAAAAACAAGTCCGGATACAGTTTATTCAAGACTGTATCCGGACTCTTTGCTGTGTGCGATTGTTGACATTGCAAAGGCAAATATGCTATAAGCGGGGAGCCCCCGCAGGCTGGTTCGCGGTATAAATGAAAAAACATCAGCTTTATCTCCGCGCTCCTTGCTATCACATAGCTTTTATGTTATAAGCGGGGAGCCCCCGCAGGCTGGTTCGCGGTATAAATGAAAAAACATCAGCTTTATCTCCGCGCTTCTTGTTATCACATAGCTTTTATGTTATAATGAGTGAAAAGAATATAAGTCTGTCGTCTTTAGAGCGGGCAAACAGATGCATTTCCGATGCAATACGCAAAAACAGAAAAGGAGTATGATCATGAGCAAGAAAATAGTTGTAGTAAACGCAGGTCCGCGAAAGGGCTGGAACACCGACACACTGATAACAGAGGCAGCCAAGGGCGCGGAGTCCAAGGGTGCTGAGATAATACGATTTGACCTTTTCAGACTTGAAAGGTACACGGGATGTATTTCATGTTTCGGCTGCAAGCGCGAGAAAAACAAGGGACGCTGCGTCTGTAAGGACGGTCTGACACCTGTTCTTGACGCTATCCGCAGCGCAGACGGACTTATCATAGGCTCGCCCAATTATCTCTCTGAGCCCACGGCTTCATTCCGTGCGCTGTATGAGCGTCTTATCTTCCAGAGTCTTACCTATAATGCAGAGACGCCCTGCTGCAATCAGAATGTGATACCTGTGCTTTTCGTCATGACCAGCAATGCTCCCGATACTATGTACAGCGGACTTGTGCAGAATTATCAGCAGACTCTGGAACGCTTTGTGGGACCGACAAAGACACTGATAAGCGGAGATACACTTCAGCTGAAAGATTACAGCAAGACCGACTGGCAGTGGACCATGTTCGACCCTGAGTCCAAGCAGAAGCGCCATGAGACCGTGTTCCCCCAGGAGATGAAAAAAGCCTTTGAAATGGGTGCGGAAATGGTATAAGGGAGAACAGTATG
>ODAI010131885.1_pt1 | contig 12483 bp, 13 predicted proteins | sample 1539321 | NCBI WGS metagenome assembly ODAI01 (sample SAMN02144231, study PRJEB22623) | gut metagenome | biome: sheep rumen | host: Ovis aries | place: New Zealand
AACAAGTATCTTAACAAGATTCTTGCTATAATACATATCATCGTCGCAGGTTATGATAATACTTTGCGGGAATGCTTCCAAAGACGGTAATAGTTTTTTGTATGATCTGAGATCTTCACAAAACCTGATTTCCAATCCAAATCTCTCAAGTTTTTTTAGCCTTTTAGGGATATTCCCCTCCGACCAGTTGTCATGGTCCAGCCACAGAACCACATGGTTTGGTTTATAGGTTTGTCTTAATAGAGAAACAATGGTATAATATACAACTTTCTCTACACGTCGCCCATAACTGGTTAGGGAAACCACCACATCCTCCTCATTGTCCTTTTTTGCCTGTACGCCTTCCTTGGGCTTTATAATGGTCAAGTCAATGAGTATTTTTATTATTTCTCCATAAATTATCTTCAATAAATAGATAAGTCTGTCTTTCATACCGCAGTTAATATCAGTTCAAAATGTCTTTTACTGTCTTTACAAAATCAACTGAATTGTAATACTCTTTGGCCCCTTCAGAATAATAGGTATAGTTATCCATTATCTCTATGATGGCATCTTTGATACCCTCAACCTTAATTGGATAAGGGATGGCTAAGCCACAATGGTATTGTAGGTAGGCATAAAACAGCCCTGGAACATCATTGGAAATCATAGGTATACCATATCTACCATATTCGAATATCTTATTAGGTGCGCAATACAATGGGTTAAGTACCGTAGCAATATTCCGGCTTATAGGGAAGTATGAAAGTACACCAATGCTCGCCAGTTGGGTTATTAACAGATGATACGGAGGTTTTATAAAGTCGATGAAGAGTATTCTTTCTGAAGAATACTTTCTTTTTAAAGATTCGTAAAGTTCTGATCCTTTACCCATCGCGATAAAGACAAATTCTTCTGGTAACAAATTGACTGCTTGTATAAATTCTTCTAACCTTCTTTCCTTATCTAAAAAGATACCTTGATACAGAACAACTTTCTTTCCTTCGACCTTCCTCCGAACATCCTCCACCTTTGTCTTTATATCTACCGGCACATCTTTCATCTCATCGTCTGAGACAAAATACTTATTCGGCAAAATAATAGGAAGTTCCTCTAACTGGAACAGACCCTTTGTAATATGAGCTCTGTTGTATTCACAGCATACCACCTTGTACGCTTTCCGACATGTCTCACCCATATCAAAACTTGGATTCAACAATCTATACTTCCAACTTATCTTAGGATTAACATACTCAAAGAAATGAAGTATCGTGTCATATTTGTTCACCAAGTCACTTAAAAGGCAAATTGTTTCAGCGTGCATTATCCATACTTTGTCTCCACTTCGGTAGTTATTCTTCAAGTATGTTTCCACATCGCGCCTAAAAGCCTTCATTTGGCGAAACTTCTTAAGGGCATTCCCTCTAACATCATAGCCACTCACTTGTGGGAACTTTACACCTTGTTTTATAAAAGCAGACTTGCCTTCTTTATCACTGTAAGTACCCATGAAGACTATCTCAAAATGCCCTTCCTCCTGTATTGATTTAATAATAGATAACACGGGAGGGAAATGGACTATGTCTTCTTTTAGAATTAAATAAACTTTATTCATGTCGTTATCGTTATTTTCTTTTTTGTTGATTCATTCATTAACATTGGCAATAGTAAATAAAGAGCCATTGTATCTGTTAAATAAAGCGAGGATATAAAAGATAGTCCTACAAAAGTAAGTAGGATTGTCTTGCCCGCTATATTTGTTTGCTTCCATTCCTCTCTAATAACAAAGAAGAACATTATAGCGCCTACAATTCCCGTAAACAGTAAAAATGTCTGGAACGTATTAAAATACAAATCATTCTCTCTTAGGAAAAAACTCGAAACATCAGACTTTGATATACATGACAACATATACTTTTCATCATCATTCCCGATAATTTTCCGCAGGGGATCATATGCCTCATATACTCCATACCCTCTATATATACGCACAAATCCAGAACCTGCATATCCCATCTCTTCTACGCTATCACTTCTAATTGCCACTCTCCTTTGCAATAACTGTTGGCCTATGTCTGATGAAATATATAAATAAGCTCCCCCAACTATAAATAAAGAAGCAAAAATAACAAAGAAAACGCGCCCTCCCCCTTTTATTTTCTTAAAATAATTGAATAGGAAACAACACAACACTATTAATAGCCCAAACAAAGCATTTCCAGATTGAGACAACAACAGCGTTAACGTAATAACTGCCGCAAGACGAAAATTCCTATACTTTTTAGAAAGCAAGCTAATTGCCAATAGTGGGAATAAGTATTGAACGAACATCGCTGGTTCGCTAAAAAAGGATGAAGATCTCTCAGCTGTATCCATTTCAGCATAATACGTTAAGACGCTATCATAATCTAATGCAAACGGCATAAAAGACAGTACACTATAAATCCTATGGTTTAGAATATGATATGAGAACTCCTGTATATAAAAAAACGCCAAACAGATAATAGCTATATTTTTATAATATTTATAAAATAAGTCCATCTCTTTTATCGAGAAGAACATTATATATGCCATGTATATTTTAAAAAGCCCTAACGGGAAAATTGTCGATAAGGAGCTACTTGATATAACATGCACAAAAACACGATAAACGAAATATATTGTTAGGATTTTAGGTAGTGTGCTCTTAAATCCGTTTTTAAATACATAAATAACAGAAAGAATAGAGGTCAAGATAAATGAAAAATCGAATTTTCCCCAACCATAAGTCTGTAAAATTGTAGACAATAGCAGGGACAATATTACTACTTTGTCCAATAGACAAACAGAAGCATTAGTTACAGCGATAGTCTTCATATTCATACTATAGCATTCTTTAATAGCCTATACAAATACAAAGGGTATCTCAGAATTCGCATCCTTACTATATTTGTTTTCAATTTTACCCAATAATATTTTTTATTAGAAGGTCTAAAAAACTCTCTTGCAATATATGGGTAGCCTTTTTTAAATAAACCATCATAAACCAATTCTCTTATCTCTGGTTTTTTAGAAGATTGAAGCAAATTCAAATTGTAAGCGGCAGCCTCTTCCATTTTCGATGCATTAAACACACACGTCTGTTTGACATTTTCCCACATTTCAACTCCTTTTGAAGAATTCAATAGCACTAAAGACACACCACAACTTTTATCGAATTTAGGCAGATAATGTTGTACCCCCCAATAATCGGCCAAAGTGATGTCACCTTGACGCGGTATCTTTGCAAATTTACAACCATAACATGAATATCGATATGTATATCCACACATGAAACTGTATAAAAAAGGAGATAACTCATAGCTTGAGTTGACTACTTTTTCTTTATCTTTAAAACAAATTGTTTCACATACGCCGCCTCCTTTATAGTCCCTAAACAGATAACCAACAACATTGTCGTGATATTTCTGTTCCATATAAGCGATATGCTCATTGAACAGTTTCTGGCTGGGTACACCATGACATACTAAATCTGAGCAAAGAAGCTTTTCATAATCTTTGTGCAGGTATGCCTTTAATCCTGCCACCTGGCAACCAGTACCCGTGAAATAGCACCAACGACCTTGCTCTAACTGCGACCTTACTTCTTTGAAAATATGTCCAAGATTGCTTTGAATATATTTTGATCCACGCAACCTTTGCAAGTCTTCAAGATTATCAGCACTAATGTGATGCAATTGAAGCTTTTCATCAAACGCGGCTCCATAAACCACCCCATTTTGCTCAATTATCCATTTAGCGATAGCGTAGAACACACCACCGGACGTACTCCGCTGGCGTTCTGCCTTATCCTTTAGTATTGAAGCTAATGTTAGCGGTTCCGAGGAATTATTATACTGTGGATGTTCCCAACTACACACCTTCTGACATAGCCCACAGTGAATGCAGGTATCCTCATCGATATGTGGATAAAAGAACCCTTCACTATCCTCCTGCATCGTGATGGCAGCTTTGGGGCATGCCGACATGCACGCTGTACAGCCAGAACATTCGTTCTTATTATATGATTCGAAATACATTTATTGTAAAGCTTTTGTAAGAAACTGAAAAGCCTTCTCCCGCTCAGTGGCTAAGACAGCATTCGCTTGTCTGTAATCTATCAATTCCGTTATCTGCGATTCAGTGATTTCCTCAGTTAACAGACGACTTTTCAGATGGCACAAGTCCAATATATTGGTAATTCTTGTGGAAAAGTTCGAAGGCATATACACCCAGAATTGCTTAATTAGATTAATTGAGAAAGCTGTACCATGAAAAGAATTTGTGACGACAGCATCTGCATAATAAAAAAGTGACAAAATATCGCCTGGGGTCGTAAAGGTAACTGTCTTATCTGCGTCCTTTTCTTTTTGGAAATAATCTGAATATGTCACTACGGTCAAGTTCTTCTTCACAGCGATCAAACTTGCTGTCCTGTAGATCAATGCCTTATCCACTATATTATATGGCAGATACACAAACAGATAAGGCTCGTTCACCAAACGTTTTGAGGCATATTTCTTCCAATCGCTTTTATCCAACATAAATGTAGGATCCAAAACGAGAGTGGAATTCAATCCCCATCCCTTCAGTATGTCAACGGCAGAACTCTCCCTCACAGAAATAGCGCTGTAGCCGGAGAGCTGACTCTTCATATATTCCGCATAGTCAGCTGGCAACTCTGTCATGCCAATGGAAGAAGCGTATGCAATCTTTTTCCCCCGTATTCCATCAAAGAAATAATGTTTGTCGAGCCCTTCGTTATGCTTATAGTTCCAAAGTTGGTCACTACCCGAAACATATACATCCGCCTTAGGGCATTTACTGGTAAAATCATCTATAGAATAGATAGGTTCAGACAAATTGCAGTATTCTTGCAAGTAACCATCATATTTGTGTTTAGAGTACAAATGAACTGGATAGAACAAAACCCGCCGTATAAAACGGACAGGACTCTGAAGAGCATCTTTCCAATATCTTTTCTCCTCAACCCTCGGTGGAATGTAATTCACGCAAACCACTTCATTGCAACCAGCTTTTTTTAGCGTTTCCTGGGTGGCAACAGCCTGCAATTTAGAACCGAAGTTAAAACCAACGTGTACTGTTATAAATGCTGCTTTTCTAATCATCTATATTAAATCTTTACAATATGACTTTGAAAGAAACACAATATGGAATGTATCACTTTTTTAATTTCAGTTAAAGTTTGGACTTGTAGTCTATAAACATTTGAGATATCGTACCTTTTATTGATTACCGACGGTACAATACTATCAAATAATAAATCTATCTTCTTAAAGCATGATAAAGTCTCGAACTCATTTTCATACAGCTTGCGGCTTTTTTCTTTTCTTTTTTTAATCTCTTCATCAGATAAAAGGTAGGCTTCTTCTAATTTCTCCAATATTGTAAAGAGTTTCCCGCTCTCAGAATATGCAAAATTACATGTATCTTCTCCAAAAAATCCAGAAGCAAACTTCATTCCGTTATTTGGATCAATATTGATAGTTAAACACCTCTGAGAAATTGCATTAATAGATGCTGTCCCCATCCCAACAAAAACATTAGATAGGTTAAAAATATCTTTCCCTAATTTCTCTATGTATCCTGTATATAGTATGTTTAGATTTGGCAGTTTATATTTTTCATTGCTAAAATTTGAGAAAAGGTAGTCTTCTCGTCCTTTGGTTTTACTTCCTCCAGCAATAAGTAGCACAAATTTCTGATGAGAATATTTTTTTGCCAACTGGACTGTACTTTCAACAAGTGGTTCTACGTACGTTTTGTCCAAACGAGTAACTGTTGTTATTACATAATCTCCATTCTTCACTGAATAGTTAATAGAGGGTTCACATTTTTCAATCATTTCATTTTCGTCATAACCAATATTCACATAGTTAGCAGGAACAGTATTCTCCTCAAAAATCTGCTTTAGTGATGTTGATGTACAACCATAAAATGAGTTTGTTCTTAATTTATCCCAGAAAATTCGCACCCCAGGGTTAAACTTATACTTAGATACTTTGGGCTCTGCTAATGGATACGCCAAATGTTTGGCACCGCATTGACTTGCTATTAACTCGCCCCATTCAATTGTCTCCAATGTATGAGTTTCTATTAGCAATTCAGTGCTGACACCAACTTTATTAAGAATATCTGAAATTAGTAAATTAACTTTTGACTTCGAAACAGTGGCTGACGGTCTCCCCATTTCGGGTATAACGTATAAGGAGAAATCCTTGAAATTTTCTTCAAGTGGAAAATAATTTGTATGAAATGTTACAACTATATGTATATCATAACCTTTGGTCTTAAGATACTTTGCACGTCTTAGGACATAAAGTTGACCACCTCCTAAATTGCAAACATTAAAAGTCAGGATAAGATACTTCTTTCTTGTCTTGTCTGCCATCAGCTTCACTTATATGCATTTATTAATGAAATAATTATTCCAATCTCTTCTGACGAAATTGTTGGTCCTATAGGCAAGCTCAATTCAGCGTCATGTATCTTCTCTGTAATAGGAAGTGACAATTGCGGCATATTCCATTCTTCCTTTGCATAACATTCCTGCTTAAATGGTGGTATTGGATAATGAATAACAGTCCCCACCCCATTCTCTTTCAGATAGGCCTGCAGCTCATCTCTTCTTTCACAGAATATTGGGAAGAGATGGTATACGTTCTGGGCATCATCAAGATGGTCAGGTAAAGTTATCAGGGGATTCTTGATACCTTCATAATACAACTTTGCCATCTGCTGACGATGCGCATTGTCTTCATCGAGATACTTCAATTTTACATCAAGTACGGCTGCGTGTATCTCATCTAAACGGCTGTTGCGACCAGCATACTTGAACACATACTTCTTCTGAGAGCCATAATTCGCCAATGCACGGACAGTAGCAGCCAGTTCTGGATCATTAGTGGTCACTGCTCCACCATCACCTAGAGCTCCGAGGTTTTTGCCAGGATAGAAACTGTGGCCTGCAGCATCACCAATGCTACCAGTTACACGTCCATCGGTGTGCTTGCAACCATGAGCTTGGGCATTGTCCTCAACTAACTTCAGATTATACTTCTTGCAAAGTGCGCCTATCTTATCAGTATAAGCATTGCGTCCATATAAATGTACAATAGCAATAGCCTTGGTTCTCGGGGTAATCGCAGATTCAATGAGATCATCATCTATCTCCAAAGTATTGAGTTTAGGCTCTACTAATACAGGAACCAAACCGTTCTCTGTAATTGAGAGAATAGTCGCAATATATGTGTTTGCTGGCACAATCACCTCATCACCGGGTTTCATCACACCCATCTCAATGTACGCACGGAATATCCAAATGAGGGCATCTAATCCATTGGCGCAGCCAATACAGTAGTCTGTCCCAATATACTTGGCATAGTTCGCCTCGAAAATTTCGTTCTCCTTGCCTTGCAAGTACCAGCCACCACGTATTACACGCAATGCAGCGTCTTCTATCTCCGCTCCGTGAAGAGCAGTTACATCTTTTAATGACAAAAATGGAATCATATCTATACTAAATTATATGTTTTCAAGAACCAAAGACGGTTATCCACATAGTCCTGTCTATTTAGCCGGAATAAATACTCGTTAGGGGCTTCGCGAATAATTGTCGCCCCGCTTATCTTGTGGAACTTCTTGACTTTATTGTTTCCAACACTGACATTGAACAAATCGTAGTCAAAAGCAAAATAATCAAATATCAAATCCCTGATTATAAGCGCAGATGCGATTGTCTTGGAGGAATCTTCTATCGGGAGGCACACCCAACTACCTTCTGTGCAGTGATCCTCGTAAATGTCGTAAATACGGTTCACACCAAAGGGTTCGCCATTTATATCATAGATAAAATAATACTCCTGACCTTCTGATTCGCGTTTCTTATAATTCCTTATCCAATCTTCTTGCTTACTTACATCCGAATCAGTCTCATGGATGAAGCGGCCTCTTTTTTCATCTGCCCTTAATCCAACGATGAAAGCAGCATCAAACTCATTGACAAGCCTACAATGAAGTCCGTATTTTGTTATTTCAAAATCTTGTGGTAATACTTTCATTATTCTTCAATTTTCAGAATTGTAGCTCCGTAACTGAGTCCCACTCCAAACCCTGCCAGTACAACGTTTCCTTGAAGTTTTCCTTCTTTCTTTGCCTCGCACAAAGCAATCGGAATGGTAGATGATACCGTATTCCCTACGGTCTCCATAAACACATAGAACTTATCCTTGTCTATTTCCATTAGTTTACGGAGGTAGTTTATCATATACTTGTTCGCTTGATGGAATACATATAAATCTACATCATCCTTATCCAATCCATTTTTCGTTAACGTCTCTTCAATCATAGGCGGGACAACATCTGACGTGAAATCAAAAATGGCCTTTCCGTCCATGAAAAGATGGTCACTTGAGTGAGGGTTATTGTTCTCATCCACTTGCAGGTCATTAAATGGCTGATAATGGCGCATTGCTCCTGTCTTGTGGATTAGGCGATCATAGCCGCTACCATCGGTGCCTAACACAAACTCCCCAATCTTGGCAAATCCAACTGTGCTAATAAGAGTCGCGGTGGCTCCGTCACCAAAGATTGTCCGGTTTCCTTTATCCAATGGATGGATATGTTTATTGTATGTCTCAGCTGTCAGTAGCAAGATGTTCTTTGCTATTCCAGATGCTATCAATCCTTTTGCGACTGCCAATCCATATTCATAACCAGAACAACCCAGATTGAAGTCAAAAGCACCACATTTAGTACTTAAGCCCAATTTATCTTGGATGATGCATGAGGTACTGGGTAGGAAATAGTCGGGACTCTGTGTACAAAGAAGAACAAAATCTACCGTACTCCTATCAACCTGATTCTCATCAAAGAGTCTCTCTGCCGCCATGATGGCCATATCACCAGCCGTTTCATCTTCTGCAGCAATATGCCTCTCGTTGATACCAACTTTTTTTGCTATCTTATCCACACTCCACTCTGGGAATTCCTCAACCAACTGTTCGTTGGTTACCACCTTCTCAGGAAGGTAGTAGGCTATTGCTTTGATAAATGCTTCCATACTATTTCAACGAATAACCGCCATCTATTAACAGTTGACTGCCCGTCATCCAGACTGTAGCTTCAGACAAGAGATAGACAATTGCTGCTGCTACTTCTTCTGGCTTGCCGTAACGCCCCAAGGGATAGTTCTTACTATCTTCTTCAAGAAGTTCTTGTGAAAGTGCCGTTCCTTGCGTTAAGGGTGTTTGTATCATACCCGGGTGGACTGTGTTTACGCGAATCCCTCGTGGAGCCAACTCAAGCGCAAGGGCTTTCGAATAGCCAGCAAGTGCAGCTTTTGTTGCACCATAAAGCGAACCTCCTGCTATACCGCAATAAACTCCCGACATAGATGACGTGAATACTATTGAAGCAGACTTATTAAGCTTTTTGCCCTTGATAAAGGCCTGAATGAGATTGATGTGTGAGAAGGTATTCACATTGAATATCTTCTCCATATCCTCCTGCTCGTTAAACTTAGCCAACAATGAGAATACTATTCCTGCATTGCTGGCAACGCCATCAAGTTTAGGCAATGCACTTACCATTGTTTCAACCTGCTCGTTGTCTGTAAGATTCAAAGCATAGGTTGCACTGACACTTTCCTTTATTTCACTCGCTGTTTCAGCAAGTCCCTTTTCATTCAAATCTACCAAAACGAGTGTAGCTCCCATTTCAGCACATAGCTTGGCGGTTGCTCGACCTATTCCAGAAGCGGCTCCGGTGATGAGGATAGTCTTGCCTGTTAAAGAAAAAGGTGATGTGCTCATTTCTTTGATACCAAGATAAACAAATCATTCACCGTTACGCAGGCCTTCATTTCGTCGAAGGTGATGCTCTTCCCGTATTTCTTTTCAGTCATATTCAAGACTGCCAGAGCAATAAGGGAATCCCATTCTTCTAAATCATGGAATGCAGTTTCTGCTGTAATCTCACTGGGATCGGTATCTTCAAACTGATCCGCAAAATTCTTCAAATAATCATTGAGTTCCATATACTTACCTTTTAAATGTTAATAATCTGTTATGCTACTAACGAGAAGGCAGTATATGGATGCCACTCATAGACTATCCACAAATTGCCCCCCCCAGTCAGTTCGGGAGCGTTAACAATCTCTCCCTTATTATTCATCAAATTCATGTCCAATATTTCTCCTTTCAGAGTAATATAACCGCGCTGTTTTGCAGGATTTCCATACCATACCGTATAAGGTGGAATGTCTTTAGTCACAACACTTCCTGCTCCTACTAATGCATACTCTCCAACGGTGTTGCCACAGACAACAGTACAGTTAGCACCGAGTGACGCACCTTTCTTAATAATTGTCTTCTCAAAGTGATCAGGGTACTGCTTTGAACGGGAGAAATGTTCGTTGGTAAAGGTCACATTGGGACCAATAAACACATCGTCATCAATGCGTGCACCATTCCAGAGTTGTACACCAGATTTAACGGTGACATTATCTCCAATTATCACATCATCTTCTACCAAAACATTCGCACAGATATTACAATTGCGTCCTATCTTGGCATTCTTGAATATCACACAGAACTGCCAGATGTTAGTATCCTCCCCTATTTGGGATGATTTGCAGTCTGCCAATGGATGTATATTTGCCATAGTTATTCGTTTATGTATTTCAAATAATCGTCGTAATCTCGTATGTAGTCTTCCTTGGCATAGCCATGAGAAGCCAACACCAAGCAAATACTTCCTGATGAAAAACCCTGCTCTGCTGCCCATATTCCTGGTGGAACGTGGAGACCATAGAACGGACGGTTCAACAAAACAGTCCGTTTATTAATACCATCATCAAGCAGCACCTCAAAGGCTCCACTTGCTGCCACGAGGAACTGATGGCACTCCTTATGGGCATGTGCGCCACGACTTTCCCCACCGGGGATGTCATAACTATAGAACACTCGCTTTACCTCGAAGGGTAGGTGTACGTCATTGTATATATATGTCAGATTGCCTTGTGGGAAAGAGTTCTTTGGCAACTCTATGAACGAGCAATCATAGACTGTCGGTTTCTTTTTGTCAGCCATTGTGTTATCGGTTTTAATATGTATTTGTCCACCACAACGCTTACGACAATAGTCATCGCAAGCGTAAAGACAATGTATATGATATCATTCTCAATATGTAAAATCTTTCTAAAAGCTACTGATGTGTAGTGCAACACTATTTGGTGCACCATAAAAAAGATAAAGCTCAGTTCGCCAAGACGCTGTAATAACTTGTTTTGAAGTAATTTTTGCCCCCCCCATTTGAATCCAAAAGCGATGCTGTAACGATGAGTAGAGCCACCGGTAGCCAGTAAACTGGCGCAATCAATCTTGCATTTTCCGACAATAAACAGGATTCTATTACCAACAATATAATAATTGATATTATTGCTATTTGATAAACCGTCGTTTTATGTTTCGTTTGAGGTCTCTCTTGTAATTTGATATAACCTAAAGCCAGAAAAACACCAAAAATGAAATCCATCAGTCGCATATAGGGGCTAACATAAAGTATAGCATGATACTTCCCTTCTGGAATCAATATCGCAACTGTCACATATGCTATCGCCATCGCCACAGCAATCAAAGCCTTTCCTTTAGATGAAGCACCCATAATCCATTTTAATATGAAAGGAAACACCACCGCAAAGAACATTGTATCCGCCAAATACCAACTCACAGCATTAAAAGAGAAATAAACATCATAAACTGGTATCCATGATTGGAGTAACGCCGCATTGACAGCCAAGATTGGAATATCTATCCATGTAAATGACAAGATGAAGAATGGAAGGGTGGCCAGAATGCACATCCAATGTAGGGGATAGAACTTGACGCAACGACGGATAAGATACTGTTTGTAGTTGAAATTTTGGTTACTTATTCTATCCTTATAACCTATGGACATTGAAAATCCTCCCAAAACAAAGAAAAATGCAACGGCCATTGTTCCACCCCCAGGATACAATTCCAGACAGTGATGAAAAAAAATGAATAGGATAAAGATTCCCCTGAGAGAGGTCAGACTCTTAATCATTGGTTGGCAAATTTGAGGAATTCCTGATAATCGCGGATATAGTCATCTTTATCGTATTTTGTGGAGGATAGCACCAGCGCCAAAGAATTGGTTGAGAAATTCTCCATTTCGCGCCACATTCCTTTTGGTACATATAGCCCGTTATAGGAACGGTTTAAAGAGAATGTTTTCTTCTCCTTACCATCATCAAGGATAACATCAAAACTGCCACTCAGTGCGACAATGAACTCCTGATTCTCCTTATATGCGTGCCCCCCTCGTTTCTCACCGCCAGGCACATCGTATATCCAATACGTCCGCTCAATCTTGAAGGGTATATCTTTCAATTCCTCAATCACCGAAAGATTCCCTCGCGGATCTGTTATCTTTGGTAATTGT
>ODAI011179934.1_pt1 | contig 12483 bp, 7 predicted proteins | sample 1539321 | NCBI WGS metagenome assembly ODAI01 (sample SAMN02144231, study PRJEB22623) | gut metagenome | biome: sheep rumen | host: Ovis aries | place: New Zealand
CGTGGCGGCATCTACGTTGTCAACGGCAAGAAGGTATCCGTGAAGTAAGAAGGTGACTTTGTTGTAGCGACACAGTCGCTACATACAGGACCATAATTAATGCTCTGGGCATCTCTTTGGAGGTGCCCAGAGTTTTTTTTTTGCTTTGTAACGTTTATATCCGCAAGAAAGCGTTATCTTTGTGGCATGAAAGTACAAGCGTTGTGACGGAAAAGCTAAGCCATTTTGCTTGAAAGTACAAGCGTTGTGACGGAAAAGCTAAGCCATTTTGCTTGAAAGTACAAACGTTGTGACGGAAAAGCTAAACCATTTTGCATGAAAGTACAAACGTCGTTGCGGAAAAGCTAAACCATTTTGCTTGAAAGCACAAACGTTGTTGCGGAAAAGCTAAACCATTTTGCTTGAAAGCACAAACGTTGTTGCGGAAATGCTAAGCCATTTTTGCATGAAAGCATAGGCGTGGTGGCTGGTATGTTTAGCAGCTTTGGCTGGAAGGAACGATCTTATCCTTGATAGGTGGCTTTAATGTTATGTCAAATAGACACATGAAACAGATAGAAGATACTTTTAGCCTTTATGAACTTACCTCGTTGGTTCGCCAGACTATCGAGCAGACGTTTCCCGATGAATATTGGCTTGAAGCCGAATTATCGGAGGCTCGTGTAGCTCAGAACGGTCATTTTTATTGCGAGTTCATCGAGAAAGATAGTCGTGGCGTCAATGTCATTGCACGTGCACGCGCGACTGCGTGGGCGCGTACATATAATATATTATCCCCATTGTTTGAACGTGCAACGGGTGAGCATCTTCGCGCAGGAATGAAAGTGCGTGTGCGTGTAGGTGTGTCTTTCCACGAGCAATATGGCTTTTCGCTAAATATTGTTGATATCGATCCCTCGTATACGTTGGGCGATATGGCACGGCGACGTCGTGAAATACTTAGTCAGTTGGAAGCCGATGGCATCTTGGAGGACAATAAGAACCTGACGTTTCCTTCGCTCACAAAGCATATAGCCGTTGTGTCCTCGGCGGGCGCTGCCGGCTATGGAGATTTCTGCGATCAGCTGCTCAACAACGATTATGGTCTTCATTTCGACATACAGTTGTTTCCGGCAGTCATGCAAGGTTCCAATGTTGAATCAACCGTTCTTGCCGCTCTTGCCGCTATCTGCGACGATGCCGAGCACTGGGATTGCGTTGTCATCATACGTGGCGGAGGAGCAACGAGCGATCTGTCGGATTTCGACACCTACGCTTTGGCTGCTGCCGTTGCACAGATGCCGCTTCCCGTTGTGGTAGGTATAGGTCACGAACGCGACGAGACCGTGCTCGACTATGTGGCTCATACGCGAGTGAAGACGCCCACTGCCGCCGCCGTGCTCCTTATCGATCATGGTGCTGAGCAGTTGGCCCGTCTGCAGCAGATAGCCACACACCTCCCGCGTCTTTCGGCATTGGCGGTGGAGCGGCAGTTGCGCAGGCTCGAACAGCAACGTCAGCGCCTGTCGCAAGCCGCCCGCGATTCGCTCCATCATGTGGCCTTGCGCGTCCAGGATACCCAAACTCGTCTGCGTCATGCCTCACAATTCTATCTCCAGAACATAGGCCATAAGCTTCAAAGCATGGACCAACGTCTGTCAGCCCTAGACCCCCAATTGCTGCTTCGTCGGGGCTACTCGCTGACCTTCACTGCCGACGGCCGTCTTGTGCGTTCGGCTTCCGATCTTCGTCCAGGCATGGGCATACGGACACGGCTGTATGAAGGCGAAGTCACGGCAGAGGTTACGTCCGTTCAGTTTCCACCACCAGACACACAATCATTAAGCTATGAATAAAAGAATCCTACTTTCAGTTTTTTTCGCGCTTGCGCAGATGTATGCATTGGCACAGGCTGTCATATTCCCTCAAGCGCAGCAAGCTGGCACAGCCTTCAGCCGCCAGCTCGCCTCTGCGGAGCCATCGGGTGAAGTCTATGTCCTCGGCAACGATTTGTTTGAGGCTTCCTTTGTCCTTTCCGACAACCATCTTCGTTTTGGCGGCAGCGACGCTTTAGGCCTTCTGCCCAGCGCAGACCTTTTCCGACTACGCCTTGGTGATGGCACCGAAGTGCTTTCGTCGATGCTCACGGCCAGCGGCGTGCGTATAGTGGAGTTGGCAGCAGAGCCCGAAGCTGCAACAGGCTCGCTGCATGATGCCGGCAAGGCTCTCGAAGCGACTTTCAGTTACGGCACGTTGACGTTGCAATGGCGTGCTGTTCTGCGCGACTGCAGCCATTACCTGCGCACAGAGCTCTCGCTCTCATCCTCGCGTGCTGTTGCGATGTCGGCCGTTATCCCTATGATCTATGAGGTGGATGTCAACGGGGGTTGGCAGGCCCCTGCCGTTGTCGGAAATACGCGTGGTGCAGTCATTGCCAGCGACCATATCTTTGCAGGGCTGGAGACACCGATGGGCAAGAACAGTGTCGAGGGTGTTGCTACTCATGAGCCTTTTGTGCATAATGCCTGGAACGGCCTCTACTTCACCGATACGCCAGCTGGCGCAACGCCTGCCGGAATCCTCGCTTTGGGTTTCACAGCCGACTACATCCGCAGTGTTGAAGGCTATTTAGCCATTCACGAAGCAGGCCGGCATACCGTCACCTTCCAGTACACCAGCGGCAACCATCGCCTCGACATTGCAGGCGTAGATGTGGTAGACCCTGCCACGGGCGAAGTGGTAGCGAGCGACTATCATAAAGGCTCCACGGGCGGTCGCAGTGCCGACAACGAGTACGTGCTGCAGATTCCCGAGGCGGGTTACTACCTCGTCCGCTATTTCCGTGATCGCACCGAAGAGATAACAGGTGCCATCACGGGTTCGTTCAACAGTAACGGCACGATTACGTGGAGCGGCACGGTTACGTCGCCGCGGATTGTCTGCGACGGAGGCACGAACGATTTGGCAGAGAATGTGATGCACCTGCCCGCTCCTGCGAGCACCACGATTCTTGGCGAGTGGAGCCGTCAGACAACCCTGCAGGCGGGAACAACATGGAACGTCAGTGCCGTTGTAGGGCTCATAGCTCCGGGTCAGGCACGTCGCTCATTCCTTTGCTACAGCGAACGTGAACGTGCTGTGCCTTGGCGCCCCTTCCCCCTCTACAACTCGTGGTACGAGTTGAATATCAATCGCAACAACGACCCCCAATATACTGGCAATTTCACCGAAGCCCAGTGTCTCGATGTGCTCGGTCAATGGAAAACAAAGCTCTTCGACCAGTACGGCACGAACATAGCTTCGTTTGTCTGGGACGACGGTTGGGACCAGTATGGAACCTGGACGTTCAACCCCAATTTTCCCAATGGTTTTTCAGCGATGAGCGATGCAGCAGCGGGCATGAACTCAAACATAGGCGCTTGGCTTGGTCCGGTAGGCGGTTATGGCGAGAGTGGCACATTCCGTCGAAAATACTGGAGCGGTCGCGGCGGCATGCAGCTGAGCAACAAGGCCTACTTTGATACCTTCATCACGGCTTGCAGGAAGATGCTTTCGGACTACAAGTTCAATTTCTTCAAGTTCGACGGAATCAGTGCACAGTTCAGCGCTGTAGGTCCCGACGAGGGCGCCACGGGCGAGGAGAATGCAGAAGGCATCATCGAGATAGAGCGCCAGGTGCGTCAGGTGAAGCCCGATGTCTTCATTAACACCTCTGTAGGCACCTGGGCCTCGCCTTTCTGGTTCCATTTCACCGATGCCGTATGGCGACAGGAGAACGACTATGGCACGATCGGCAATCAGGGCAGCGACCGCGAGCGCTGGATCACCTACCGCGATCGTCTCGTCTATCAGAACTTTGTGCAGCGTTCGCCGTTGTGCCCTATCAACACACTTATGACCCACGGCTTCATCCTCACGAAATATGGCAGCGTGTCAACCGACATGACGTATGCAAGCGTCTTGCGCGAGCTGCGTTGCGCCTTTGCCTGCGGTTCGGGCATGGTAGAGGTGTATGCCGACTATTCCTTGCTCAACAGCATCGGTGGCGGACGCCTCTGGGGTGACCTCGCCGATTGTATCCGATGGCAACAAGAGAACGCCGACGTGCTGCCCGACATACATTGGGTGGGAGGCAATCCGTGGGACGGCTCCAAGGCTAATGTCTATGGTTGGGCCTCATGGAATGGCCAGAAAGCCACGCTGGCCCTGCGCAATCCGTCAACCACGCGCCAGACATTCAGTACCACCCTGCGCGAAGCATTGGATATACCCGAGTACATCCACACAAGCATCACTTTATCCAAAGCCTTCGGGCAGAGTTCGCTTACGGGGCTGACCGTAGGTGTGCCTATCGACATCGACCAACCGTTGAAACTCTCGCTTGCAGGCTCCTACGTCTACGTGTTCAATGGCGTTGATGCCAGCGTTTCCGACGGCCTGCAGCAGGTGGAATCGGCACAGACGCAAGACCAGGACGGCATGACGTACGACCTTGCAGGGAGACGCGTGAGCAAGCCCGTGCAGAAAGGGATATATGTGAAACAAGGCAAAAAATATGTTCTACAATAAGCAAACACTATGGCAAAAGAAAAACTGACATACGAGGTGGCAATGGCCAAGCTGGAAAAACTGACGCGCGAGATGGAAGCCGGCGAGATAGCCATCGATGAGTTGGCCTCCAAACTTAAAGAGTCTCAGCAGTTGCTTCAGTACTGCAAGGACAAGCTGACCAAGGCCGACGAGGAAGTGCGCAAGCTGCTCGACGAGTGAGGCCGCGATGTTCTGGCCATTGTCGTAGGGCTGCAAAAAAATGCAGCCAGCTGCATTGGTCGATGCGCCTAAGAGAATTAGCCGATGCGCCTAAGAGAATTGGCCGATACGCCTAAGAGAATATAAAAATGCGGCCAGCCGTAAGGGCTTTCCCTCTTGCCGGAAAAACCTATACGGCTGGCTGCATTTTTTGTTGCACATAGTCGTGTGAACAAACGTAAATGATAATATTTGTGCGTTTTATCAAGAAAAATAGCGAGTTGTCACCTTTGTATGCAGTTTTTTTGTAATTTTGCCGCCGATTTCATTAAATCTAAGCAAAAATGAAGGAAATAGATTGGAGTAATCTGTCCTTCGGCTTTATGCCGACCGACTACAATGTGCGTTGCAACTTCCACAACGGCAAGTGGGGCGAAATCGAAGTCACCTCCGAACAAACAATAAACTTGAGCATGGCAGCTACCTGCCTGCACTATGGTCAGGAAGCCTTTGAGGGTCTGAAAGCCTACCGCTGTCCCGACGGCAAGGTACGCATCTTCCGCGTCGAGGAAAATGCCAACCGCCTCCAAGCCACCTGCCGTGGCCTTGTGATGCCCGAGGTGCCCACAGAGCTTTTCGTGGAAATGGTGAAGAAAGTGGTTCGCCTGAACGAGCGCTTTATTCCGCCTTATGAGAGCGGTGCCACGCTTTATATCCGTCCGCTGATGATTGGTACGACGGCACAGGTCGGTGTGCATCCCGCATCAGACTATCTGTTCATGATTTTTGTCACGCCCGTAGGACCTTACTTCAAGGGTGGTTTTGCCACCAACCCCTACGTGATTACCCGCGACTACGACCGTTCGGCCCCCCTCGGCACAGGTTGTTACAAGGTCGGCGGCAACTATGCAGCCAGCCTCAAGGCCAACCAATGGGCTCACGAACAAGGCTATTCATGCGAGTTCTATCTCGATGCCCGCGAGAAGAAATATATTGATGAATGTGGCGCCGCCAATTTCTTCGGCATCAAGGACAATACCTACGTCACACCCAAGAGCAACAGCATCCTGCCTTCCGTCACCAATAAGAGCCTGATGCAGTTGGCCGAAGACCTCGGCCTGAAGGTCGAGCGCCGTCAGATACCCCTCGAGGAGCTTGACACCTTCGAGGAGGCAGGTGCTTGCGGCACTGCTGCCGTCATCAGTCCTATCGAGCGAATCGACGATCCCATGACAGGCCATAGCTACGTCTTTGCCAAGGACGGCCAGCCCGGTCCCATATCTACCAAGCTCTATCGTAAGCTCGTCGACATTCAGTATGGTATCGAACCCGACACCCACGGCTGGACGACGGTGGTGATAGAGTAGTTCCTCAGACATTATAGATTCTCGAGCTCTGCCGGTGCTTGTCGTCTGTATAAGCCCCGCAAGATTCTCAAGATTTCAACTATGAGCAAAGGTAAATTAGCTAAGTTCGCCGACATGGCGAATTATCCTCACGTCTTCGAGTACCCTTTTTCGGTAGTCGAAGACGTGCCTTTTGAGATGCGAGGTCACTGGCGCGAAGCCTTCTTCCACAACGACAATCCTATCGTGCTGGAACTCGGCTGCGGTCGTGGCGAATATGCCGTAGGGCTTGCACGTCGCTACCCCGACCGCAACTTCATCGGCGTGGACATCAAAGGGGCGCGCATGTGGAGCGGGGCTACCGAAGCCCTCAAAGAAGGCCTGAAGAACGTCGCCTTCCTGCGTACCAACATCGAGATCATCGACCGCTTCTTTGCACCGGGTGAGGTGCAGGAGATATGGCTCACGTTCTCCGATCCCCAGATGAAGAAAGCCACCAAGCGCCTCACGTCCACTTATTTCCTTCGTCGCTACCGTCGATTCCTTATAGATGGTGGACTCATACATCTCAAGACCGACTCCAACTTCCTCTTCACTTATACGAAGTATGTCACCCAGGTGAATCATCTGCCCGTGGAAGTGTGTACGGACGACCTGTATGCTCTTTCCGACAAAGCTACGGACGGGACATCCCTCGACCTTTCCATACGCACATACTATGAGTCGATGTGGATAGCACGTGGGCTCAGCATTAAATACTTACGCTTCCGTCTACCGGCAAACGTCGGAGGAAAACCTGTTGAGGACGTGCTTGCAGAGCCCGATGTGGAGATTCCGCTTGATGAATACCGCAGTTACAGTCGCGAAAAACGCTCGTCGCTCACGACAGCTAAGTAGGCACTTCTCCTGTCAATCGTTTAATTTCTTACTTTAAATTATTTTATACCTTGGACTTATACCCTCAACTGATTATCGATGCCCTGCGCACTGTCCGATACCCGGGCACCGGCAAAAACATAGTAGAGATGGGCATGGTTGAAGACGACCTCCGCATCGCAGGCCTTCACGTCTCTTTCTCTCTTATCTTTGACAAACCTACAAATCCCTTCCTGAAGTCGCTTGTCAAGGCTTCCGAAGCCGCTATCCATGCCTATGTTGGCAAGGAAGTGGAGGTGGAGATAAAGGTGGCCCACCCCCAAGCCCTCCCCAACGGAGGGGAGGCCGGAAAGGCTGCCAACTCATCACCCCTTTCATGGGGAGGTACAGAGGACGGGCTTCCCAACATCATTGCCGTTTCCAGCGGAAAGGGTGGGGTAGGCAAGAGCACCGTTGCGGCCAACCTCGCCATCGGTCTTGCCCGCCTCGGCCATCGTGTGGGCCTCTTGGATTGCGACATCTTCGGCCCCTCGATGCCCAAGATGTTCAACGTCGAAGATGCACGCCCCTATAGCGAGGAGATTGACGGCAAGGCAATGATAGTGCCTATTGAAAAGTACGGCGTGAAGATGCTGTCGATAGGATTCTTCGTAGACCCCGACACACCCACACTCTGGCGCGGAGGCATGGCCTCGAATGCCCTGAAACAACTCATCGGCGAAGCCGCATGGGGCGACCTCGACTATTTCATCCTCGACACGCCTCCAGGTACGTCGGACATCCACCTTACCCTCGTACAGACGCTGCCCATCACAGGTGCCATCATCGTTTCCACACCGCAACAGGTGGCGTTGGCCGATGCACGCAAAGGCCTGAACATGTACACCAACGAGAAGGTCAACGTGCCCATCCTCGGTCTCGTGGAGAACATGAGCTGGTTCACGCCAGCCGAGTTGCCCGAGAACCGCTACTATATCTTCGGCCGCGAAGGAGTGAAGCAGCTGGCCGAGGAAACCGGCTACCCCCTGCTGGCCCAGATACCGTTGGTGCAGAGCGTATGCGAAAGCGGTGATACCGGCACCCCCGCCGTCCTCGACCCCTCGTCGCCTACGGGCAACGCTTTCCTTCAGTTGGCTGCACGTGTGGTCACGCAGACAGATAAGCGCAATGCCGAGTTGGCAAAAACGAAGATTGTCGAGACACATTAATATAAATAATGCTAAAAAGTAGAAGTTCAAGGTAAAAACTTTCATCTTTCACTTTTCACCTTTCAACTTTTCATTATCTTTGCACCGCAAAAATAGTAAACTCATATATTCATTCACAAAAACAATCCCGAACTATGAAGATTGAAAAGATTGTTGCCCGTGAGATCCTTGACTCTCGTGGCAATCCGACTGTAGAAGTCGATGTGATTCTCGAAAATGGTGTAATGGGTCGTGCTGCTGTTCCCTCTGGTGCCAGCACCGGTGAGAACGAGGCTCTCGAGCTCCGCGATGGCGACAAGAACCGCTACCTCGGCAAGGGTACCCTCAAGGCCGTGAAGAACGTCAACGAGATCATCGCTCCCGCCCTCAAGGGTGACTGCGTCCTCAACCAGCGCGCTCTCGACTACAAGATGATCGCTCTCGATGGCACGCCCACCAAGAGCAAGCTCGGCGCAAACGCTATCCTCGGCGTCAGCCTCGCTGCTGCCAAGGCTGCTGCTAACGCCCTCGGTCTGCCTCTCTATCGCTACATCGGTGGCTGCAACACCTACACTCTCCCCGTTCCTATGATGAACATCATCAACGGCGGTGCTCACTCCGACGCTCCCATCGCTTTCCAGGAGTTCATGATCCGTCCCGTATCTGCTCCCAACATCAAGGAGAGCATCCGCATGGGTGCTGAGGTCTTCCACAACCTCGCTAAGCTGCTGAAGGCCCGTGGCCTCTCCACAGCTGTAGGTGACGAGGGTGGCTTCGCTCCCGCTCTCGATGGCATCGAGGATGCTCTCACCATCATCTGCGACGCTATCAAGGCTGCTGGCTACGAACCGGGTAAGGACATCAAGATTGCTATGGACTGCGCAGCTTCTGAGTTCGCTGTTCAGGACGAGAACGGCAACTGGTTCTACGACTACAAGCAGCTCAAGAACGGCAAGCAGAAGGATCCCAACGGCAAGAAACTCAGCGCTGAGGAGCAGATTGCTTTCCTCGAGCACCTCATCGACACTTATCCCATCGACAGCATCGAGGATGGCCTCGACGAGAACGACTGGGAGAACTGGGTGAAGCTGACCCAGAAGATTGGTCACAAGTGCCAGCTCGTCGGCGACGACCTCTTCGTCACCAACACCAAGTTCCTCGAGAAGGGCATCAAGATGGGCGCTGCCAACAGCATCCTCATCAAGGTTAACCAGATCGGTTCTCTGACCGAGACCCTGGAGGCTATTGAGATGGCTCATCGTCATGGCTACACCACCGTCACCTCTCACCGTTCCGGCGAGACTGAGGATGCCACCATCGCCGACATCGCCGTGGCTACCAACAGCGGTCAGATCAAGACCGGTTCCATGAGCCGCACCGACCGCATGGCCAAGTACAACCAGCTGATCCGCATCGAGGAAGAGCTGGGCGATACCGCACGCTATGCCTACGAGAAGCTGAAGTAAGCCACACACGTCGGATTGACATAACGACACATGATGCTGAAGGGCAGGGACGAGCCATCGTCCCGCCCTTCAACTTTTATCGGGTGGTGCCCATTGCGGCCCTTTCAGTGTGCCTGCTAGGCATGCTTCCCACTAAATTAGCCGTTGGCCGTCAGATTTTCTCGTGTTTTGTCATGCCGTTTCAAACAAATTCGTATCTTTGTGGCCAGAACTGCTAACAAATCAAAACATAAGACCCAATAACATGATTAAAACTTCTACTACACACATCTTCGCCATGCTCGTTTCAGCCCTTCTGTGCGCATTCACCACCGCCACGGCACAGAGCGAGGTGGGCGTGGGCACACAAGTAACTTCCGAGAGCGCCCTGGTCAGCGGCGGCGAGTACATCCTGCAGTCGCAGGCATCCGGCAAGCCGTATATCGTGGACAGCGGTACCTACTATTACATACCCAATGCCGGCAATAAAGCCACCACGGCCTGCGTCTATGTGCTGACGCGGCAGACCGACGGCACGTGGCTTATCCAGGGCAAGGAGTCGGGCCTGTTCTGGAGCGTTCCCACCCACGAAGCGGACATAACCCCTGTGTCGCATGCCGATGCGGGATTGTGGAAACTCAACTTCCAGGGCGGCATTGCCTACCCCACGGCGCTGGATGCCGGGGGCGTGGAGCGCGGCCTGGACCGCTGGGGCCAGCACCTGTGGGGCTACACCACGGGCACTGGCATTACAAAGCAGGTGAAGATTTATGAAGTGGGCGAAGCACCCCTGTCCGACACCCCGCTGGCCGAGCTGTCGGGCAAGGTGGTGAGCGTGGCCGAGGATCCGGCCGCCGACCTCGTCACGGGTCAGTGGTATGTGATGTACGACCGCGGCTACACGGGCACCAACCCTCACGGCTATCTGTATGAGAACGTCAGCACGCACCCCCTCTACAACACCGCCCAGCAGCCCTCGGGCCTGGCCACAGCTGCCGCCCGCTACCTGGTGCGGCTGAGCGATGCTGCCGATGGCCGCTACTACATCCAGACGGGTGTCGGCAACTACTTCAGCTACTTTACACGCTCAACCGTTGTTCCCGTCACGGCAAAGGCTCAGGAGGAAATCACGGTGGCCAAGATAGCCGGCACCGACGGCCACTTCTACCTGCAAAGCTCCAGCACGGGCATTATTCTGGATGCCAATGACCTGAGCCAGGGCGATGCCACCGTGGTGGGGTGGGGGCAGTCGGCTCCCGCAGCCATTGGCGACAACGACGACTGGGCCTTCTATCCCGTCACACTGGAAGATGTGGGTGCCGAGGTGGCACTGTTTGCCGAGAACATACAGGTGACGCGCGGCTACCAGACCGGCGGCCGCGGCAACGACAACGCCCTGCTGCTGCGCATAGACCTCACCCCCTCGCAGGCTATCAGCTCTGCCACCTTCAACTTCACGCTGAACGCCGCTGCACAGGGCGGCATCAGCAGCCTGTATCTGTATGAGACCACGGCCACCGAGTTCCTGGCCAATATCCCCTCCGAGCCCTTGGCCACCACCACGGGCATAGGTGCCAAGGCTTCGCTCAACATTGCCGACATCAGCTCCAAGACCCACCACTACTGGCTTTGTGCCACCATCAGCGCCGATGCCGAACTGGGTTCGGTGCTCGAGGCCGCGCTCAGCAGCATCGACTACACTACCACCGAGACCGTCAGCCTCGACTGCAGCGCCGTGGGCAACCCGTCGCGCCAGGGCATGAAGGTGTTCGACCGCCAGGCGTTCGTGTTCGTGCCCACCACAGACAACTGCCGCTTCTATCGCATCCCCGCCATGATCCTGGATGCCGACGGCAACCTCGTGGTGGCTGCCGACAAGCGCTACAACAGCAACGCTGACTTGGGCTATCACAAGATCGACGTGGTGTCGCTGCGCAGCGAGGACGGCGGGCGCACCTGGCAGGACAAGGCCACTGTGGCTGTGGGCGACGGCAGCACAGCCGCCTACTACGGCTATGGCGACGCAGCGCTGGCACGGGCTGCCAACGGCGACCTGGTCTGCCTGATGGCTGCCGGCAACAAGCAGTGGGGCAGCAACGCCACCGATGGCATGCGCTATGCAGGCTTTGCCAAGAGCACCGACAACGGCAAGAGCTGGAAGCTGACGCGCAACCTGTTCACGTCGGCCAACTTCTACGACGAGAACAGCACCAACGGCGCGCTCAGCATGTCCAACATCTTCACCACATCGGGCAAGGGCCTCACCACCACCGACGGCATCGTGATGTTCACCACCAACTGTCGTGCCATGAACACCTCGTCGCCCAACCTTATTTATGTCATCTACTCCACCGACAACGGCGAGCACTGGCGCATGAGCAACGCACTGGCCTACAGCGGCGGCGACGAGTCGAAGTTGGAACAGCTCAACGACGGCCGTCTGCTCCTCTCCGTGCGCCAGAGCGGCAACCGCGGCTGGAACACAGCCACCTACACCAAGAATGCCGACGGCACGGTCACCTTCAAGTGGGGCACGCAGAAACGCACCGGCGACATCTGGGGCAATGCCTGCAATGCCGACCTGGTGTACTATGGCCGCAGCACCAACGGCGAACCTGACCTGCTGCTGCACTCCTATATCAACACCAGCGGACGGCAGAGCCTGCAACTGTCCATGAGCATCGACCAAGGCAACTCGTGGAAGGACGTGATGAACATCCAGCCCAACGGCTCGTGCTACTCCACGATGGTCCAGCTGCCCGACGGCGACGTGGCCATCTTCTTCGAGGACGAGTCCTACAGCGCAGGCAACGGCTACGCCCTGAACTTCCTCACCATCACCCGCCAGCAGATTCTGGACATGTTCACCAAGCTCGGTGGCACCATCCCCGTGGGCATCGA
>ODAI013157063.1_pt1 | contig 12482 bp, 9 predicted proteins | sample 1539321 | NCBI WGS metagenome assembly ODAI01 (sample SAMN02144231, study PRJEB22623) | gut metagenome | biome: sheep rumen | host: Ovis aries | place: New Zealand
ACATCATTTGAAATCAGCTATCCAGCTTACCTTGAAGCCTTGAAAAATATAGAAAAAGCTGAAATAAATAATGTAGTTCTCTATCCTTTTGATATTAATGAAATTTCGCTAGAAAAGTTTTTTTCTCAGAAATTTGATGCAGCATTTATTGATGCTCAGAAGAGTCAATATTGAGATTACCTGCAGAAAATTCGATCACATCTTGCACCAGAAAATACGCTTTTACTTGACGATGTCATCAAATATCAAAACAAACTAACTCAATTATATCAATTCCTCGAAAAAATGCAAATAAATTATAAGATTTTTGATACTGAGCCAGGAGATGGTGTAATGTTGATAGAATAAACTTGATTATTTTTATTGTTAAAGCTGAATTTAATGGAAATTATAGATAAGGACAATAGAGAAAAAATCTGATTGGAAGAAACGGCTACCAAAGCTACCAATAAAGATTTATTTGAAACTATTGAAAAATGAAAATGAGATGAATTAAGGCTGTTATTGGAATGATATTTTTCTATGATGGAACATTTAGAAGAAATTAACTATTTGGTTAAAAATGTTAATCACTACAATGAAATTTTATCGAAATTGATAGATTTTTCTCATACTCCATTTATGGAAGAAAAAGTTTGGAGAGTTTCCGATAATGGACAAGAATACTGTTGAGCTTATTTAAGAAATTTATTAACTCCATTGAAGAATATGATTGCCATAGTAAATAATTTTTCAAATGGAAAAATAAAAGAAGATACTTTTAGATTATTTGTTAATAAGTCTGGACTGAATTTTGAAGAAAATAAAAAATTGTTTTTGGAATTTTGTGATTTCTTAGGAAAAGAGAATAAATAAATTCATGAGCTATCTTGTTTGATATTGATAATATAGTCGTGTTGATAGAATAAATAACAAAAATTATTGATATTTTGAATAAAATATATATACTAATCATTGTGTTTTTTGATTTCTCTTAACATTCTTTTTTTGGGGGACTCATGTTGCGATAACACGGGTCCCTTTGATTATTTCAACTATATAAAATACACAATATATACACAAAATAAAATAATAAACTAAAAATCTTGTAATCATGGAAAAACTAAGTGTAGAAGAATCAAGAAAGTTGGTATGGCTTACTTGGTTTGGAGTTTTCATCCCATGGGGAATTTCCACATTAGCGATTGATGCGAATAAGTGGGTTGTACTTACACTTGCTTTGATGCTACCAATTATGTCATGGATAATTATTAGTTTTTTTAAAAAATCTAAGAATATCCCAAAAATGACATATTCAGTAGTGCCTTCTCTTTTCAAGCCTAGTGCTTTTTTCTCTTTAATTATTGCATTGGTCCTAATATGCAAAGCTTCAGGAGAAATAAGCTCATCAGCAATAGAGATGGGAATATTGAGTATCCTATATTGGATTCTCTCAATACCAGAATCACGTTACTAAACCTTCAAATTCTGTCAGCTATGTATAATAGTGTGGCAGATTTTTTATAAGTATAATCCTTCATATGTAGCACTAATCAATGTTTTCAAATAGTCTGAATTATCTACATTGTCTACATACATCATAGGTTTGGCTCAAGGATATGGAATTTGCATTTCAAGGTTTTTTATTAGATTTTTTGCTTTTTCTGTCGGTTTAAGTAATAAGCGATTATCGTAAATTCAGCCAATAATTTTTCAGTGAAAATACAAAATATATTCTCACATCATTTTGCGAGAAGAAATTTCAGGTAAATCTGATAGTTGGTCTAAAATAAACTGTAAATAATCTGGTGAACTAGCCATAAATTAGGATTTTAAACTAAACTTCAGCACTTCTTTTTACTCTATTCATGATTCAGTATCCGATTCATTCTTCTGGTAGTCTTTCTACGAAAAGTAGATTAATTCACGATTTTTCGGCTGTGTGATAGTGGTCAAATAATGAATGAGCACAGCTTGCTAAATTTGATTTAGTTCATCGTGGGATTATTGTGATTCCATTTTTCTCAAAGTTTTTAATCAATTTTTTATTGTTATCTATTAATTCTTGAGTGAGTAGAATTCAGATTTTTACTTGTTCTCCCTTTTTAAAGGGAGATACGGCGTAGCTGAGAGGGATTTTAACCCCTTTGTCGTAAATTCACCCTGCTAAGCGGGGCAAGTTTCCCCTTAAAAGGGGCAAACATACTTTTTCAATTTCATTCAAATCATCAAAAATTCTGACATGACCAGCAATGCTATAATGTTTATATCTCATTCATGGAGAAAGTTCAGGATTTTTGGTTGTATATTCTACTTTAATTTCATGATTGAAACAATCTTCTAAATCTTCTTTGGTAAGGAATCAAGGGCGAAGAATCTGAATTTTTAATTTTCATTTTTTGTCTTCATCAGGTACTACACGCATTACACTTGATTCAATTCCAGCAAAAGATTCTCAGTCATCGATTATCAATGGTACATTATCATGTAGATTATCATAAACCATTTGTGCATTAGTTGGACTAGGTTTTCAGCTAATGTTTGCACTAGGAGCAGCAACTGGCAATTCAGCCACCTGTAAAAATTTCTGTGCAACTGAATTTGATGGTAAACGAATTCATACATAATCTAGTGGACATGAACGATTTGAAATAGTTCATTCTTTCTTTTTGAGTAGGAGAGTCAGAGGCCCAGGCATTAATTTATCGATAATAGTTTGTTGGATTTCATTCTCTACGGTAGCATAATCTTTAATCTGCTCTTTATATCATAAATGCGTAATTAGAGGATTATCCTGTGGTCTTCATTTTAATTCAAATATGGAAAGCACAGCTTTGTCATTACGTGCATCAGCACCTAATCCATAAATTGTTTCAGTTGGGAAAACGACTAATTTTCCATCTTCAAGTAATTTCTTAGCTTGTTGATAAACTTTCTCTGATGGTAATTTGATATTTGAATATTGTTCAGATTCTTTTTCATTTCTTGAGCTTTGAGAAAAGTCTCTAAATGTTAATGATCTATTAGCCAAATATAGTGGAACAGCCATAATTATAATCTGCATAAATTTGGCAATGGCATTTGGAATTCAAATTACCTCTATGAAAAAATATACCATACTTGTGGACAGTGCTGTTCATATTAATGAAATCGTAAAATATGATACTCATCTCATTTTCACATGGTCATTCATATTGAAATTTTTCTTAAGGTTTAGTGAAAATGATGTAACCATTCAGCATATATCACTAATTATATTTGATGGAACAATATGTAATCATAAAGAAGTTAAAACTATAAAAACTATAGCATCCACGATTGCTCATACTGTCGATAACACCAAATACATAAATGCATGTCGGGCTTCCTTCCTTGTCTTTTTACGAAAATCTTCATCATTCAAAACTTCTAGGATCCAACCTAGAAGTTCTTTTATCATTTGAATATATTTTCCTATATTTTTTCCCAAAAGATGCCACATATTCACATAGATTAACCTAAAATTAATTTATAAGTTTTCTTTCATTTCCTAAGTAATCCCACTCCATTAACCAAATCATCAGATTTTACAGTTTTTTGGATATCTTCTACTTTCTCTTCATTAAAATATATTGAACCAGCCTGAATCATTTTTTTAGTTTCTCCATTAGATGATGCTAAACCTGATTCAACGATTAAATCCATAAGTCTAACTTCATTTCAATTCATTTTTACACTTCCAGTTTCACGAGCAAGTGCAGCTTTTTCGTCATCAGACATTTTTGAAATGATTTCTAATTTATCTCAGTCTCAGAATAGCACATCAATAATTTTCTGAACTTTTTCATATTCAGCTTGTCCATGTAGATCAGTTATAAATTCTTTTGCTAAAGTTTTTTGAGCTAATCTATTTTCTGGAGCTTCATTATGCTTTTTCATAATGTCTATAATCTCGTCAGGAGTTAGGAATGTGAATACTTTCAAATATTCTTCGACTTTATTATCGTCACTATTAACGAGGTATTGATAAATTGCATAAGCGCTTGTCTTACTTTTATCTAACCACAAAGCATTTCCTTCACTTTTTCAGAATTTATTTCCAGCATTATCCAAAATTAAAGGCATGGTAAATGCATAAGCATTTTTACCTAATTTTTTATTGATAAGTTCAATTCATGTGGTAATATTTCACCATTGATCAGATCATTCTACTTGCATGACACAATTCCTTGTTTCATATAGATGTAAGAAATCATATCACTGCAATAAAGTATATGTAAATTCAGCGAATGTAATTCCTGACTCTAGTCTTCTACTGATGATATCTTTATTAAGCATATAACTTACATTGATATATTTCCCGATTTCACGCAAAAAGTCCAAAATAGTCATATCTTTCGTCCAATCGTAATTGTTTACTACCTCTACATTTCCATCAAATATGTCTGTTACTTGTTTTTTTATTCATTCAAAGTTTTTTTGAACTGTTTCATATGCTATAATTTCTCTCTCAGCTGTAGGTCTTGGATCTCAAATCAATCCTGTAGCTCATCCTACCAATAAAATTGGGTGATGACCAGCTTTTGCAAGACGTTTTACAGTGATTAAACTACTATAATGTCCAATATGCAAACTTTCTGCCGTAGGATCAGTACCCCAATACAAAGTAGCATTACAACTATTGATAACTTTTTCTAAATCGTCTCATGCAGTATCTTTGATAAGACCACGTCGCTGCAATTCTTCAAACAAATTCATATTTTTTAATGAACAGATAAAAAACTGACCATTTTGTCACGGTCAAAATTATAGTATTTTGGGGAGAATATGCAAGGTGAATGAAAATTTCCTTCTTGAAAAAAAAATTTTGAAAATTATACTATAAATAGTCATTTACATTAATTATGTGAAGTGAAATTTTTATTTAGATATGAAAAAATATGTCAAAAAAAGTAGCCCTAATTATTTTAGATTGATTTGGTTTGACAGATGTAGACCCTGATAGAAATGCAATCGTTCAAGCTAAAACTCCAACATTTGATTACTTATTTTCCAAAACTTATGCAAAAATAGCAACATCATGAAGAGCAGCATGATTGCCTGATGGACAAATGTGAAATTCAGAGGTCTGACATGCAACACTTTGAACAGGTAGAATTATCAAGCAGTCCTTAGTAGAAATTTCAGATTTATTTGATGAATGAAAATTCGCAGATTTAGAAGCATTCAAAAAATGAATAGAGCATGTTCGTGAGAATAGTTCAAAACTTCATTTACTTGGATTGTTCGGACCTGGAGGTGTACATTCAGTGGATACTCATATGACTAATATGATAAAAATTATTCCAAGTGATATTCAGACTTATATCCATTTTTTCTTAGATGGTCGTGATGTGCCTCCTCAGTCAGCAGCATGATATATGAAAGATTTTGAAGAATTTTTGAAAAATTATCCAAATGTAAAAATTTCTACATTATGAGGTAGGTACTGGGGAATGGATAGGGACAATAACTGGGACCGTGTGCAGAAATCTTATGATGAAATAGTTTTTCAGCAGACACAGACTTCAGATACTCCTACTGAGTATATCCAGAAACGTTATGAAGCCTGAGAGACTGATGAATTTCTTACTCCTGTTAGCTTTTTATGAGCTGAATGAATTGAAGATGGAGATTCAGTATTTTATCTAAATTTCCGTGCAGATAGAGCTAGACAAATGACTCAAGCTTTGATGGTTTCTCAAAATCCAAAAAAATCTGAATTATACGAAAAATGGAATAACTGATTTATCACGAAAAGCATGCCAAATCTTTATTTTGTGGCTATGACAAAATATTACAAAGAGTATGATGGACCAACTTTCTTAGTTCCAAAAGATATCAAAAATACATTTTCAGAAGTGCTTTCAAATCATGATTTACGTCAATTCCATTTAGCAGAAACCGAAAAATTTGCTCATGTTACAAAATTCTTCAATGCAGAGAAAGAAATAGTTTATGATGGTCAAAAAAATACACTTATTCCATCTCATAAAGTGGCTACTTATGACTTAGACCCTGCAATGTCTGCTCCTGAAATTTTGAAAACTTTATTAGAAGAGAGTTCAAATTTCGATGCTTTTATAGTGAATTTTGCAAATTGAGATATGGTATGACATACTTGAGTTTTGCCTGCTGCTATCAAAGCAGTTGAAACATTAGATTGAATTGTGGCTAGATTACTTCAATGGAGTAAAGATGAAAATGTGGATATTTTGATTACAGCTGATCATGGAAATTGTGAGGAAATGTGACCTGAAAATGCTCCAAAGACTTCTCATACTACAAATCTAGTTCCTCTGTGGTATATTCATGATTGAGAGCCTCAAGATAATATAGAAAAAGAGTGATGATTATCAGATTTAGCTCCGACTATGTTAACTTTATTTGGAATTGATATTCCAGAAGAAATGACAGGACATAGTTTGATAAAGTAGATGTTATTATTTTAAAATAAAAAATCCCATTCGAAAGCTGTTCCCCTTTGTGAAAGGGGACTCGCCCCGCTTAGCGGGGTAAACCGAAGCCGAGGGGATTTTTTATAAATAAGATTTAAAAATCTTCAAAATTTCTCCTTTTGTTATGTTCTATTTTTAAAGGGAGACTTACCTCGCACCGTTTAACGGCGTAAACTAGCAGGGTAAACAGAAGGTTGAGGGATTTTTGTTATACAACAAAACATGTGTCTTAATAACCCTTCTGTCCTTCAGGCATCTTTCCTTGAAAGGGACAAACAAAATTTATGATTACTTTAAAAATTCACTTTTTTTCTTCATCCAAAATTCTGATTGTCTAGTCAAAAATTCTTCATCTTGCTTATTTTTCAAGAAATGTTTTACTGATTCTTCAAGGAAAATTGTATTCTGACTTCATTTAAAGACTAGAATAACAGGATTTTTATCTTTCCTTTCTTTTAATTTATTCTCGACTATTTTATTTAATTGTTTCAGAGTTTTACAAACTGTTAAATTTTTTGTAGCTCAGATTTTTTCTAGTTCATCTGCTAAATAATCGTTCATAGATTTTCATAAAAGGAAAAGCTGATCCCCAGACTGAGAAACATATCCAGCTAGTTTACGATGCTCCGATTCAGTTAAATCTCCCAATTCTCTCATATCTCAAAGTATAAGCCGTAAATCACTTTTAGGAAAGCAGTTTTTGATAATGGTTCGAACAGTATCGATAGTCTTTCTTACACTTAATGGTGAAGCATTATATGTAGAATCAATGATTAATGAGTTGTATTTTCAGTCAAAGACAGATAATCTACCAGGTTGGAGTTTGTACGTTAATTCAAGTTTATCTTTATTTTTTAAATGTAAATCTTCTTTTCGCCAATATGCTAAAGTTTCAGCAATTCAAACAGCTACACCAATATATCCATAGTTCATTTTTCCAAATAGGTTTGTCTCAATTTTGTATTCTTGCTGTTTAATATGTAAATCAAAATGTGACGTTAAATCAGCATTTTCTTTTCATTTTTTGATTGAAAAATTATCGAAAAATATGTCGGCTTTTAATCCATAGTTATCAAATGTTTTATACATCAGTTTGTCTACCTTAATTCTCGGAGCAAGCTGCTGAGCATATTCATCATTCGCATTCAAGAAAACCAAAGATTTTGTATTTAAAGCCATCTTGATTTCTTCGCTGGCAATTTTTTGGGGATTTCAGAATTGTTCACTATGAACTGCATCAATAGCTGTAAAAACTCAGATATCAGGATGTGCTACTTTCAATATAAAATCCATTTCTCATGGATTGTCTATTCCATATTCTAGCACGATTGCATCATAACGTTTCCTCCCAAATAATGAAATGAATAACGCTTTACAGCAAACTTTCATCATATTTCGCATAGAAGGAGACCACGAAGTTATTTCAAAAACACTCAATGAAAGTCAGAATTCTCCATTAAAATTTTTAGGCGATGTAGATATTTTCTTACTTGGGAAAAATTTTTGTAAAGTCTGAAAAATTATCATACGACAGGATGTTTTTCAAACACTTCAGTTTATTCAGATTACAGTTGGTTTATGACGTTTAATATAGTGATGAGCACATTTTACCAAAAAACTATAACACATGCGAAGTAACTTTTTTTTCATTACAATACCAATCAATTCATAAAAATTATTTATCTTCTTTTGAAATTTTTCTTTTTCTGAATGCAGAACTTTTTTCTATTTTCTTAACTTTTTTCTCCAATTCATCAGCTTGAGGAATATGAAAAGCTAAAGATACAATTACAGCCATCGGAACCGCTAATAAAACTCAGAAAAATCACATAATTGTCCCGCAAAGTAGCATACATAGAAAAACAATTAATGGACTAACTCATAGAGTTTTTCACATCAATATAGGAACAAGTAATTTTTCTTCAGACTGTTGTATTAGTAAATATACGATACCAACAGCTAAAAATCACCATCATCCAGAATATATAAGAGCAGAGATAGCTGCAGGTAGTCATCATAAAAATGGCCCAAGATACGGAATTATTTCAAATAATCATGCTAATATCGCGAGAGTTCATTTCTGAGGTACGCTAATGCCAAAAAGTTCAAGAGCTCGCAATCATAAATATGACATTATTCATATAAAAAAACAAAGAAAAAGCTGACTTTTTAACCATGTTGTAATTCCAGAATACGCAGCATCAATCCTTGGTAAAACATTTGTATAATGACGAAATATATATTTTAATCCATATTTAATGTCATAGTGCGCCACAGAAAAGAATATGCATAAAGTAAGCACTATGGCAAAATCCACTATAATAGAGAAAATATTTCCAAAGAAAATCAGTGCTTGTCATGCAATTCATTTTACATAACCACTAGATGTAGACATTATACTTCATATATTTTCGGTAATTACTGTCAATACACTATCAGAATCAGAATTTTGTATCCATTGAATTAATTCATCTTTTAGGAAAGATGGAATCCAATTAGCTCATTCTATATATCAAGGGACTCAAAGTTGAGCAAGAGCAGACTGCAAACTTAACAATCAATTCATTAATGACTGTAATAATTCTGTTCATCGATTAAAGAAGAATGGAATCAGAATAATAAATCCAGCTAATACAAATATTGTTGCTATCAGATAAGTTATTAATATTCAGATTCATCTACTTCTTGTCAGTCTTTGCCAAAAAATTATACATCACTCAAGAGCCAATGAAATAATGAAAGCAGCAATTACCATATAGATATACGATAAAGAAATATACATCATATATCAAAGTACAACAGTAGCCAATCCAATTAACCAAAATTTCAATATAAGTCTGGTAGTCTTTGTCGATTCTGTATTTATTTCTTCGGGATCTTTTGTTAAAAGAAGATCCGTAGGCTTATCTAGTTGAGGTCTCGGAAAACGTTTTCTATATTCTTCTTTTAAATCTGTAGTTCGTCACTGAAAATTTTGTGCTAAATCTTGTTTTTTTTGTTCCCGTTTTTCTTTTAGTTCTTTTCGCATAGAAATGATAGAAATGATGTAAAAGCAGATTCAAATTCTTTTTCAAAATAGTTATTCCATTCAGATTTATTATGTTCTTCCATGTATTTCACCAATTGTGGTAATTTATTTTTATCTAAATTCACAAATATTTTGTAAAACTGTCAGTTTATCTGTTTCGATATGCTGTCGTTATCTCTAATATAATTCATGATAACTCTTCTAATCTGATTTCTTGTAGTCGCATTTTTACTCAATTTTACACCAATATGGCAAGAAATTTGATTAAATTGTCTATTCGGATACTGTTTTATCCATCGAAATCCAAAAAATCATTTTACTGAGTATTGCCTTTTTTTGGTCAAATAACGTACATCCTTTGTTCTCAGACGATATTTATGCTTAATCAAAATACATCAAAAACATATAAATTTCTTTTACCAACAATTCAAGATTATGAAAATTTACATTCTTTGCAAGATTTTATTTGATAAAAAAAGATCTAATTCATTATGAATCAGATCTTCCTTGTATTATAAATACTACTTTATTCAGCAGAGTCTACAATTTCAGCATTTTCTTCTGCATTTTCAACTACTTCTTCATTATTTTCAGTAGTTCCCTCAGCTACCACATCATTATTTTCTTCCGCACTTTCTACAGTTTCTTCTGAATCTAATTCATTTTCAACACCTTCCAATTCTGCATAATCATCATCTCACATAGCTCATCCAAGATAACCACCCAATAATTCACTTAAATCTTGAGCATTTTCTGGAGCTGTAACTGTGAAATCGGAGATTGCTTTATAATTCCAAGAACCCTTGAAAGGAATGATAGTATCAGTATCTCATTCATTTTGAGCTTTTACAGTTAATTTAGCATCAAACTTTAATTTAATTTCAGATTTGGATAACTTTGGAGAAATTGTTCAATCTAATGACATAGCATCAGCAATCGTCATAGAAACATCATATTTTGAAGATTTTTTGTTTGCTACAATCTTAACCAAATCTTCTTCTCATTCAGTTATATTAATTTCATAATCTTTCCCAGCAAATCAATTCATGCTCATCACTACATCATTATCCATCATATCCATAGATTCAATAACTGTTGTTACTTTATCCTTTCAAGTAATAACAAGATATCACTCAAAATTCTGAATATTTATTTCAGGAAATTCAACATCTTCACCACTTCCTAAATCTAATCCACTACTCATTGAATCATAATATTCTTTTATCAAAGCATTCAATTTTGCGTTATCTATAGAGAATTTCCAAGCATTATATCCATTGAATTGCTTAAATTTTCAGTTGTAAACTGTAGATCATTCGTTGTTTATGATTTCTTTTGCTTTAGCATTTAAAGCATTACTATCTTTGAAATAAGAAAGAGTACTAGGTACATCACTTAATCCTGTCATAGGAATGGATAGCCACTGACCTTTAAATCATCAAAGCATCATATCAACCATGGCTAAGTTTTCACTTCACGTCAAATCTAAACTTCAAAGATTCATATAAATAACATCATCTACTAATCTTAAATCCAAAGCTCAATTAACTTTTGTAGTCTCTCACTGTGAAGTGATGTTTGCAGTAAATTTAATAGAAGATTCAGATTTATTATTTTCAATATTCTGTTTGCTACTTGTAGAAATGTCAGCATCTACTACATTTCAATCAGCATTATAATTACCTTCAATGTCAAAAGATTGCTCAAAATTCTCATTTCCGGCTAAAATCTCTTGCAACTCAGAATGATTGGCAGCATCTAAAGCTTCTTCAAATGTCATGTTGAAATTTTTGGATCCACAAGCAGTTAGACAAACCGTTGTCGTTAATAATCCCAATAAGAAAACAGATTTTTTCATTTGTGTATAAAAAAAGTAAAAAGATTTTTTTCTCAAAAAAGAATTGTATGTTAAAGTATTATAAAATCAAGAAAAATTTGGATTTTTTAAATCTCTTGCAATTTTTTTTGGTTATCTTATAATTATACAAGTTATGTTTTATGTTTTTATCGTAGTGGATAATGGCTATAGATATCAAAAAAACTGATAATTGAATATTGATAGAAAATAAATTTTTGTTCAATCCTACGGAAGTAGAGCAGTGAATAATCAATTTAATGCCAAAAATCTGAGAAGAAATGGCTTATGATAGATGAAATTTGTTATCAATTGATTTTCCAGGAGAATATGATATATGATGAGCTTTCATAAAAGTTTTTGTATGAAATGGAGATAAACTCAATTTCTTGGTAACTTACGAATGAGTTTCATTTGGAGTAATTCAGTCGCCTGAGGTATTAGAATTAGATGAAGTATGTGATATGAGTACTTGGATTTTTCCAGATGAATCAGTTTCCAAAAAGTTAGATCAACTAGAAATGGAATGAAATAGAATTAACTTAAATCAACTAGATGAAATGAATTTCGCTGAAGCTACAGAAGGTTCTGAGCAAGAAGTAGAGGTAAAGATAGAATAGATAAAAAATAATTACTCACAAAATAAAACCCCACTCATGTGGGGCTATTTTTTTAATATTCAATTTTATCATTTTTTTCTTTCCATTCTTTGAATACTTTTAGAGCATCTTCACTTTCAAGGCGGTGGATTGGTAGACTTCTTTCTTCCATTTTTTTCTCCAATTCCTGATAAATGAAATCATCATCAAATCAGATTCATGCAGCATCTTTTCTATCATTTGCATAATAGACAGCCTTTGGTCTAGCTCGGTAAATCGCTCACATACACATTGGACATGGCTCACAGCTTGTATAGATTATACAGTCATCAAGTTGAAAACTTCACAAATTTTTACAAGCATCTCTGATAGCCACTACTTCGGCATGAGCAGTAGGATCGTTTTCAGAGGTAACATGATTGGCTCATTGTCATACGATTTTTCAGTCTTTTACGACAACAGCTCAGAATGGTCCACCTTTTCCAGCTCTCATATTTTCTAGTGAAAGTTCTACAGCTTTTTGCATAAAATCTTCATGATTCATA
>ODAI010005545.1_pt1 | contig 12479 bp, 12 predicted proteins | sample 1539321 | NCBI WGS metagenome assembly ODAI01 (sample SAMN02144231, study PRJEB22623) | gut metagenome | biome: sheep rumen | host: Ovis aries | place: New Zealand
AGTGGACCACCTGTACATTCAACACCGTCTGTTTCACCATATTCTGGGTGACCTGGACACTTAGAACCAACCTGACGGAAGTTTTTAATATCATCCATGCTTACTTTGTATCCAGCCAGATGGAGAATACTATAAAGAAGCATTGAACCGTGTCCTGCAGAAAGAACAAAACGATCGCGGTCTGCCCATTTAGAATTTGCAGGATTGTGCTTCATAATTTCGCCATACAAAACTGCGGCAGCTTCTGCAGCACCAAGTGGAAGTCCAGGGTGACCTGAATTTGCTTTCTGAATTGCGTCCATTGACAAGCTGCGGATTGAAAGTGCAACTGCCTCAACACCTTTTTTGTCCATAATCATACCTCATATTATATTTATAAAAATCTATTTTTTTACAAAAGAAACTAGGCTTCCAACTCATGTATTAAGTTAAAAAGAACTGCTTCGTCTGATTTTAATTCAAGTGCCTTTCTAAATTTAGGACTCCTGAAAAATGCAGCAAGAGAAGAAAGCACCTTAAGATGTATCTGTGAATTATGAGTAAGCAGAATAAACATCGTATTTACAGGGCGTTCATCCGGAGCCTTCATATCAATATGTTTCTTAAGATATACAACACAAATTCTCTGGTCGTTTTCTTCTTTTACAATTGGTGAACGTGCATGTGGAAGTGCAATTCCATTTCCAACAGCAGTACTTAAAACTTTTTCACGCGCACATAAAGCATTATAAACTTGATCAGAAGTCATTCCATCGGGTAAATCTATCATTTTAGAAACCTTATCGTATATTTCTTCTGGTGTATCGCCTTCGATATCCTTAAAAATACCACCGCGATGAATCAGTTTTGCAATATCAACTTTTTCAATTTCCATTTTTTTTATCTATCTCCTTTTTCTGTTTCAACAATTTTGATATTTTTGTACATATTTGATTCCAGCGAATTCTGCAGAACAGGTGCAACATCGTAAAAAGTTTCGTCCATTCCGTCTAGCGATAAATTTATATCATCTACAGGAAAATCTTCCTTAAGAAAATCATTTTCCATTTCTTCAATAATTTTAATAAGGTGGCTGAATAACTGAACCAGAATAACCAACTCTTGCTGCGGAAACTCTTCCATTTTTAAGCCGGAACATCCGATTGAACACAACAGCGAACTTACCTGCGAGAACAATTCAACAATCCTTTTTCTAACCGGAATTATTTTATGTTCAAAAAATTCATCAAAATCTTTCTTTATTATATCATGCCGCTTTTCTATGTTCAATAATAGCATTTTTCGCTCCGGCGGCGTGATTCTAAGAGTTGAAGGAAAAATCTGGCTTACAAGAGTGCCAAAATTACAGTCATTATTTTTTTTCTGAGATTCAATGATAAAGTTTTTTATGTAAGCATCTACAACCTGCGGTGTAAAAATCATCGACATATCAGAAAAAACTACATCCGTTGAAAATTCGTTGTTCCAGCTGCCAATATATGGAACAGTTTCTCCGGTTTTCCAGATACGGGATTCAACTCCATAAGGCGAAAAACTGATTTTTCTAGTATGCTTAAGGAATTCTTCTATAGAACCGCAATTACGTACACAAAGTTCTTCCTGATTTTCCAGAAAAAGATACGCAAGCTGCTGTTCAATTGAATCTGAAGGTCCATTTTTTTCTATGCTGGTTAATATGCCGTTTTCAAAAAGTGTATACCACTCTTCCCGTTCAAGTTCCTGCTCCGAAACAGCGGAATTATTGCGGTCAGCCTTTAATACAGAAAGTTCAACAACATTTTCTTCCCAATTAACAACTCTTGCCAGAATACGGTCGCCATAACGGAATTTATAATCCGGTGAAATCTCATTCAATGGCCAGGAGGTAAGTTCAACTTCTGTAGGAAGTGAGTATTGTATAGAAGAAAGCGGTATTTTTTTGTTTGCTTTATCATTTAAAATATACGGAATTACATAACCTTCACCATAAAGAGCAAAAACATCCAGTGCAAAATTCATGGAAAAAGCCGTACTTTCGCTTTCGACTTTTGCATTTTTTGTTACAACATTTATTGAATCCGGCGAAATATCTGGATTAATAAAAGGCATGCACCTGTGCCCAAGAACAATATGACCTTTCTGCACCTCTTCTTTAGAAGGTCTAAAACTGAACCATCTGCCAATAAAAACACCGGCACGAGTTACATATTCTTTATTTACAAGGGCAAAAACATAATCAGAAGAATTTAGAAGTTCCTGGCACTGATCTTTGCTGATTCTTACACCATGCGAACGGACATAATGATAGAAATCATCAACAGTAAAAATGTCCTGCTGCAAAAAGAGATATTCGTTACAAATGTAAGAAGCGTTAAAGTTCATATATTTAAAGATATAAAAAACCTTGTCAAAAGACAAGGTTTTTTGACAAGGTTTTTTATTAATATTGTTTAAACGTTGCGTACGTCAATTATCTGGCCGCCAGAAGATTCAAGAATCTGTTTTACAGTTCCAAGCTCTACGCCATCAACCTTAATTGTTACACGGCGTTTTCCTGCATCCTGTGATTCTCGGGTTACTACAGAAATAATGTTACCATTTTTTTCGGCAAAAGCAGACATAACTTTTGCAAGCATTCCAGGCTTATCATCAAAAACAACGTTTGCACGAACGCCGCTTTCTCTTGCACCAAACATCTGTACAAAAAGTTCGAACAAATCGCTTTCGGTAACAATTCCAACTACAATGTCATCTTTTACAACAGGCAGACAACCAATATTATTGTCGTCCATAATTCTTGCTGCCTGTTCAACAATCTCGTCCTCGCCTACAGTAATAACTTTTTTTGTCATAAATTTCTGGCAGGTAAGTTTATTCAAAAGCGAACTGATTTCGTACATATCAAGCGTTGTAGCTTCTGAAGGCGAAACCTTTACAATGTCGTTTTTTGTAATAATTCCAACCAGCTTTTTAGAAGAATTCAAAACCGGCAGTTTGCTGATTTTTTTTTCGGTCATAATCCGTTTTGCTTCTGTAACAGATGTTGTTTCTGTAACACAAATTGGATCTTTTGTCATAACATCTCGAATAATCATAAGAACACCTCACAAAAACAATTGCTTAGTTTGCAACGCAAACTATGGTAGCAGCTAGTAACAGCCAACATTCTAATAGACTTGCAACGGCTGCTACCCTCCAAGGTAGGCGGATTTTACAGCAGAATCATTTATTAAGTCCTGAGCAGGACCGCTTTTTGTAATTTCGCCTGTTTCTAGTATATACCCTCTATTAGCAATTGACAAAGCTTTAAATGCATTTTGTTCAACCAAAAGTATTGTCGTGCCGTCTTTGTTGATTTTCTGGATAATTTCGAAAATTTCATCAACAAAAATTGGAGCCAGTCCCATGGAAGGTTCATCCAAAAGTAAAAGTTCCGGCTGAGCCATAAGAGCCCTTCCCATTGCAAGCATCTGAAGTTCACCACCGCTCAAAGTTCCTGCATTCTGGCGCAGACGTTCTTTCATTCGTGGAAAATATTCAAAAACACGTTCCATATCATTTTGAATTTCTTTTTTATCTTTTCTAAGATAGGCACCAAGTTCAAGGTTTTCTTTAACAGTAAGATTCTGGAAAATTCGTCTTCCTTCCGGAACCTGAATAAGATGCCTTGTAACAATTTTATCTGCCGCAAGATTCGTTACATCTTCATCTTTAAAAGTAATTTTTCCGCCCTGTTTTTTAATAAGATTGGAAATTGAATGAAGGGTCGTTGTTTTCCCAGCACCGTTTGAACCAATCAAAGTAATGATTTCGCCTTTTTCTACATTAAAAGAAATATTTTTTAAGGCACGGATTGCGCCGTAATTTACAGTAAGATTTTCAACTTTTAACATTATACAGCCTCCGAACCAAGATAAGCTTTAATTACATCCGGGTTAGATTTTATTTCATCTGGTTTACCCTGAGCAATTATTCTTCCGTAATCCAAAACCATAATCCGTTCGCAAATGCCCATAACAAATTTCATGTCATGTTCAATAAGAAGAACAGTAAGATTAAATGTATTGCGAATCAATTCTACCATCTGGCGCAATTCTTCGGTTTCCTGAGGATTCATTCCGGCTGCAGGTTCATCCAAAAGAAGCACTTTAGGATTTGAAGCAAGAGCACGTGCAATTTCAAGTTTGCGCTGTTCGCCATAAGGAAGATTTTTAGCAAGTTCATTTTTTTTGTTAGAAATTTTTAGGATTTCCAAAAGTTCATCCACTTTTTTATCCATAAGTTTTTCATCACGGTGAAATTTTGGAAGTCTGAACAGAACATCAATCGGATTAACAATTCTATGATTATGAAGAGCAATCCTTACATTATCTGCAACCGTAAGATTTCCAAACAGGCGGATATTCTGGAACGTTCTTGCAATTCCAAGTTTATTCAGCTGAGCAGGAGTTTTTTTATTTATGATGTGAACTTTATTATTACGGTCATTAAACATAATCTGTCCGGAAGTAGGACAATAAACGCCGCTGAGCATATTAAAAATTGTAGTTTTTCCAGCACCGTTTGGACCAATTAAGCCAACAAGTTCGCCTTCTTTCAAGTCGCACGAAAAATTACTTACAGCCGTTAATCCGCCAAAAACAATCGAAATATCATTTGCCTTTAAAACCGATTTTTTTTCTTCAGACATTTTCTGCGCCTCCTTCTACTGATTTTTGCCTACCCATTTTGGCATCAGTTTTTACACCGGATTTTCCATTTTTACGGTTTTTAATCCAATTTACTAAACGTTCGCACACTTTTACAAAAGAAAGTTCTTTGTACCCAAGCAATCCCTGAGGACGGAACAGCATTACAATAATCAGAATTACAGGATAAATCAAAAGACGGAAATTCTGTAAGAAACGCAAAACTTCCTGCAAAGAAGTAAGAACAAACGCCGCAAGAACCGAACCTGTAACAGAACCCATTCCACCAAGAACAACGTAAATTAAATAATCAATACTCTTGTTAAATGATGCCTGATCAGGTTTTACAAATCCAATCAAAGAAACATAAAGCGCACCACCAATTCCCGCAACAAAAGAAGCAATTACAAAACCAATCATCTTGTAACGGAAAACTGGAATTCCAGAAGAATTTGCGGCAATTTCATCTTCGCGAACCGCAAGAATTGCACGACCATAAGTTGAACGTATAAAATTCTGCAGCAATATAATAGTAAGAACAAGTACACCCGCAACAATTACAAATGCAAGAGTTGGATTAAATACAAGAGGAGAATCAAAAGATTTACCATTTGGACCAAAAATTGAGAAAAAGTCTATTGCCTTTTGTTTAGATGCAATTTCTGCCGCACTTAGATTAGCTTTTTGCGACATAAGAGCTTCCTTTAAAGAGCCTGTAATAGAACCAAGATTTACAAGAACTACGCGGATAATTTCACCAAAAGCAAGCGTTACAATTGCAAGATAGTCGCCGTCAAGTTTAAGAGTAGGAAAACCAATCAAAAAACCAAAAATAGCAGTAATACATCCTGCAGCAATAATTGCAATTGGAAGAGGCACATGAAGGTTTGCATTAAAAATAATTGTTGCATAAGCACCAAGCGCCATAAATCCTGCCTGACCAAGCGAAAGCTGACCTGTTATACCACAGATAATATTTACGCTCAGCGCCATGATTGCATTTACAGCAGAAAGTGTAATAATCTGTGCAACGTAAGGGTTTATTGCTCCAAGCCCAATCAAAACGGAAGGAACAATAAGTGCAACAAGTGCAATGGCAGTAAGAATCAAAGTGTTTCTAAGAAATTTGTTTTTCATCATCTGCCCCCTTAAACCTTAACAGTACGCTTTTTGCCAAAAATTCCGGTTGGTTTTACAAGAAGAATTACAATCAGAATTGAAAAAGAAATTGCATCAGCATATTGCGAAGAAATAAAACCTTTTGTAAGTGTTTCTGCAATTCCAAGAATTACACCACCAACCATTGCTCCCGGAATAGAACCAATACCTCCAAGAACCGCAGCAACAAAGGCTTTAAGACCAGGCATATAACCCATTGTAGGTTCAATCTGAGGGTAAGCAGTTGCATACAAAACTCCGCCCGCACCCGCAAGAACAGAACCAATTACAAATGTAATTGCAATCGTTTTATTTACGCTGATTCCCATCAAACTTGAAGCGCCAAGATCGTAAGAAACAGCACGCATTGCCTTACCGGTTTTTGTATAATTTACAATAAAATTAAGAACAAGCATCAAAACTGCAGAAGCAATAATAACAAGCAGCTGCAGGTTAGTAATAGAAACCCCGCCGCCAATTGCAAAATTCCTTAAAGGCATTGTTGGGAACTGTCGTGGATTTGGTCCAACAAACGGAAGAATACGCATAACATTCTGCAAAATAAGTTCAACCGCAATAGCCGTAATAAGCGAATTCAAACGAGGCGCATTACGCAAAGGTCTGTAAGCAAAACGTTCAATTACAAGAGAAAGAAGGGCGCACAAAACCATAGCCGCAAGGAACGCAAGCAAAAGAGCAGGAACCGTAACCGTATAACTATTGCCGGCACCATCCTTACACATTGCAACAAGCACAAAATAGCCCGCATAAGCACCCATCATCATAATATCGCCATGGGCAAAGTTAATAAGTTTTACGATACCATAAACCATCGTGTAGCCAAGCGCAATTAAAGCATAAATTGCACCAAGCGACAAACCATTTATTAATTGCTGTAAAAGCAGAGATCCCGTATTCAATTTGACCTCCGGTAAAAAATTTTTAAAATCATACTATTTTAGTAAAAAATTCGTTTTTTGTGAAGTTATAGAATTCTAAAACAAAATCCGCTATAATCACCCTATGGAAAAACTAGGTGATTTATTAGGAAAAGAGTGTTTATTTTTTGACGGCGGTACAGGTACAGTTTTACAGGGAATGGGCTTAAAACCAGGCGAACTTCCCGAAACATGGAACATAAAACATCCCGACCGAATTGTTCAGCTGCATTACAATTATTTTGCAGCCGGCTCTAATATTGTAAACACAAATACGTTCGGTGCGTTTATCACCAAATTTCCACTTGAATTAGAACGTCTTATACAGGCTGCAATCGAAAATGCAAACCAGGCCCGCCAGAAAATTCTTAAAGAAAATCCTGATGGAAAATATTTTATTGCCTTTGATATTGGTTCATGCGGAAAACTTTTAAAACCTATGGGCGACCTTGATTTTGAAGACTGCGTAAACCTTTTTAAGAAAACTTTCCGCCCGGCATTTAAAACAGTACAAAAATCGGAAAGTGAAAATGCCAGCGCTCCTACAAACACAGGTGCCGCGTCCACAAATGCCCCACTTCCAAAAATTGACTGTGTAATGATAGAAACCATGAACGACGGTTACGAATCTAAAGCTGCCGTTCTTGCCGCAAAAGAAACAATGGAAGAACTTGGTATTGAACCGGGCGACCTTCCTATTATTGTAAGTAACGTTTACGATAAAGAGTGCCGTACTTTAAGCGGTTCCACTCCTGAAACAATGGTTGCAATGCTCGAAGGTTTGGGAGTTAGCGCTGTTGGTGTAAACTGCAGCCTTGGTCCTCTTGAAATGAAGCCAACCGTTGAACGCCTTTGCCGCGCCGCTACAGTGCCTGTTCTTGTAAAACCAAATGCAGGACTTCCAAAAGTAGTTGATGGCCACACCGTTTTTGATGTTCCTGCCGGTCAGTTTGTAAAAGCCATGGAAGAACTTTCTTCACTTGGCCCGATGATTCTTGGCGGATGCTGCGGAACGACTCCGGAGTATATAAAACTGTTAGGGGTAAGTTTAAAGGCTACAGGTTCCAGTGACGCGGATTGTTGCGGAGCGGGGCGTTGTAACCGAGTTTTCTCCCAAAACGATAACCTTGCACCAGTTACCGGCTCAGTCTCTTCAAACTCAAAAATCGTATACTTTGGTTCGGCTTATCCAACGGTTCTTATTGGCGAACGAATAAACCCGACCGGAAAAAAGAAATTCAAAGAAGCATTGCGAAACGGGGATATTCCGTACATTATTCACCAGGGAATGGAACAGGAAGAAGCAGGCGCCCAGGTTCTGGATGTAAACGTTGGTTTGCCCGAAATTGACGAAAAAGAAATGATGCTCCGCGTTATGGAAGAACTTCAGGCAGTTACAACTTTACCGCTCCAGATAGACACAACAAAACCGGATGTAATGGAAGCTGCCCTGCGCCGCTACAACGGAAAAGCAATGATAAATTCTGTAAACGGCAAACAGGAAGTAATGGACGCAGTTTTTCCGCTTGTAAAAAAATATGGCGGACTTGTAGTTGCACTTACTTTGGATGAAGGCGGAATTCCAGAAACCAGCGAAGGCCGAATTAAAATTGCAAAAAAAATCTACGAAGAAGCTGCAAAATATGGAATAAGCAAAAAAGATATTATAATTGACCCTCTTGCAATGGCAGTAAGTTCCGACGCAAAAGCAGGACTTGCAACTCTACAAACCGTTCGTGCAATCTGCGAAATGGGCGGGCTTACAAGCCTTGGTATTTCAAATGTTTCGTTCGGACTGCCAATGCGCGAATTTGTTACCGCAAGTTTTTTTACAATGGCAATGCACGCAGGACTTTCTGCCGCAATTATGAATCCGCTCCAGCTTGAAATGCAAAAAGCATGGCGCACCACAACACTTCTTCTTGGTAAAGACGAAAATTGTACAGGATATATTAACTGGACGGAAGAAGCAGGTGATAAATTAAATAATTCCGCACCCCCAGTTTTTGCCTCGCAAAAACTGGAAGCGCAAGCAGATAACGCTGTCGGTAAAAATGGAACAGAAGCTTGCGCTATCCCCCTCGCTGCAACCGCACTGAGTGGCAGCACAAACACACAAAATGGCACAGCTTCTCAAGCCACCCCTGCGATGTTTGCGGAGCAAACTCGGTCACAACGCCCCAGCGCCACCGACAACTCAAACCTAACATCTAGCACTTCGCCGCTGAGCAATGCAATCATTCACGGCCTTAAAACTGATGCAGCAAACATAACACGCGAACTTTTAACCACCACCGACTCGCTCGAAATTATCAACAATCACTTAATTCCGGGCCTGGACTACGTTGGTAAACGCTTTGAACAAAAAACAATGTATCTTCCGCAATTACTAATGGCCGCCGAAGCTGCAAAATCCGCCTTTGGAGAAATTCGCGAATACATGGAAAAATCGGGTAAAAAGGGAGAACCTAAAGGCAAAGTTATAATTGCAACCGTAAAAGGCGACATTCACGATATTGGAAAAAATATTGTAAAAGTTCTTCTGGAAAACTACGATTTTGAAGTTATAGATTTAGGAAAAGACGTTCCACCGGAAACTGTAGTACAAGCCTGCAAAAAAGACAAAGTTCAGCTGGTAGGACTTTCTGCTTTAATGACAACAACCGTTGCCGCCATGGAAGAAACAATCAAACAGCTTAGGGCAGAATGTCCTTGGGCAAAAGTTTGTGTTGGCGGTGCAGTTATGACCCAAGAATACGCAGACCAGATTGGTGCCGATTTCTACGGAAAAGACGCAATGGATACTGTACGATACGCGATTGAAGTTTTTAAGTAGGATTAAGTAAGAACCTAAGCTACAGAAATTACATCATCCGTGTTATACAAAAAACCTTTTTCATACATAAAATCAGGAGAACAATCTATTTCTCCATTATTCCAGGTAACAATCCCATATTCCAACTTTGGGTTTTCATAAACTTCTGGATTTTTCAGGGGTTCAAAAACTTCTCCTTCAAGAATGGTTGTATCAAAAAGCTTTACAACCCCATCAGAAAATTTTACCAAATATACACCGCTGTACATATGCTTAACTTCAAGAACAGTAAGCATTTTTTCTGGATTATCTGAATATACTATTCCGTTTTCTTCGTGCATTTTCTTTCCCCCATTATGAATCTATTTTATCAAAATGCTTATTCTGTACTGCAAGATTCCATGCCGCATATGCTTTTTCTTCATTCTTCTTAAGCCAGTCTTGAACAGCTTTTAATTGCTTTGCAGGAAGTTCTCCAGCAAGAATCGTTCCATCAATTGCAACAGAGGCCCGAAACTCTCCATAAAAAACATGAACATGAGGTTTGTTATGATGTTTAATATCATTAAACATCATATAAATTACTATTCCGTCAAATCTTTTTAGTTCCGGCATTCTTGTATCTCCACAAGTTTTATTATACCACAGGTAGAATGTTTTGCCAGTATTAAAATCATTACTGCTGTACCAGGCTAAAAGGCTCTTGATTTTTTATATAAAACAAGCTTTTATATCATCATGAAAAAACCAGAAGGTTCGTTTGCAATGGTTTTATGTGCGCTCGGCTGGAGTTTGGGGGGCGTATTTTTAAAATATGTAACAATCAATTCGTTTGCAATTGCAGGGTTGCGCAGTTTGATTGCATTTTGTGTAATTGCAATTTTTTCACGTAGTCTGCCACATTTTTTTGTACGCAGCCAACAGAATAATTTTATAGATAAAAAACAAACCTTATATCTCTGGCTTTCGGCAATAAGTTACGCCGGCACAATGATTTTGTACGTAATTTCTAACAAGCTCACTTACGCCGCAAATGCAGTTTTTCTTGAATATACAGAACCAGTCTGGGTAATCATCCTTAGTTCTATAATACTTGGCGAAAAAAACAAAAAAATGGATTACATAACTTTTGCGGGTATTATAGTAGGAATGCTTTTGTTCTTTGCAGATAATTTACTTACAATGCGGACTAACACAAAAAATTCTGAATTTGCAGACACCGCACTTTTAGGAAACATTCTGGCTCTTTGTTCCGGAATAACTTTTGCATGTACCACAATTTTCCAGCGCAAACAGCAGCTTTTGATTGCTCAGTTTGAACAGGCAGCAAATTCCGCCCCTCACAAAAAACACGACACTTCTCGGGATGCGTTTATGCTTGCCCAACTGATTGTTGCAACATTCGGGCTTCCATTCGTCTTTATTAAAGAAAACGGAATCCCAGACATCAAATCGCTAACATTCCTGCTGCTCCTTGGCGTGTTCCAGATGGGCATTCCAAACATTCTGTATTCAATCGGAATTAAAAAAGTAACCGCACTTTCGGCTTCCATAATTACAATGATTGAACCGCTTATGAATCCAGTCTGGGTTTTCATTTTTGTGCATGAACTCCCCGGCTGGAAATGTCTTTTAGGCGGCGCAATAATTCTTGCTTTTATTTTGCTTAGAGAAATTGCCTTAAAAAAGCAAAAGAGCTGAAAAGGTAAACTATTTTTTATTCGGCTACCTTCCAGCCGACAAGGCCTTTTGCTTTACTTGAAAATACAACGCCAATTTTGAACATTTTTTTTCCGCTTACAGCAAAGCGGTCGGAATAACCGTTGGCATCAATCTGGGCTAGAGCCTCGTTACCTACTTCTTCAAAAGGGCGGCCTTTATCCATCTTAAGTTCAAAAATAAAAACTGAATCTTTTGTTGCAACTACAACATCACTTCTACCTGCTACAGACTGAAGTTCTGAAACAACACGGTTGCCGCTCATACGAAACATTAAATGGGTTACAGATTCATAGTAGTTTTCGCACATGTCTTTTTTTACTACGGTTGGAAGATCGGCTATTGCGGCTTTAATAATTGAAAGTGCTCTATCTAAATCTTTTTGTTCAAGAGCCTCACACATATTACTAATTGCAAGTCCTAAATCATCGTATGGAACCGTAACAAATTTTTTCAGAATAACATTTATAAAGCCTTCTTCAATTTCACGGTTTGGAAAATCAAGCGTGTAAATACGATTCTGTTTTTCAAAGCCTTTGATTGTTAAATAACCACTCTGATAAACAACTGGCAGCATGTTTTTTGAATCTGGATCGTAATTCTTGAATTGATCTTCTTTTACTTTTCGTCCATTTATAATAGTTGTAAGCTCCAGCGGCTGATTTTGAAGTGTTTTTACCAGGAACGAAGGAGTTCCACTTTCAAACCAGTATTAACCAAAATCTTTTTCCATAAAACACTTTAGGAGACAAAATGGATTATAAACACCTTCAACATCATGTGAAAAATGATAACCATCGTACATAGAAGCAAGTTTTTCTTTTGTTTCAGTAACAGTCATTTCCTGATCTTTTGCAAGAGCCTCTATTTCAGGAGAAAAATAGTCTTCAAGTTCGCTTTCTGAAATTCCGCAAAGAGATGAATAATCACGATTCAAACTTATGTCATTCAGCTGATTAAGACCACTAAAAATATTCACATGACTTACTTTTGTAATTCCTGTGATGAAAAGAAAACGGATATAAGCGTCCAATTCTTTAAGCGGACTATAAAAACTGCGAAGTTCCTGACGGTTCTGTTCTTCATATTCTGTGTATAATGCATCCAAAACAGGTTTATCATATTCATCTATCAGAATTACAACTTGCTTTTTTGTCTGTTCACTAACATGTATTATTAAAT